>ERZ724513.1416-NODE-1416-length-12065-cov-5.272023_pt1 | contig 12065 bp, 10 predicted proteins | sample MGYA00376046_ERZ724513 | MGnify/ENA primary metagenome ERZ724513 (study PRJEB28724, sample SAMN07190883) | activated sludge metagenome | isolation source: activated sludge of sewage treatment plant in Hong Hong | place: Hong Kong | collected 2016-03-17 ... | reverse complement strand
CGATCCTGAGCGCAACGCCGGCCAGACGCTCGCGCTGCTGGCCGGCCGGTTCCCCCTCGACCCCGCCCGGACGCATCCGATGCCCTCGGCCGACGGTGTCGTCGACAACGGCAACTCGGCGGCCACCTACGCCAAGGAACTCGGCGAGACCCGCTTCGACATCTGCCTGCTCGGCCTCGGCGAGGACGGCCACGTGGCCGGCATCTTCCCCGGCCACGCCTCGTTCGAGGCGTCCACGCACACCGTGATCCCGGTCAACGACGCACCGAAGCCGCCGGCACAGCGCATCAGCGTGTCCATGGAGACGATCCGGTCGTCGCGCGAGGTGTGGTTCCTGGTCAGCGGCCGCGAGAAGGCGGACGCCGTGGCCCGCGCGTTCGCCGACGACCCGTCGATCCCCGGGGGCGTCGCGCGTGGCACGTCCCGCACGCTGTGGTTCGTGGACGCCGACGCCGCGACCCGCATCAACTACTACGACTGCGTGTTCTGACCCTCAGGGTCGGCGCGCTCTGAGCCTCAGGGCTCAGTAAATGACCTCGCCCGCGGCTCGGCGGGCGCGCAGCTGGTCGAGGGCCTCCGACAGGATCGCGGCGGCCTCGGCGTCCGACCGACGCTCCTTCACGTAGGCGAGATGCGTCTTGTACGGCGTGATCTTCGGCGGCGGCGGCGGGTTCTCGGAGTCGAGGTTCGCCGGCAGGCCGCAGCGCGGGCAATCCCACGTCTCGGGGATCTGGGCGTCGGCGGCGAACGCCGGACGCGTCTCGTGCCGGTTCGAGCAGAAATAGGAGACGTAGAGCCGGGGGGCGGCGTCGCCGCGCTCGGCCTCGCCCATGGGACCTGCACCTACCCGGCTGCCCCGGATCGCACTACCACCGGCCACGGATGTTTCTCCTTGTGAAGACGACGTTGTTTTCTGTCAGGGACTCAGCCCAGCGTGCCGAACGCCGGGAAATAGCGGTACAGCACCAGCAGGGAGATGATGCAGGCGAACCACACGAGCCCCACCGTCACCGTGAGGCGATCGAGGTTGCGTTCCGCGGCGGACGTGCCGCCCATGGCGGTCGACATGCCGCCACCGAACAGGTCGGACATGCCGCCGCCCCGGCTCTTATGAAGCAGGATGAAGAGCGCCAGGATGACGCTGGTGATGATGAGCAGGATCGACACTGTCAGGATCGGCCAGGTCATCAGGGTGGCGAAAGTCACGGCGAGTAGTCTAACCCAGCGTCGCCCCCGGCCCGCACCGGACCGGAGGCGACGCTGCTCGTTGTGGATGAGGGAATGGCTGCCTCAGGCGGCCTGGTAGAAGAGCACGATCTTGGCGAACTCCTCAGGATCGAGGGAGGCACCGCCGACCAGCGCGCCGTCGACATCGGGCTCGGCCATGATGTCGACGATGTTGCCCGACTTCACCGAGCCGCCGTACTGGATGCGGACGGACGCTGCGGCGTCCGGGCCCTGCAGCTCCTCGGCGATGAACCGGCGGATGGCGCCGCAGACCTCCTGGGCGTCCGCCGGGGTCGCGACCTCGCCGGTGCCGATCGCCCAGACGGGCTCGTACGCGATGACCAGGCCCGCGACCTGCTCGGCCGTGAGGCCCGCCAGGCACTTGCGCACCTGCTCGAGCACGAACGGCACCTGCTGGCCCTCCTTGCGGACCTCGAGGCGCTCCCCCACGCAGATGATCGGGATCATGCCCGCCCCGAGGACCCGAACCGCCTTGGCATTGATGACCTCGTCGGTCTCGCCGTGGTACTCGCGCCGCTCGGAGTGCCCGACGACCACGTAGGCGCACTTGAGCTTGGCCAGCATGTCGGCCGAGACCTCGCCGGTGTACGCCCCGGAGGCGTGCACGGAGACGTCCTGGGCGCCGTAGGTGAGCGGCAGCTTGTCGCCCTCCACCAGCGTCTGGACGGTGCGCAGGTCGGTGAACGGCACGATGACCGCCGCTTCGGCCTTGGCCTTGTCGTAGCGCTTGTCGGACAGAGTCCACGCCAGCTTCTGGACGACGCCGGTCGCCTCGACGTGGTTGAGGTTCATCTTCCAGTTGCCCGCCATCAGCGGGACGCGCTCGGCCATTCGCTCAGTTCCCTTCGAGGACGGCCAGACCCGGGAGCTCCTTGCCCTCCAGGTATTCCAGGGACGCCCCACCGCCGGTCGAGATGTGGCCGAACTGGTCGTCGGTGAAGCCCAGCTGGCGCACGGCCGCGGCCGAGTCGCCGCCGCCGACGACCGTGAAGGCGTCCGTGGCCGCCAGCGCCTCGGCGACCGCCTTGGTGCCGTCGGCGAAGGCCGGGTTCTCGAAGACGCCCATCGGGCCGTTCCAGAAGACCGTCTTGGCGCCGGCGATGGCGTCCGCGTAGGCCTTGGCCGACTTCGGGCCGATGTCGAGGCCCATCTGGTCGGCGGGGATCGCGTCGGCGTCCACCACGCTCTTGTGCTCGGCGTCGCCGAACTCGGGCGTGATGACGGCGTCCGTCGGGATCAGGATCTGCTTGCCGGCCGCCTCGGCCTGGGCCATGTAGCCCTTGACGACGTCGACCTTCTCGGCGTCCAGGATCGAGGTGCCGACCTCGTAGCCCTTGGCCTTGAGGAACGTGTAGCCCATGCCGCCGCCGATAACGAGCGTGTCGGCGACTTTCAGCAGGTTGTCGATGACCGAGAGCTTGTCGGCGACCTTGGCGCCGCCGAGGACGACGACGTAGGGGCGCTCGGGGGTCTTGGTCAGCTTCTCGAGGACCTTGACCTCCTTCTCGACGAGGTGGCCCGCGGCGTTCGGCAGCAGCTTGGCGACGTCGTAGACGGACGCCTGCTTGCGGTGCACCACGCCGAAGCCGTCGGAGACGAACACGTCGCCGAAGGCGGCGTACTTCGCGGCCAGCTCGGCCCGCTCGGCCTCGACCTTGGACTCCTCGGCCGGCTCGTAGCGGACGTTCTCGAGCATGGCGATCTGGCCGTCGGCGAGCCCGGTGACCGTCTCGTTGGCGGACGGGCCGACGACATCGGACGCCAGCTGCACCGGGACGCCGATCAGCTCGCCCAGCCGCTTGGCGGCCGGGGCGAGGCTGTACTTCGGGTTGGCCTCGCCCTTTGGGCGTCCGAGGTGAGCCATGATGACGACCTTCGCACCGGCGTCGACCAGTTGCTTCAGCGTCGGCAGCGCGGCCTTGATGCGTCCGTCGTCGGTGATGGTGTCGCCGTCGAGCGGCACGTTGAAGTCGCAGCGGATCAGGACCCGCTTGCCCTTCAGATCTCCCAGGTCGTTGATGGTCTTCACCTCGGACTCCTTCCGGGTCTGGGCGTCAGAGCTTGCTGGCGACGAGCTTGGTCAGGGACACGAGCTGGTTGCTGTAGCCCCACTCGTTGTCGTACCAGGCCACGACCTTGACGCAGTTGCCGATGACCTTGGTGAGGCCGGCGTCGAAGATCGAGGGCGCCGGGTCGGTCTCGATGTCCTTCGACACGATCGGGTCCTCGGTGTACTTCAGGCACGAGCTCAGGGCGCCCTCGGCGGCCGCCTTCACGATGGCGTTGACCTCTTCCACCGTGGTCTCGCGGGCGGCCTCGAAGGTGAGGTCGGTGGCGGAGCCGGTCGGCGTCGGGACGCGCATGGCGTAGCCGTCGAGCTTGCCCTTCAGCTCGGGCAGCACCAGGGCGACGGCCTTGGCAGCACCGGTCGTCGTGGGCACCATGTTCAGGGCGGCGGCGCGGGCGCGGCGCAGATCCTTGTGCGGGCCGTCCTGCAGGTTCTGGTCCTGCGTGTAGGCGTGGATCGTCGTCATCAGGCCCTTTTCGATGCCGAGGCCGTCGTTGAGCGCCTTGGCCATCGGGGCGAGGCAGTTGGTCGTGCAGGACGCGTTGGAGATGATCGTGTGCGCGGCCGGGTCGTACAGGTCGTCGTTGACGCCCATGACGATCGTGATGTCTTCGTTCTTCGCCGGGGCGGAGATCAGGACCTTCTTGGCACCCGCGTCGATGTGGGCCTTGGCCTTGGTGGCGTCCGTGAAGAAGCCGGTCGACTCGATGACGATGTCGACGCCGAGCTCGGCCCAGGGCAGCTGGGCGGGGTCGCGCTCGGCGAGCGCGCGGATCTTCTGGCCCTTGACGGTGATGTACTCGTCGTCGTAGCTGATGTCGCCGTCGAAACGGCCCAGGATCGAGTCGTACTTCAGCAGGTGCGCGAGCGTCTTGTTGTCGGTGAGGTCGTTGACGGCCACGACCTCGATGTCGCCGGCTCCCTGGGCGAGCAGGGCGCGGAAGTAGTTGCGGCCGATGCGGCCGAAGCCGTTGATTCCAACCTTGACGGTCATGAGGGCGGTCTCCCTTTCCTAGGCATTGCCACCGGAATGTGACAGGCGGACAGGTTCATCCTAGGGGGAAAGCGCCCGTTCGTGTGGGTCTGAGACCCGTTTATTGGTCGGACCGGCAAGAAAAGCTAGTCGGTGTCGTCCAGGAGCTCGGGGGTGAGGTTCGCGTCGGTGCCTGGGACGCCGAGTTCGGCGGCCCTGCGGTCCGCGGTGGCGAGCAGTCGGCGGATGCGGCCGGCGACCGCGTCCTTGGTCAACGGGGGCACGTGCAGCTGGCCCAGCTCCTCGAGGCTGGCGTCCTTGTGCTCGAGCCGCAGCAGGCCGGCCACCTTGAGGTGCTCGGGCACGTCCTCGCCCAGCAGCTCGAGCGCGCGCTCGACCCGCGCTCCGGCCGCCACCGCGGCACGCGCGGAACGGCGCAGGTTGGCATCGTCGAAGTTCGCCAGGCGGGTCGTGGACGCCTTGATCTCGCGGCGCATCCGCCGCTCTTCCCACCGCAGCAGCGTGTCGTGGGCGCCCAGCCGGGTCAGCATCGCGGCGATCGCGTCGCCGTCGCGGATCACGACCCGGTCGACATTGCGCACATCCCGCGCCTTCGCCGAGATGCCCATTCGACGGGCCGCGCCCACGAGCGCCAGTGCCGCCTCGGAGCCGGGGCAGGTGACCTCCATCGCCATCGACCGGCCGGGCTCGGTGAGCGATCCGTGGGCGAGGAACGCCCCCCGCCACAGGGCCGTCGACACGTCGAGCCCGCCGCCGACCAGCGCCGCGGGCAGGCCGCGCACGGGGCGTCCGCGCGAGTCGATGAGGCCGGTCTGGCGAGCGAGTGCGTCCCCGTCGCGGATCAGCCGCACGATGTAGCGCGTGCCCCGCCGCAGCTGGCTGGGGGTGATGACGACGAACTCGCAGGAGAACCCGTAGAGGTCGAAGATCGCGGTCTTCAGGCGGCGGGCGGCGCCGCCCGTGTCGAGGTCGGCCTCGACGATGATGCGTCCGCCCGCGATGTGCAGGCCGCCGGCGAAGCGCAGCATGGACGCGACCTCCGCCTTCCGGGCCGCCGGCTTCGTCACCGGCACCGCGGCGAGCTCCGCCTTCACCTCGGACGTCAGAGCCATGAAGGTCAGCCTACAAGGCCCATCACGTCGGCATAGACCGAGGCGAGGCGATTGGGATCGTGCCTGGCCGAGCCGTCGTTCAGCCGGATCTCGGCCACGTGGACGCGGGCTCCGAGCGAGCCCGCGAAGCGCTCGAAGTGCGGGTCGCCGCGCAGGAACGTGGGGTCGACGACCACGGCGTCCAGGCGCAGTGCGGGGGCGTGTTCGGCGAGCACCTCCAGATGTTCGGACGCTGTGTAGCCCTCGGTCTCGGCGGCTGGATCGAGGTTCATCGTGAGGCAGCGGCGCTTGGCGCCGATGATCGCGGCGGCGAGGTCGGGCACCAGCAGGTGCGGCAGCACCGAGGTGAACCACGAGCCGGGCCCGAGGACGACCCAGTCGGCGTCCGTCAGCGCCGCCAGGGCCTGCGGGCAGGCCGGCGGGGCGGCAGGCACCAGTCGCACGGCGCGCACCTCGCCGGGGGTCTTCGCGACCGTGGCCTGGCCGCGCAACAGCCGGGTCTCGTCGGGGGCCGTGGCGTCCAGCCCGATGACGTCGGCCTCGATCTGCAGCGGCACGGTCGACATCGGCAGGACGCGGCCCTGGACATCGAGCAGCCGGGCGACCATGTCGAGGCCCTCGACGGGGTCGCCGAGCTGCTCCCAGACGCCCGCGAGCAGCAGGTTCCCGATGGCGTGCCCGGCCAGCGGTCCGTCGCCGCCGAAGCGCGACTGCAGGATGTCGGCCCAGAGGCGTCCGTCGCGGTCGTCGCCGCAGAGCGCGGCCATGGCCATCCGCAGGTCGCCGGGCGGCAGGATGTCGAACTCGCGCCGGAGGCGTCCGGACGAACCCCCGTCGTCGGCCACCGTCACGATGGCCGTCACCTCGCTCGTGACGCGCCGCAGGGCCTGCAGGGACGAGTACAGCCCGTGCCCGCCGCCCAACGCGACGACCCGGGGCAGCCGGCGGCGGCGGCGCACGGCCTACTCCCGCCCCAGGTCGCGGTGCAGCGTGTAGCAGTCGAGGCCGTGGGCGGTGAGCCGGCGGGCGAGCTCCTCAGTCATCGCCGTGGAGCGGTGCTTGCCGCCGGTGCAGCCGACGGCGACGGTGGCCTGCCTCTTGCCCTCGCGCAGGTAGCCGGGCGCCATCACCGACAAGAGCCCCTCGACATGTTCGAGCCAGGGCTCGGCCTCGTCCTGGCCCAGGACGTACGACGACACCTCGTCCTGCAGGCCCGTCAGGGGGCGCAACTCGGCGACCCAGTGCGGGTTCGGCAGGAAGCGCACGTCGAGGACGACGTCCGCGTCGAACGGGACGCCGTTCTTGAACCCGAAGGACATCAGGGTGAGCCGGAGTCGGTCGTCGGTGCTGAAGTTGAACGAGTGCGCGACGCGCTCGGCCAGCTGGTGCACGTTGAGGCCGGAGGTGTCGACGACCATGTCGGCGGCGGCGCGCAGCGAGGCCAGCATGCGCCGCTCGCGGTGGACGCCGTCGAGCAGCGGCCCGTCGCCCTGGAGCGGGTGCGGACGCCGGACATGCTCCTGGCGCCGGACGATGACCTCGTCGGACGCCTCGAGGAACAGGATCTGCGGGAAGACGCCCTGGGCGGCGAGCTTCTCGAACGCGGCGGGGATCTCGTCGAACTCGGTGCGAGTGCGGACGTCGAGGATCGCGACGACCCGGTCGACGCCGCGGCCGGCGACGGTCTCGAACAGCTGCGGCAGCATGCTCGGTGGGAGGTTGTCGACCGTGTACCAGCCGAGATCCTCCAGCGTGTGGGCGGCCGCGCGGCGTCCAGCCCCCGACATCCCGGTGATCGCCACGAACCTGGGCCGCGCCTGCTCCGCCATGGCGCCATTATCCGGGCTGGACGCCGTCGGGCGCGACCGCCCGCCGCCCTGGGGCCCCTCGGCCGGGCCCTATTGGGCCTCGATCTCGCCGGTCGCGGTGTTGATCGCCTCACCCGGTGTCTGGGCGTCCAGAGCCGCCTTGATCGCCAGCGCGGTCTTCTCGCCGATGCCGGGCACCTGGGCGATGTCCTCCCAGCGGGCGGCACGCAGGCGCTTCAGCGAGCCGAAGTGCGCCAGGACGGCCTTGCGGCGCAGCTCCCCCAGCCCGGGCACGTCGTCGAGCAGCGACTCGACCATGCTCTTGCTGCGCCGGTTGCGGTGGTGGGTGATCGCGAACCGGTGCGCCTCGTCGCGGACCCGCTGCAGCAGGTAGAGCCCCTCCGAGGTGCGCGGCAGGATCAGCGGGAAATCCTCTCCGGGCAGCCACACCTCCTCGAGCCGCTTGGCCAGCCCGATCAGCGGGACGTCATCGACGCCGAGCGCGTCGAGCGCCGCCTGGGCGGCGGCCACCTGGGGCGCGCCGCCGTCCACGACGACGAGCCCGGGAGCGTACGCGAACCGCTTGGCGACGCCGGTGGTGGGATCGACCAGCATGGCGTCCGCCCCCTCGGAAGCCGCCCTGTCTTCGAGCAGCCGGCGGAAGCGGCGCGTGATCACCTCGTTGAGCGCGCCGACGTCGTTGCTGCCCTCGACGGTCTTGATCGCGAAGCTGCGGTAGTCGCTCTTGCGGGCGAGGCCGTCCTCGAACACGACCATGGACCCGACGACCCCGGTGCCCTGCAGGTGCGAGATGTCGTAGCACTCGATGCGCAGCGGCGGGGAGGCGAGGCCGAGGGCCTCCTGCAGTTCCTCCAGCGCCCGGTTGCGCGTCGAGAGATCGGACGCCCGCCGCGTCTTGTGCAGGGCAAGGGCCTCCTTGGCGTTCTTCTCGACGGTCTCGAGCAGGGCCCGCTTGTCGCCCCGGCGTGGGATGCGCAGCTCGACCCGGCCGCCGCGCGCCTCGGCCAGCAGCTCGGCGAGGGCGTCCGGGCTGGCGGGACGTTCGGGCAGGAAGACCTGCCGCGGGACGCCGTCGGTGGTCTCGGTGCCGGACTCGGCGTCCCCATAGAGCTGCAGCAGGAACGTGTCGAGGATCTCGGGGATCGTCGAGTCGTCGGCGCGGTCGGCGACCCAGCCGCGCTCGCCGCGGACGCGTCCGGACCGCACGTGGAACACCTGGAACGCGATCTCCAGCTCGTCGGCGGCGTACGCGATCATGTCGGCGTCCGTGCCGTCGCTCAGCACGATCGCGTTGCGCTCGGTGATCTGCCGCAGCGCGCCGAGCTGGTCGCGCAGCACGGCGGCCTTCTCGAACTCGAGGGCATCGGACGCCGCCGCCATCTGCTGCTCCAGGCGCCGGGTGAGCCCGCCGGTGTGGCCGGCGAGGAAGTCGCAGACGTCCTGGACCAGCTCGCGGTGGGCGTCCGCGTCGATGCGGCCGACGCAGGGGGCGGCGCACTTGCCGATGTAGCCCAGCAGGCAGGGGCGTCCGGACGCCTTCGCGTTGCGGAACACACCGCCGGTGCACGACCGCATCGGGAAGACCCGGAGCAGCGAGTCGATCGTGTCGCGGATCGCCCAGGCCTGGGCGTACGGGCCGAAGTAGCGGTTGCCCTTGCGGCGGGCGCCGCGGCCCACGAAGACGCGTGGGAACTCCTCCGACCAGGTGATGGCGACCCACGGGTAGGACTTGTCATCGCGGTACTTGATGTTGAACCGCGGGTCGAACTGCTTGATCCAGGTGTACTCGAGCTGCAGCGACTCCAGCTCGTTGCGGACGACCGTCCAGTCGACCCGGCAGGCGGTACGCACCATCGTCTGCGTGCGGAAGTGCAGCCCGGCCGGGTCGGCGAAGTAGGAGTTCAGTCGCTGGCGCAGGTTCTTGGCCTTGCCGACGTAGATGACCGTGCCGGAGGCGTCGCTGAATCGGTAGACCCCCGGGTCGGTCGGGATCGACCCGGGCGCGGGTCGATACGTCGAGGGGAGGGCCATGCGCCGAAGTCTAGGCGGGCTCTCCGACACGCCGGCGCGGGATGAGCGGCAGCAGCACGAGCATCAGCGCGCAGGCGAAGCCGTACACCGCGAAGACGCCGCGGAAGCCCTCGCCGAGCGTGCTCTGGAAGGTCGCCTCCAGCTGCGGCCCGCGGGCGTCGATCTCGGCGAGATAGCTGGTCAGCGCGGTGTCGAAGGCGCCCGGGACGGCGTCGTGGAGCACCGTCATCTGGCGCCGGGTCTCGGCGAGGTCGGCCTGGGCGGCGACGACCTTGTCGCGTCCGGCGGCGAGGTCGGCGCGGGCCTTGGTGAGCTCGTCGTGGCCCGTCTGCAGCTGGTCGCGTCCGGACGCCACGCCCTTGCGCGCCTCGGTGACGCCGGCGCGTCCGGTCTGCAGCTTCTCGCGCGCGGACGCGAGCTCGCGACGTCCGGTCTGCGCGCCGTCGCGCGCGGTGACGAGCTCGGCCCGCTGGTCGGCGAGCGTCGCCTTCTGCTCATTGAGGTCGTCGAGCTGGGACGCCGCGTCGTCGCGCTGGGCCTGGAGTTGCTCGACGGCCGCGGTCAGCTCGGCGATCTGCGCGTCGAGGGCGGGGATCGCGGGCGAGTCGTCGGGCAGGGCCTCGCGCTGGGCGATCAGGGCGTCGAGGGCGGCGTTCTGCTGGGCGAGGCCGCCGTCCATGCCCGCGATGCCCTCGTCGACCCCGGCGATCGCCTCGTCGAGGCCGGCCAGCCCGGAGTCCATGCCGGCGATGCCGTCCGCCATCTCCTTGATCTGGCCGTCCAGGGTGGCGAGCTGGGCGTCCATATCCTTCAGCCCGGACGCCATCTCGGCCAGTTGGTCGTCGAACGTGGCCAGCTTGGCGTCCATGTCCTTCAGGCCCGATTCCATGTCGGCCAGCTGCGTGTCCATCTCGCCGAGGCCGTTCGTCATGTCGGACGCCGTCGCGTCCAGCTCGGACCCCGCAGCGTCCAGGCTGTCGATGCCGGTGCGGACGCCGGACTGGATGTCCGCGACCTGCTGCGGGGTCTTCTCGGCGAACATGTGCTCGGCGACGGCCTTGACGCGCTCGACGATGTTGGTGACGTCGGCGGTCTGGAGCGAGTCGACGAGGTCGTCGGGGAGCGTCCCGCCGCCGTCGGCGTCGATCTCGATGGTGCTCTTGGAGGTAAGGTCGGGGAACTCCACGCCCGCGAGCTTGTCCTTCAGGTTCTCGTCGGCTTTCATCTCGGCGAACTTCGCCTGCAACTCGGCGGCGTAGGGCAGCACGGGCGCGGGGACGCTGGTCGGCAGCTGGTCGAGCAGCCGGTCCTGCATGGTGAGGCCGGCCTGGGCCAGGAAGCCGACCATGATCGCCGGCGCGAGCGTCGTGCCGATCGAGCGCATGAGCGACAGCGTGCCGAGGGCGGAGTTCGACTCGGACGCCGGCGTCCGCTGCAACATCATGTAGTTCAGGGGAGAGCCGATCACGAACCCCAGCCCCAGGCCGAAGAGGATGAGTGACGCGAACACGCTCACCGTGCCCGGCTGCGGGATCGCCCAGAACAGGGCGCAGGCCGCCGCGCCCAAGGAGAGCACCGCGCCGAGGGCGAGCACCGGCTTGGGGCCGAACCGGTCGGTCAGCGTGCCGGAGATGGGCGCGCCGATCCCGGACGCCAGGCCGAGCGCGATCACCGTGTAGCCGCCCCCGCCTGAGTGGAGACGTAGCGCATTCTCGGCGAACTGCGGCACGAACACGACCGCCATCAGCGCCACGCCGGACAGCAACGACAGCAGCAGGACGCCGCCGTGGCCGAAGTCGGTGAAGTAGCGCAGGTTCAGCACCGGGTCGAACGCCCGGCGCTCGGCGAGCACGAACAGCGGGATCAGCACGACGAAGCCGACCAGGAACGGCCAGACGTCGGTGGACCGCAGCGAGTTGCCGAAGTCGAAGAAGTCGAGGTTGCGCAGGCCGTAGAGCAGGCTCAGGATCATCGCGACCAGCAGCAGCGAGCCCAGGACATCGATCGGCAGCACGTCGTTCTCGCGGCGGTTCGGCAGCACGGCGAGCCCGACGCCCAAGATCGCCAGGGCGATCGGCACGTTGACGTAGAAGATCCACTGCCAGTTGTGGACGCCCGCGACGTCGAGGATCAGCGAGCCGGCGGAGGCGCCGAAGATGTTGGCGATGCCGTACACCGCGCCGACCAGCCCGAGGGCCATGCCGCGCCGCTCGGGCGGCACCTCGGTGCCGATCTCGGCGGTCGCGATCGGCAGGATGCCGCCGCCCCCGATCGCCTGGACGGCTCGGGCCGCGATCAGCATCGGGAAGCTGCCGAAATCCTGGGAGAGACCGCACGCGAGGCTGCCCAGGCCGAACAGCGCGATGCTGAGCAGGTAGACCGGCTTGCGTCCGAGGCGGTCGGCCAGTTTGCCCATGATCGGAATCGCCGCGGCGTACGCCAGCGTGTAGATCGTGATCATCCAGATGCCGAGTTGGTCGTCGACGTGCAGGTCGCGCTGGATGACCGTGCGGGCGGGCGTCACGATGCCGGTGTCGATGGCCCCCATGAAGATGCCGAGCAGGTAGAGGGCCATCGCCAGTGCCCAGGGGGTGCGCCGGGCGCGCGGCGAGGTTCGCGACATGCTGTCACGCTAGCATGTAGTTCAAGAACTGAACTATTCCTGTTCCTCGGAGATCTCGGACGCGACTGCCGCGTTCCCGCCGCGGAGGCGCCCCTCGAAAGCGTCCAGGGTGGCCACGACCTGGCCCAGGACCCGCCGCGCGGCCGCCAGGTCGGCGTCC
>ERZ724513.1412-NODE-1412-length-12079-cov-14.347056_pt1 | contig 12079 bp, 10 predicted proteins | sample MGYA00376046_ERZ724513 | MGnify/ENA primary metagenome ERZ724513 (study PRJEB28724, sample SAMN07190883) | activated sludge metagenome | isolation source: activated sludge of sewage treatment plant in Hong Hong | place: Hong Kong | collected 2016-03-17 ... | reverse complement strand
TGCGCCCCTTCACGTCACCCCGCCGAGGACCATCCACAGGTTCTGATCATTGCTCGAGAACGGCACCTCACGCCCCGTCAACGCCAGCGACGCCCACTCATCCGTGGCGAGGTTCGCCCTCGCGCTCACCGTCTCCCCCGGAGTCGAGCACACACCAGGGTTGGCTCCATGCGTGGCTGTCATCGGAAACCATCACAGGTATGATCTATCTGTATCTGATTCTGTCGAACGTGAGGTGATGATGGACACTGAGATGCTTCCTGACCTGCTGCGCTACGACGACTTGGCCGCGCAGGGGCTCACCCGACATGGTCTTGACCGGCTGATCGAGTCGGGGGAGTTTGAGCGCATCGCACCAGGTCTATTCCTGCGGGCGGGGCTCACGGATGACACGACGGCCGCGTGGATGGCGGTCGCCGCGAAGAAGCCCGACGCGACGTTGTGCCTGCTCACGGCGCTGTCGCTGCACGAGCTGACAGATGAGATCCCCGCCCGCAGCGACATCGCCATCCCGCGCGGCACGCAGCCGGTCACCCTCCAGCATGCGCCGATAGCCTGGCACCGCTTCGATCCCGACACCTTCAGCATCGGGCGCCTCGAGTATGAGTTGCCGCTCGGGCTGTCCATCGGCCTGTTCTCGGGGGAGCGCACCCTGATCGACCTGTTCCGGCTGCGGCACGTGTGGGGCAGCGACCTCGCCATCGGTGCGCTCAAGCGGTGGGTGCGTGGCAGGGGGAACAGTCCCGGCGCGCTACTCGCGCTGGCTGATTCCTTCCCGAAGGCGCGCCCCGCGGTCCAGTCGGCGCTGGAAGTGCTGCTGTGACCCCGAGCCCGCAGCACGGCACACCGGCGGGCGACGCGATCATCGCCATCCGCGGGCTCGCCCGACATGCCGGCGGAGACGTTCAGGAGCTGATGACCCTGTACGCCCTCGAAGGGTTGCTGGCGCGCATCGCACTCTCGGAGCACCGCGATGATTTCGTGCTGAAGGGCGGCGTCCTGCTGGCCGCATTCGCCGCGCGCCGCCCGACCAAAGACATCGACCTGCAAGCCACCAGGCTCACTGGCGATCCCGAGGAGGTCGCCGAACGCGTTCGCATCATCGCGGCCCTGGAGGTCGCCGACGGGCTCGCGTTCGACCTGGCCAGCGTCACAGCGATGACGATCCGTGAGGAAGACGAGTACGCGGGGGTGCGGGTCAAGCTCACCGCGACGCTGGGCACCGCACGGCTTACTGTCGGGATCGACGTGAACTTCGGCGACCCGATCTGGCCCGCACCTCGTCTTGTTGACCTTCCCCGCGTCGTGCCTCTCGGGCTCCCACCGGTGACGCTGCTGGGCTACCCGCTGACGATGGTGCTCGCGGAGAAGGTCGTCACCGCCATCGACCGCGGTGTCGCCAACACCCGCTGGCGTGACTTCGCGGACGTGTACGTGTTGACCCGTCTTCATCCGGTCGGCGCGGCAGAGTTCCGGGCATCGGTGGAGACCGTGGCCGAGTATCGGCACGTGGCGTTCACGCCTCTTCTGCCCGCGCTCGCGCCGATGGGCGAGTGGGCCCAGCAGAGGTGGCGCGCATGGCGCACACGATCCCACCGCGAGCATGAGCTTCCCGAGGCGTTCGCCGACGTGCTCGCAGCGGTCGCAGGCTTCGCCGACCCCGTGCTGTCGGAAACGGCAGTGGGACAATGGAGCCCTTCCGCGAAGTCCTGGGAGTGAATCGCCGAGTGTGCCGCTCACGCCGTGACCGGCTAACGTGACTTGGGCGGGATACTCCGTAGCTGTCGCCAGCGCGTCATCGGCGCTGTCGACCTCATCCTCCAGGCCACCCAGCCCGCACCCTCGGTCACCGACGCAGCCCTCGACGCGCTCGAAACCGACCTCCGGATCCAGACCGACCCCACACGCTGGGACGCAGTCACCGTCGGCGACGCAATCACCCCGGAACGGCCGACCGTTGGTTCGCCGGTGCCCGTCCTCTCAGTGGTCTGCTGACCATGAAGAGTGTGATGAACTGCGCCTGCTGCGACGTGCGACTCCAGCGGTCTGCGATCGCTGTCGACGTTGCCCCAGGATGCTCATCGACCTGGTGGACGCGCAGCGATGCGAGGTGAACCTTTCGACAGTGATCCGTGGCTGCCAGCCGCCTATGCTGAAGGGCAGCGATGGACGCGAGATCCGCGCGGGTCTCGGGTTCGGAGCGATTCCCCACGCATTCCCCACGACAAGGCGACGAAATGGCAAAGACCAATCAAAACTCCTTGTCAGGTGGCTACTATCATTGGATAGCAGAGAGCTTCAACTCCTCTCTCGCGCACTTTCAAGGCCCCGTGTCTCCGGTCGGAGACGCGGGGTTCTTGCCTTGTCGGGACCCTCCAATGGCCGTCTGGTCACGGGTTTTGTCGGGCCCTCGGCGAGACTTTCCCTCCACCGGTCAGGGTGAAAGGCGAACACGCGGACATCCGCTGGCGGTGGTGTGGTGGTGCGCGATGGCCGTGAGGCGTCGATGACCGTCACGGCGTCGTAGTCTCCGTGAATGGCTGTCGGCAAGACACGCAAGGCCCGCGCGGACCGGCGCCGCAAACGCCGGCTGGACAGCAAGGACCATGACCTCACGAGGGCGATGCCGTCGGGGCGGCGGTAAGCGCGTGTTGGCCTGTGTGGATGATCATCAGTCGACGAGGCGGTCGCCGAGTTGCTCGGCCAGCCAGTTGAGTTGAGGTGCTCGACGTCGGCGGGTCTGTCTAGCACTTGGACGGTGTTCTATCTAACAATCGGACGCTTGAGTAGCTAACGGTTGGACACCCCGGCGACCTTCGCGTCATCAAGCGTGGTCCGCGAGGTCCCATCTACATCGGCGAGGCGTCGTGATCACCGCGCGCCTGGCGACCGATGTGCGTTGCTTGGACGCCGCGAGCTCGCTCGGCCCATCGGACGCCCATCGCTCGGCCCGCCTGCGTGGCAGGCAGGCCGGCCGAGCGACGACGGTGTCAGGGTCACGGGACCGCCCTTCTCGGCGGGTTGACCGCGTCCAGAGCTGGCTCAGATCTCCAGGGCCAGCTCGTGCCGCGGCCGGAGGTCGCCGGGGCCGCCGTAGTTGCCGCCGGGCGTGATGATGGTGCCGGCCGTCCCCTCGATCATGGCCTCGGCGTCGGCGAGCGTCCCGATGCCCGCGAGGTCTCCGGTCATCTCGACGAAGCGGCACACCGCCTCGACCTTCGGCCCCATGGAGCCTGCCGGGAAGTCGAGCTCGAGGAGCTCGCCCGGCGTCGCCCGCAGAATCGGCGCCTGCGTGGGCTTTCCGTAGTCCCGCATGACGAACGGGGTGTCGGTCAGGATCAGCAGGGCGTCCGCTTCGAGCGCCTCGGCGAGCCGGCCCGCGGCTAGGTCCTTGTCGATGACGGCCTCGACCCCCTTGAGCTTGCCCTGCTCGTCCCGGATCACCGGGATGCCCCCGCCGCCGGAGCAGACCACGACCGCGCCGGAGCTGAGCAGCAGTCGGGCGATCCGGGTCTCGACCATCCGCTGGGGCGTCGGGGACGCCACCACGCGCCGCCACGCCTTGCCGTCGGGCTTGACGACCCAGCCGAACTGCTCGGCCTTGGCCTTGGCCTTGGCCTCCTCCTCGGTGTAGGTGGTGCCCACGAACTTGGTCGGGTTGCCGAACGCCGGATCGTTCGCCCTGACCAGCGTCTGGTTCACCAGGCTCGCCACCTGCCGGCCGGGGAGCGCGTTCTGGAGGGACTGGAGCAGCCAGTAGCCGATCATCCCCTGGGTCTGCGCGCCCAATACGTCGAAGGGATACGGGTGCTCGAGGTTGGGGTCGGTCGCCGACTCCAGCGCCAGGACGCCGACCTGCGGTCCGTTGCCGTGGGTGATGATCAGTTCGTGCTTCTCGGCCAGCGGGGCCAGCGCCTCGGCGGCCAGGCGGGCCCGCTCGCGCTGGGGTGCCGCCTCGGGCTTCTCGCCACGCTCCAGGAGGGCGTTGCCGCCCAGAGCCACCACGATGCGCATCGCTACTCCCCGAGGGTGGCGACCATGACCGCCTTGATCGTGTGCATGCGGTTCTCGGCCTGGTCGAAGACGATGGACGCCTCGGACTCGAACACCTCGTCCGTCACCTCCAGCGACTCCATGCCGGTCGCGTTGAAGATGTCGGCGCCCACCTTGGTGAGGCGATCGTGGAATGCCGGCAGGCAGTGCATGAACCGCGTGCGCGGGTTGCCGGTCAGCTCCATCGTCCGGGCGTTGACCTGGTAGTCCTTGAGCAGCGCGATGCGGTCGTTCCAGACCTCCTTCGGCTCGCCCATCGACACCCACACGTCGGTGTAGAGGTAGTCGCAGCCTCGGACGCCCTCGGCGACGTCGTCCGTGACGGTGATCCGGGCCCCCGTCCTGTCGGCGATCTGCCGCGCCGTCGCGATGATGGCGTCCGTGTTCTGCTGCGCCTGCGGGGCCACCATGCGGACGTCCATGCCCATCATCGCGCCCGAGATCAGCAGCGAGTTCCCGACGTTGTTGCGGGCGTCCCCGAGGAACGCGAACGCGATCTCGGAGAGCGGCTTGTCGCTGAACTCCCTCATCGTGAGCTGGTCGGCCAGCATCTGGGTGGGGTGCCACTCGTCGGTGAGGCCGTTCCAGACCGGGACGCCGGCGTGAGCACCCAGCGTCTCGACGAGTTCCTGGGCGGAGCCGCGATACTCGATGCCGTCGTACATGCGGCCGAGGACGCGCGCGGTGTCCTTCATGGACTCCTTGTGGCCGATCTGGCTGCCGGACGGGTCGAGGTAGGTGACGTGCGCACCCTGGTCGTGGGCGGCCACCTCGAAGGCGCAGCGCGTGCGCGTCGACGTCTTCTCGAAGATGAGCGCGATGTTCTTGCCCGCCAGGCGCGGGCGCTCGGTGCCGGCGTACTTGGCGGCTTTGAGATCGGCCGCGAGGTCGAGCAGGAACGACCACTCACGCGGGGTGAAGTCGAGTTCCTTGAGGAAGTTGCGGTGCCGAAGGGTGAATGCCATGGGTGTTCTGCCTTGTCTATGGTGTCGGGCTGATCTGGAGTCGGAAGTGGACCGGGTGCCGGTCGTCAGATGGCGTCGCGGTCGATGGGGCAGGTCATGCAGCGCGGGCCACCACGGCCGCGGCCGAGCTCGCCCCCGGAGATCTCGAGGACCTCGATGCCCTGCTCGCGCAGGTAGGTGTTGGACCGCTGGTTGCGCTCGTAGGCGACGACCACGCCGGGTTCGATCGCGAGAAGGTTGCAGCCGTCGTCCCACTGCTCGCGGATCGCCTCCACCGCGCTCTGGGGCGTGGTCAACATGCGGATCTCGTCCAGGCCCAGCGCGTCGGCGATGACGGCCCTCATGTCGTCGGCCTCGTGCGGAGTGACGCGGATGTCCTCGCCCGCAGGCTCGATCACGATGCTGGGCAGGTTACCCATGCCCTGGAAGGCGACGAAGCTGCGCTCGTCGACCATGGTCATGATCGTGTCGAGGTGCATGTAGGCGCGGTGCTTGGGCATCACCAGGGCGATCACCCTCTCGGCTGCGCCGGCGGCGAACAGGCGGCGGGCCAGGTGCTCGACGGCCATCGGGGTGGTCCGCTCGGACATCCCGATCAGGACGCTGCCGCGTCCGATGACGTGGACGTCGCCGCCCTCCATCGTCGCCGGCCCACGGTCGAGACCGTCCGTCCACAGCGAGAATTCCGCCTGGGTGAACCGCGGGTGATACCGGTAGATCGTCTCGAGGTTGAGGGTTTCGTGCCGACGAGCTTTCTTCATCATCGCGTTCACTGCGACGCCCCCGTACACCCAGTGCGAGGTGTCCCGGGTGAACAGGTGGTTCGGCAGGGGCGGCAGTAGGAAATCGTCGTCGGCCCAGATCCGCAGCGGGACCGACGTGCCCTTGCCCATGCGGGCGACGGCGTCCGCGACGGTGAGGCCGCCGATCAGGTGGTCGCCGAGCGCGGCGGGGCTCTCCTCCAAGAGCAGTCCGCGGAGCAGATCAGCGGCGGCGCGCCCGAGGCGACGCTCGTCGCAGAGCCGCGACAGGACCTGCTCGCGTGCCTCGTCGAGGGCCAGCGCCTCGGCAAGCAGCGTCTCCAGGTAAACCACCTCGACCCCGCGGCTGCACAGCAACTCGGCGAATCTGTCGTGTTCCCGCTGGGCCAGGTCCGGCCACAGGATCTCGTCGAACAGCAGGCCGTCCTTGTTGTGGGGCGTCAGCCTCGTCAGCTCGGTGCCTGGCCGGTGCAGCATGACAGTTCGGAGTCGTCCGACTTCCGAATTCACCGCGATCGCGGTCATCCACGTCCTCCCTCAATGTGCCGCCCCGTCATTGGGGCGCCTTCAGCATGCACGATGCCGAAGGGCCTTGCCACTTCTGCGGCGCGATCGACTCCTACGACATCAGCTGGGCGTGAATGTGATGCGCAAGACTATTCGACGCGTGAATGAACTTCCACGCGGGCTGCGAGGGCGAGCAAATTCGCTGCTTGTCAGCCCCTTGTTTAGGCCCCGTCGCCGCGTCCTTTGTGATCTCGTTATGCAGGCGTGTGCCCTCGTTCACGCCGAGATTGAATGAAGATGGGCTGACGCCGGTGGTTGGGCCCGAAACGGCTTTGAAGATGGCTGCGAGAAATATTGACTCTCCTGCAAGGGCGGGGGGTGCCACCCGTGCGCTGTCAAAGCCGACAGAAGAGATTCATGACGACCGATCGCCACCATCGGCAAGCTTGCGCCGATCGTCTTGTTCGTCGTGCTGGGGATCCTCGGCTTCAAGCTGGACCTGTTCACCCGTGACTTCTGGGGCACGGGCGGCGATCTGGGCAGCACCATGGACCAGGTCAAGAACATGATGCTGCTGGTCACCGTTTGGGTCTTCATCGGCATCGAGGGCGCCGCGGTCTACTCCGGCCGCGCCAAGCACCGCCGCGACATCGGTCGAGCGACGGTGGGCGGCTTCTTCATCGTGTTGGCGCTGATGGTCCTCGTCATCATGCTGTGCGCCGAGATCGTGCAGGTCGCCGGAGCCGACGGCACGATGCCGGCCGCGCTGGGACGGCTGAACGCCCACGATTCCCCGGCGAACGCCATGTGGCTGACGTCGATCTGCATGCAGGTCGTCCTGCTGGGCACGGGGCTCCTCGGCGGTGACGTGTACCTCAAGCTGATCCTGGTCGCCACCTCGATGATCCTGATCCCCCACCTCCTCTCGGCGATGTTCGGCGCGTCTGTGGCGCTTCGCGCCGGCGGTGCGGGGCGGTTCCGGGTCGCGATGCCCTCTCTGGTGGCAACCGTCTACAGCGTGTGGCTCGGCGTGCCGCCCAGTTGCGCGATCAACGCGTGCTTCGCGGGGCCCGACGTGCCGATCACGCGGAGGCCGTCCTCGACGGCGAATTGCAGCGCGGCGAGTCCGACGCCCCCGCTCGCCCCGTCGATGACCAGGGTCTGGCCGGCGCGCAAGCCGAGGGCGCGCAAGCCGCGCAGCGCGGTCTCGGCGGCCAACCCCGCCGCGCCCGCCTGCTCCCACGAGAGGTTCTTCGGCTTGGGCGCGAACGCCGCCAGAACCGCCTCTTCGGCCACGGCGGGCTGGTTCCCGGTGTTGCCGAACACCTCATCGCCGACCTGGACGTCGGTCACGCCCTCGCCCACGGCAGTCACCACGCCGGCGGCGTCCTGGCCCGTGCCGGCCGGGAAGGCGACCATGGCGGGCATGAATCCCATGCGCAGCTTCCAGTCGAAAGGATTGACGCCGGACGCCTTGACCGGGATCCGCACCTGGCCGGGGCCCGGCTGCGGGCATTCGACGTCGGCCACGGTGAGCACCTCCGGCCCGCCGAACGCGGTGTAACGAACTGCCTTCCTGATCGACTCCCCTGTCCCGACAGGCCGCCCTCAGGTCCGGCCCGTCGACGTTTCGCGAAGGACGCGAGTGCCCGGGCGAGCCGCGCACGAAGCGGCGGCGGGAAGCGCGGCTGTCCCCGCGGATCCTTTGCCCGCGCGCACGGTAGCACCGGCGCGAACATGAGGTAAGGCTAAGTTAACCCCCTCCCCGGAGGGGGTGGGTGCCGCCGCAACCGTTCTCGCGGGAGCCCTGCCGGACTAGGTTGATCGGTGGGCCGGCGAGGGCGCGGCCCGCGCGAAGGGGGCATTCCCGTGTCATTGAGAGAGATCCAGTTCACGTCGGCCAACGGGCGCGACATCATCCAGGCGTGGGCCTACGAGCCGGTGGGCCAGCCGAAGGCCGTGGTGCAGGTCGTGCACGGGCTCGGTGAACACTCCCGCCGCTACCTGCACCTGATCTCGGCGTTGCTCGATGCCCGCTTCGTGGTGGTCGCCGACGACCACGCCGGGCATGGGCGCACGGCGATGCAGCAGGGCACGTGGGGAGACGCCGGCGACGACGGCGCCACCGTCGTGGTGGCAGACGAGCTGACGCTGCAGGCGAAGGCGCGCGAGGCCTTCCCGGCGTTGCCGTACGTGGTCTTCGGTCACAGCTGGGGTTCGATGATCGCGCGCGGGATGGCATCGGACCCGCGGGCGCGGCTCGCCGGGCTCGCGCTGTGCGGCATCGCCGCCCAGTTGCAGGGCATCGAGCGGGTGATCGACCGGCCGGAGTTGGCGCGGCTGGCCACCGGCGACAGCAGGACCGAGCCGGCGCCGCAGGAGCTGGTGGGCCAGCTGTTCGCCGGCTTCCTGGATCGCTGCGGTGAGGGCGCCGGGCCGACGGACTGGGTGGCGCTCGACCCCGGCGTGGTCGCCGACCACGGGCGCGACCCCTTCAACAACTTCGGGGCACCGCTGAGCGCCCGCTTCCTGCAGAGCTTCGTCGACCTCTACGACCAGGTGAACGACGCCGCCTGGTACGGCACGGTGCCGAAGGATCTGCCGGTGCTGATCCTGGCGGGCGACCAGGACCCGGTGGCCAACTTCGGCGAGGGCGCCTACCACGTCGCGAACCGGCTGGTGGAGGCCGGGCACCCCGACGTGCGCACCCGGGTGTTCCCCGGCGTCCGGCACGAGGTGCACAACGAGCCGACCACCCGCGCCGAGGCGGAGCGTGAGATCGTCGAGTTCGCGGAGCGGGTCTCCGCCGCCGGCTGAGCCACGCGGACCGCAGCGGCGGCGTCCTAGGATGACGCGGTGACCCTCGAACGCCGGTCGACCTCCGCCCACCAGGGCGTGAGGCAGGTCGGACGCCTCGTGCTCCGGCGGATCTTCCACGTCGGCTTCGTCCTCTCGGCGGCGCTGTCGGTGGGGCTGCTGGCCCTGTTCGTGCTGAGCCTCAACGCGTCGGGGTGGAATGTCCGCAGCCCGGCGCTGGCGGTCGTGCTGCTGATCCTGTTGATCGTGGACGCCGTGGGCTGCGTCGGCATCGTGGTCTTCGACTACAACACCCTGCTGCCGCAGGCCGACGTGATCGTGCGGGCCACCCTCGTCTCGACCCTGCTGACCGTGGTGGTCGACACCATCAACAAGGGCGTCGGGATCACCCAGCTGGTCTACCTCTTCCAGTTCGGCTGCATCATCGGGTTCGAGTTGAGCACCGAGCAGCGGGCGCTGCGGCACGAGGCGTTGCCGGCGCCCTGGGAGATCTCGGACGATCCGGAGCGCCGGCGCTACATCCCGCTCAACTTCTTCAACCTCTTCTGGGTGTTCGTCGTGGCCAGCGTCGCCGGGCTCGCGATCGAGACCGTCTGGCACGCCCTGATCACGGGGCAGTACGAGAACCGCGCCGGCCTGCTGTGGGGCCCCTTCAGCCCCATCTACGGGTTCGGCGCGGTGCTGATGACGATCGCGCTCAACCGCTGGTGGAACAGGAGCAAGGTCGTCATCTTCGTGGTGGCCGGGGTGATCGGCGCTGCCTTCGAGTTCGCCGTCAGCTGGATCCTGGAGACATCCTTTGGCATCGTCGCCTGGAACTACGCCGGCAGCTTCCTCAGCGTCGACGGGCGCACGAACTTCGCCGCCGCGTGCGCCTGGGGCTTCCTGGGCCTGGTCTGGATCCGGCTGCTGCTGCCCGACCTCTTGAAGCTCGTGGACGCCGTCCCAGTGCGGGCCCGCGCGGCGCTCACCATCGCCGTGGCCATGTTCCTGCTGGTGGACGTGGCGATGACGCTGATCACCACGGACCGCTGGTACGGCCGCGCGGCCGGCGTCCCGGCGTCCAACGCGGTGGAGCAGTATGTCGACGCCCACTACGGGGACGCCGAGATGGCCGCCCACTTCCCCACGATGAACCTCGACCCGAGTCGCGCCCAGCGGACCAGGTGAGCCGCGCCCACCTGACGCGCGGGCCTCAGAGCTTGTAGCCGATGGCGCGCAGCAGCGCGCGGCGCTCGGCGACGTCGGCGTCCGTCTCCACCCCGAGCGGCGGCTGTCCGTCGACGACGCCCACGACGCCGCGGCCGCTGGGGGTCACGGCGACGAGCACCTCCAGCGGGTTGGCTGTCGCGCAGAAGATGGTGCAGACCTCGGCGACGGCCTTGACCGGGTTGAGCACGTTCAGCGGGAAGCCGTCGCGCAGCACGATGACGAACACGTGCCCGGCGGCGATCGCCGATGCGGCTTGCGTGGCCAACTCGACGAGCCCGGCGTCGTTGCCCGAGCGCCGCACCAGCCGCGCCCCAGACGCCTCGCAGAACGCCACCCCGAAGCGCAGGCCGGGGCTCACCCCCACGAGCGCCTCGTGCAGGTCGTCGACGGTCTTGATGAAGTGGGCCTGCCCGATGACGACGTTGACGTCGTCGGGCGTGGCGATGGGCACGACGTCCCAGGACAGCGTTGTCTCGCTCACACCGCCATGCTGCCAGGCCCGGCCCGACCCCGCGGCCCAGCGGACGCCGTGAGGGCCGGCTCCGGGCTCAGGCGAAGGAGGCCACGGCGTCCAGGATGGCGCGATGCACGAGCGGGTCGCCCAGGGGCAGGAAGTGCCCGCGCGCCGCCACCTGGACGTTGCGCGCGCCGTCCAGGTGGCTGCCTCCCGGGATGTGCGGGTCGAAGGTGCCGTAGACGGAGACGATGTGCCGGTTCACCCGCTCCTCGCGGCTCAGCGCGACCAGTTCGGGCGACCCGGGCACGAACGTCCGCAGCGCACGAAGCGGCAGCAGCCGCGCCAGCGACGAGCCGCCGAAGGGGGTGTTGACGGCGACCAGCCCCCGCAGCGCGCCGTCTGCGTTGTGCTGTGCCAGCAGGTACTTGCCGACGAGGCCGCCCTTGCTGTGCGCGACCAGGACGACGCGGGGGAGCGCCGCCCGCCGCAGGTAGGCGTCCACGATCGCCGCCATCGCGGCCACGCTGCCCCGGTTGTAGCGCAGCGCCTCCACCACGTGCACGTCGTAGCCCTCCCCGGCCAGCAGGTCGGCCAGGGGACGCAGAAAAGTCCAGCGCTCGTAGACGCCGGGCAGGAGCACGACGGCCGGGAGGTCGCCCGCGGGCCGGCGGTAGGTGGCGGCCGAGGCGGGCCGTGGGTCGCGCAGCCGCCGCGCCGCGTAGGCGTAGTCGCGCGCCCAGGCGCTCAGGTCGCCGGGAGCGAGGCGAGGAAGGGGGCGCATGCGTCCGCGAGGGCGTCCGGGTGGGTGTGTTGAGCGTTGTGGGCCGCCCCCGGGATCTCGGCCCAGCCGGCGTCCGGGGCGAGGCCCGCGAGGTGCCGCACCCAGCGCCGGGGGGCGATGGGGTCGCGCTCGCCGCGCACGATCAGCCCGGGCGAGGCGATCGTGGCGAGGCTGTCCTCGATCCGGTCGGCCAACATCGAGCGGGTGGTGCGCAGGAACCGCGGCAGGCCCATGCGGGCGTAGTCGCGGATGACCAGCAGGTTGTTGGCCGCGGTCTCGCGGGTGACGTCGCGGGCGAGGCGGAGGGCCTGCCGGGGCAGGCTGCGCGCCGTGCTGTCGAGGGTCGGGCCGATCAGGACGTAGCCGGCGGCCAGGCCGGGGCGGGCGGCGAGGGCGTCCGCGACGACCTGGCAGCCCATCGACTGGCCGATCAGCACGGGACGGTCCAGCCCGAGCGCGAGCACCGCCCGGCCGGCGACCTCCGCGAGTTCCGGCACGGTGAGCGCGCGCGGCGGCTTGGGCGTGC
>ERZ724513.1404-NODE-1404-length-12098-cov-8.187329_pt1 | contig 12098 bp, 10 predicted proteins | sample MGYA00376046_ERZ724513 | MGnify/ENA primary metagenome ERZ724513 (study PRJEB28724, sample SAMN07190883) | activated sludge metagenome | isolation source: activated sludge of sewage treatment plant in Hong Hong | place: Hong Kong | collected 2016-03-17 ... | reverse complement strand
TTGGCAAGTCGGGCGTTCGCCTGGCCTGGGAGCATTTCCATCCGGATCGCCCCGTCCCGCTCGTGCTGCGCCATGTCGAGGACGTCGACCTGTGGCGCTTCGCACTCCCGGGATCGCGCCCGATCGCCCGCGCCCTGCGCCTGCTGCCGGATGATTTTGTGGCCTGGGACGATCTCGTGCGCCAGGCGGACACGCCCGATGCGCCGCGCTACGAGGCCTTGCTGGCAGAAGGCGAAGCAATCGAGCGCTTTTTCCAGACCGAGATCGCAAGGCTGGCGCAAAGCAGCCTGGTCATGCCCGCCTGCTTGCGCGGCGAGCCAGTAGACCTGTTGCAGGCGCAGCGCCACGGGCTGCCCACGGTGAACGATGGCGACCGCGCCTGGCGCGCCGTCAGCGGCCTCGCCGTCAACGCCAATGCGCTGTTCGCCTCGGAGCTCGGTAACCGTCTGGCCGAGCAGAGTGGCAGCTTCGGCCTGGTCTGGGAACTTGGTGCCGGGGGCGAGGTGAAGGTTTCGCTGCGCGCTGCCGGAAGGGTCGATGTGGCCGCAATTGCCGCCGGCTACGGCGGCGGCGGACACCCGAATGCCGCCGGATTCAGGATGGGGCTCGCCCGTTTCGCGAGCGAAATTCTTGGCGAAACACTGTTATAAAATGGTTTAATTATATCATGCAATATTATGATTATAATGATATAAGTTGTGCCCAGGAAGGGACTCGAACCCCCACACCTTGCGGCGGCAGGACCTAAACCTGCTGCGTCTACCAATTTCGCCACCTGGGCAGGCGAGACGATTCTACCACCGGCGCCGGCTTGACCCTATACTTCGCGGCCGATGCCCGTCGATCACTACGAAAACTTTCCCGTTGCCTCCTTTCTCGTCCCCCGGCACCTGCGCCGGCCGATCGAGACCATCTACCGTTTCGCGCGCAGTGCCGACGACATTGCCGACGAGGGCGATGCCTCGCCCAAGGAACGCCTGGCCGGGCTAGCGGCATATCAGGCGGAACTCGACCGCATTGCCGCCGGTGCCGCTCCGCAACCGCCGCTGTTCCTCGCGCTGGCCGACGTCATCCGCCAGCATGGTTTGCCGCTTCAGCTTTTCCGCGACCTGCTCGACGCCTTCGCGCAGGATGTCGTCAAGAAGCGCTATGCCGACTACCCGGAACTGCTCGACTACTGCCGCCGTTCGGCCAACCCGGTCGGGCGGCTGGTGTTGCATCTTTTCGGGCGCACTGAGGCGCAGCATCTCGAACAGTCCGACTGCATCTGCTCGGCGCTGCAACTGGTCAATTTCTGGCAGGATGTCGCGGTCGACTGGCAAAAAGGGCGCATTTACCTCCCGCAGGCCGACCTGCCGCGTTTCCGCATCGGCGAAGCCGACATCGCCGCCGGCCGCTGGTCGGCCAACTGGGCGGCGCTGATGGATTTCCAGATCGACCGGACACGCGAACTGATGCTGCGCGGCGCGCCCCTCGTCCATGCCCTGCCCGGCCGCCTCGGCTGGGAAATCCGCCTGACCGTCCAGGGCGGTCTGCGCATTCTGGAGCGCCTGCGCCGCGTGCGCGGGAATGTCTTTCAACACCGCCCCAGGCTGGGCAAACGTGACTGGCTGGTTGTGGCCGGGCGTTCCCTTACAATGTGAACAATGAATCCCGACCATTACTGCCAGGAAAAGTGCGCCACCAGCGGTTCTTCGTTCTACTACAGCTTCCTGTTCCTGCCGGCCGAGCGCCGGCGCGCCATCATGGCGCTCTATGCTTTCTGCCGTGAAGTCGATGACGTCGTCGACGAATGCCAGGATGTATCGCTGGCCTCGACCAAGCTGGCCTGGTGGCGGCAGGAAATCGGGCGCGTCGCCGAGGGCCAGCCGCAGCACCCGGTCGGGCTGGCTCTGCAAGCCGCCAGCGTGCGGTTCAACCTGCCCAAGGAACAATTGCTGGAGATCATCGACGGCATGGAGATGGATCTCCAGCAAACGCGCCACCTCGATTTCAAGGGTCTCTCGCTGTACTGCTACCGCGTCGCCAGCGTCGTCGGCCTGCTCGCCGCCGAGATTTTCGGCGCTCGCGACCGCCAGACGCAGAAATACGCCCACGACCTCGGCATGGCCTTCCAGCTCACCAACATCATCCGCGACATCGGCGAGGACGCGCGACGTGGCCGCATCTACATCCCGATGGACGAGCTCAAGCAATTCGATGTGCCCGCCGCCGACATCCTGAACGCCCGATACTCGAACAATTTCACGGCGCTGATGCAATTCCAGACCGCGCGCGCCGAGAAATACTACGCGCAGGCATTTGCCCAGTTGCCGGCCGTCGACCGCAGGAGCCAGCGCCCCGGCCTGATCATGGCTGCCATCTACCGCACCCTGCTCGACGAGATCCGGCACGAAAATTTCCAGGTCCTGCATCAGCGCATTGCTCTGACGCCGGTGCGCAAGCTCTGGATCGCCTGGAAGACCTGGGCCTTAGCATGAAGGTCGCCGTCATCGGCGGCGGCTGGGCAGGAATCGCCGCCGCCGCCGAACTGGCGGGGGCAGGGGTTGAGACCACGCTGTTCGAGGCCGGCCGCTCTCTCGGCGGCCGCGCCCGGTCAATTACCGTCGACGGCCGCAGGCTCGACAACGGCCAGCACATCCTGCTTGGCGCCTATCGCGAAATACTCGAAGTGATGCGCCGCATCGGCGCCGACCCGGAGCAACTGCTCGAGCGTCGCCCGCTGCAGGTCGTCGATGATGCCGGCTTTCGCATGGCCTTGCCGAAATGGCCGGCGCCGCTCAACGTCGCCTGGGGCCTGCTGACCGCGCATGGCGTCGGCTGGCGCGAAAAGTTCGCCACCGCCCGCTGGATGCAGGGCGTCAAGGCGCACGGCTTTCGGCTGGCCACCGATACGACGGTCGCCGAATGGCTCGACGGCACCGGGCAGACCGGCGAACTGCGTCGCCACCTCTGGGAACCGCTCTGCCTTGCCGCTCTCAACATTCCCGCCGGGCGCGCTTCCGCCCAAATCTTCGCCAACGTCCTGCGCGACAGCCTGGGCAGCCCGCGCCGCGAAGACACCGACCTGCTGCTGCCGCGCGTCGATCTCGACCGCCTGCTGCCGGAGCCGGCCAGCAATTGGCTCGCCGCACACGGCGCGACGCTGCGCCTCGGCCACCGTGTCGCCAACCTCGCCCCGCTGCCGCATGGCATCGCGGTCGATGGCGAAATCCACGATGCCGTCATCGTCGCTACCGCGCCGCAGCATGCCGGGCAACTGTGGCCGGCGCTCGCCGCCGGTTTCGCTTACGAGCCGATCGTCACGGTCTACCTCCAGTTCGCGGCAACAACCGGCCTCGCCTTTCCCCTGCGCAAGCAGTCCGGAAAATACGGCCAGTGGGTCGTCGACCGCGGTAGGGGCCTGCTCGCCTGCGTGCTCAGCGGCCACGGCGCCTGGGAAGCGCTCGGCGAAGCCGAACTGGTCGCCGCCCTCGTCGCCGAACTCGCCCTGCCGACGCCGCCGATCTGGCGCAAGGTCATCTGCGAAAGGCGCGCCACCTTCGCCTGTCGCCCGAACCTCACGCGCCCCGATCACCGGACGCCCGACCCGCGCATCCTGCGCGCCGGCGACTACACCTGGGCCGAGTATCCGGCAACGCTCGAAGGCGCCGTGCGCAGCGGCCGGCGCGCCGCCCACGCCGTGCTCGGAAACGACTATAATCCGGCGTCATGAAACGCCTGCACTCCGTCCTGTTGCTCGCCGTCGGCCTGACCGCCACGGTTGCCGACGCCGGCGAGGACTGGGTACTGCCGCCGAAGGCAAGGTACGCCGCCCCGGCGCCGGCCCTGCCTGTCGTCGGCGACGACTGGGCCGTCGAACTCGGCCGCCAGCTCGCCCTCCTGAAACAGCAACCGGATAACCGCGAAGCGCGCAAGGCCGCCTGGGTCGCCGCCATGCGCCTCGGCCTGTTCGCGCAGGCCGCGGCGCTGGAAGCGCCGCTCTCCGCCGACGAACGGCGGGCGATGGAAGGCGACCGCATCGCCCTCGACATCCGCTACGGCATCGTCGACCGCAACACCCTGCGCGGACCGGAGCGCTTTTTCCTCCTCGACAAGGCGTTGACCGCAACCGACCCGCTCGCCGCCGAATTCTTCGCCGGCAAGGCGCCGGATGCCGAAGATCAGCGCCGCCTGACCGACCGCCTCAGCGCGCTGGCCGCCCGCCGCCGCGCCGCCGACGCGGTCGTGCTCTACGAAACGCTGCGCCAGCGCGACATTCCCGTGCCGCTATGGGCCGAACGCGACATCGCCGGCAGCTACCTCGAACTGCGCCGCCCGCAGGAGGCGCTGGCCCTCTACCAACGGGCGGTCGACGCCAACCCGGACGATTTCGACGCCAATCTCGGCCTCTTCTACGCGCTGGTCGAGACCGAGCAACTCGACGCCGCCACCGAACACATCGACCGCTACGCCGCGCGCCTGCCGGAACGCCGCCATCTCGACGGCCGCTACAACGGCGAACGCCTGAGCGCCGACATCACCGCCGACCGCGTCCGCCTCTTCGCCGACCGCCTCGCCGAAGCGCAGGCGCGCATCGACGCCCGCCACGACGCCATCCCCTACAACAGCGAGGCGCGCCAGTCGTCCGCCAGCCTTGCCTTGGCCCGCGGCTGGCCGCAACAGGGCGACGAGATGCTGCGCCGCACGCTCGGCTCCGACCCGATCAACCCGGCGCTGCACGCCGACCTTTCGGAAAACCGCCTGACCCTGCAGGACTGGTCGGCCGCCCGCGCCGCCCTCGACTACGCCGCCGGCCTCGACCCGGACAACGGCGCCGTGCGCCGCGCCAGCCGCAGCTACGAGCTGTACGACAGCTACGAACTCTATGTCGAAGCCGGCTACGGCGAAGGACAGGACGTCAATTACTTCGGCAGCCGCGACTGGTCGATCGACAGTTTTCTCTACAGCCGCCCGATCGCCGAGAACTGGCGCATCTTCGCCCACAACTATTCCGCCAGCGCCGATTTCTACGGCGAGAACCAGACCTGGATCCGCACCGGTGCTGGCGCCGAATGGCGCCACCTCGGCTGGCGGCTGACCGGCGAGGTCAACGGCGGCAGCGGCGTCAAGGTCGGCGCCACCGGCACCGTGCGCTGGAAGCCGGACGACGCCTGGACCTTTTACGGCGCCGCCGAAAGCGTGACCAACCAGATTCCGCTGCGCGCCGTCGCCGACGGCGTCTACGCCAGCCGCCTCAGCGTCGGCGCCGACTGGCGCCAGCACGAATCGCGCAAGCTCGCGCTCGGGGTCTATTCCAGCGACTTCTCCGACGGCAACCTGCGCACCGGCGTCAACGCCGCGTGGTTCGAGCGCTGGGCCAGCGGCCCCAAATGGATGTTCGAGACCATCCTCGGCGCCGACGCCTCACGCAATTCGCTCGATACCAGCGTCAATTACTTCAACCCGAAAAGCGACCGTTCCCTGTGGTTGACCGCAGCCGTCGAAAACCTCACCCGGCGCAGCTACGACCATGCCTTCCGCCAGCGCCTGGCGCTGACCGGCGGCACCTACTGGCAGGAAGGTTACGACGCCGGCGCCATCGAGGCCATCGAATACAGCCACCGCTGGGAACTCGACCGCGACCTTTCGCTGCGCTACGGTATCGGTCATATGCTGCGCCCCTACGACGGCGAACGCGAAGGGCGCACCTTCGGTAACCTGGTCCTGCTATGGCGCTTCTGATCCGCTCCCTCCTCGCCGCCCTGCTGGTGCTCGCCGCCGCGCTGGCAACGGCCGCCGACGCCCGCTTCATGGCCCTCAGCTACCACGAGGTGCTCGCCGACAACGAGCCGATGACGCCAACCGCCGTCCGCGCCAGCGACCTCGCCCGCCAGTTCGCCTGGCTCCAGGCCAACGACTACCACCCGGTCAGCGTCGACCAGATCCTCGCCGCCCGCGCCGGCGGCCCGCCGCTGCCGCCCAACGCGATTCTGCTGACCTTCGACGACGGTTTTCTCGATGCCTACACCCGCGCCTTCCCACTGCTCAAGCTGTTCAACTATCCGGCGGTGATCGCCCTGGTCGGCAAATGGATGGACGTACCGGACGGCCAGATGGTCGACTACGACGGCAAGCCCGTACCGCGCGGCAAATTCCTCAACTGGGCGCAGGTGCGCGAAATGCAGGCCTCTGGACTGATCGAGGTCGCCTCGCATTCCTACGACCTGCACCACGGCATCCTCGCCAACCCGCAGGGCAACACCCAGCCGGCAGCGACCACGCGCCTGTATGCCAACGGCCGCTACGAGGACGACGCCGCCTACCTCGCCCGCCTGCGCGCCGATCTCCGCGACAGCATCAGCCAGCACACCGGCAAGGCGCCGCGCATCATCGTCTGGCCCTACGGGCGCAGCAACCGGGCCGCCCAGGAAGTCGCCGCGCAGTTGGGCATGCCCATCGGCCTGACGCTGATCGACGGCTTCAACGATGCCGCGACGCCGACGGCCGTCTGGAAGCGCCAGCTGATCGAGAACAGCCCGTCGCTCCAGGCCTTCGCCGAAATGCTGCGCGTCACCTGGGACCCGAGCCCGGCGCGCAGCGTAGAGGTCGATCCCGGCACCTGGCCGCCCGGCGAGGACGGCCTGTCGCCGACCCTCGACCGCCTGCTGACGTTGAGCCCCAACATCGCCTTCGTGCGGCCGGCTGTTATTCGCGACGGCCGTGAAATGGCCCTGTTTCCGACAAAACTGCGGCCCGTCGCCATCGATCAGCTGAACCACATCGCCTGGCAGACCGAGCGCCGGGCCGGCGTCCCGGTTTTCATCGACCTGCCTGCCGCCTGGCTGGACGAACCGGAACTGGTCGCCGACCTCGCCCGCCAAGTCAATTTCGCCGGCCTGCGCGTGCGCGCCGCGCCCGACAGCGCCGCCGCCGAGCGCATCCGCCAGGCCGCCGGGCGCTGGGTCTGGCCGCTGCAGATGGCCTACGCCGTCGACCAGCCGCCGACGCCGGCACAATGGGCGCACCTGCGCGATGGCGACCTGCTCGTGCTCCCGGCGAGCGAGGAAAACATCGCCGCCGTGCCGCGGGAAATGGCCGGCCGCGTCCTCTTCGAATTCGACCCAGCGCTGCCGCCTGCCAGCGTCGCCCGCCGCATGAACCGCCTCGAAGCCGACGGCTTCCGCCAGTTCGGCGTCGCCGGCTTCCCGGAAAGCCTGTTGGGTCCCATCTTCCCCTCGCTCTCGCTGCGCTGGCAGCCGCAACTGCGATGACGCCGCTGCCCATCCTGCTCGGCGACGTCTGGGGCGCCATCCTCGCCTACGTCTTCTTCTACCCGGTCCTGATGTCGGTGCTCTGGATGATCGGCGGCATCGCTTTTTACCTGCGTTTCGAGCGTCGACCGCACCGCATCGTCGACCAGCCGCCGCAGCGCGACGACTACCCGCTGATCGCCGTCCTCGTCCCCTGCTACAACGAGGAAGAGAACGTCGAGGAAACTGTCGAAGCCCTGATGGAGCTGAAATACCCGAACTACGAAGTCATCGCCATCAACGACGGCAGCACGGACCGCACCGGCGAACTGCTCAACGCGCTGGCGGCACGCTTCCCGAAATTGCGCGTCATCCATCAGGTCGCGAACCAGGGCAAGGCGGTCGGCCTCAATACCGCCGCCCTACTGACACCCGCAGAAATCCTCGTCGGCATCGACGGCGATGCGCGCCTCGATCCCTGCGCCCTGAACTGGCTGGTACGCCATTTCGACGAACCCGACGTCGCTGCCGTCACCGGCAACCCGCGCGTGCGCAACCGGTCGACGCTGCTCGGGCGCGTCCAGGTCGGCGAATTCTCGTCGATCGTCGGCCTGATCAAGCGGGCGCAGCGCTCGGTCGGTCTGATCTTCACCGTTGCCGGAGTCATCGCCGCCTTCCGCCGCAGCGCACTGCATGAAGTTGGCTACTGGAGCCCGGAAAAGCTGACCGAGGACGTCGACGTCACCTGGAAGCTGCAACTCGCCGGGTGGGAGGTCCGCTTCGAGCCGCGTGCCCTATGCTGGATCCTGATGCCGGAAACCCTGCGCGGCCTGTGGAAGCAGCGGCTGCGCTGGTCGATGGGCGGCAGTCAGGTGCTGCTCGACTACACGCCGCAACTGCTGTCACCGAAAAACGCCGGACTGTGGCCGCTATGCATCGAATACGGAATGAGCGTTACCTGGGCCTGTCTGTTCGCGCTGCTCGCCGCCTACCGGGTCATTGACCTGGTTTTCTTCCGGATAGACCTGCAAAGCGCGCCGATCCTGCTGCTCGGCTGGGCCGGGCTGCTGATTGCAACGACCTGCCTGCTGCAGATCATGTTGAGCCTGGTCCTCGACCGTCCTTACGACCGGGGCTTGCTGAAAAATTATTTCTGGATGATCTGGTATCCGATCATCTACTGGGTCATTACTGCCGCCACCTCGGTGGTGGCATTGCCGAAAATCCTTTTTCGAGACAGTGAGAAACGCGCCCGATGGACGAGTCCCGACCGCGGCATCAAGCCCGACGCCTCCCGCTGATCATCGAGCGGCCCGACTTGGCGCACCCGCTGCGGCGGGTGATGGCTGTCGTCATCACCACGCTCGCTTGGTTCTTCTGGCTGGCCATGTGGATCCCGTTCCTTTTCGCCCTCGGCCACCATCTCGGCTACGACCTGCCGGAAGTCCTCTTCCCGAGCCAGATCAGCCTCGATACGTTTCTGTCACTGGTGAATGTCATGCCCTACGTGATCGGCGTCGCCATCTTCGTCTTTCTGGTCAGCGCCCTGCGCGAAGGACTGAAGGCGCGCATCGGCAAGACCGACGATCGCTGGCGACCGGTCGGCATGGCCCGTCTCGCCACCGGCGCGGCCCTCGACCCGGACAAGCTTGCGGCATGGCAGAAGGCGCAGATCCTCTACGTCGAACACGGTCCCCTCGGCCGCGTCACCGATGCCAGCACGGTTGCGCCGCAGCGGCCGGACTGAATCGGAAGGCTCTGCCGCGGTTCAATCCCGCCGCTCCACCGATCCAAGCCTATTGCCGGTGGTCCTTGCCCGGGAAATACTCGGTTGCCGCCAGCCCTTCCAGAAGCAGGCCGTAGTCGAGATGCTCGCGCATCAGGCGCTTCAATTCGTGGGTGATGGCCAGGCGCGCGTACATCACCGTCAGCGGCGGTTGTTCGAGCAACTTGTGCGCAAGCTGGCGGGCGCGTTCCATGAGTTGGTCGCGCGGCATGATCTCGCTGACGACGCCGAGGTCCAGCGCCTGCCCGGCGTCAAGTTGCTGGCCGGTGAGGAGGAAATAGCGGCCCCGGTTCATGCCCAGCAACAACGGCCACAACACGTGCACGCTGTCGCCGGGAACGAGACCCTCGACATAGTGGGGCGCATCCTGGAATACCGCATCGTCGGCGGCAAGCACGATGTCGCACAACAGGCCAAGCTCGGCATGAATCGTTGCCGGGCCGTTGATCGCCGCGATCATCGGAACCCGAATCTCCAGGTGGTTATAAATCAGTCGCTGCGCGTGGACGAGAACGCGCTCCCACACCGGCGCGGTGATTCCCGGATGGGCGATCTCCTCGCGGGCGATGAACTCGGAGCCGGAACCGGTCAGGATGACAACCCGGTTTCCGGGGTCGGCGGCGATGTCGCCGAAGGCCGCGCCGCATTCGCGGTGCGGGCCGGCGCCCCACACGACCGGCCCGTCATTGCTGTGCAGCGTCACCTCGAGAATGCCGTCGTCGCGCCGCATGCGCAGGTGCCGGTACTTGTCGCAATATTCTTCGAATCTGGCCATGATTCCACTGCCCTTCCATTGCTGATCGAGTTCTCACCGCGCGACATCGAAGCCGATGGCTACGCAGGTGGCTGAAGCCATCGGTGGCCAAGGCCATCCGGAAGAATCGTCTCGCCCACTCCGGCAACCCGATCGTTCACCGCACATGCGTCCAGCCCACAACCGTCGTGTACTGCGGACACAACAAGAAAACGCCCCGAAAGGCGCTTTTTGCGTTGCTGTTGGCGGAGAGGGCGGGATTCGAACCCGCGTTAGGGTATTACCCTAAACACGCTTTCCAGGCGTGCGACTTAAACCGCTCATCCACCTCTCCGGAAGGCGCGCATTGTAGCAGAGGGGCGCTGTTCCTCAAAGCGACTTTCGCAGCCAGGCGAGCCCGATCCAGAGCATGAAGAGAAGCACCAGAGCGAGCAGGCCGACGAGCATTTCCGACACCCCGCGCGGCAGCAGGCAGGCGGCGACCTGTCGCGGTGGACGGGTGAGAAGGTCGAAAAACCGGTAGATGGCATTCTGCTGCCGCCGGCTTCCGGCCAACAGATAGAGTACCCCCTGGCCGATCAGGCAAAGTCCGAGCATCTCGACAAGGGCGCGAAGAGCGCTGATCAGGAAGACCTGCACGCCCGTTACCTATTCGTCACCGATGCCGCATTCTTCTTCCACCTTGCGCATCCGCCGGTTGTAGAACCAGATCAGGGCCAGATAGATCACGAGATTCCCCTGGGCCGCCATGTAGAAGCCCAGCGGAAATCCGAACACGCTGAAGTCATTGAGGTCTGCCGCGAACCACGTCAGGCCGAAGGTGATGACCGTCCAGATCAAGATCAGCCCGAAGGTCAGTCGCCGCGTCATCAGCCAGTAACGATCGTCCGTCATGGACCACCCTTTGCCGGCGATACGCGTCGGATGGCATTCAGGAAACGCTCCACCTCCTTGTCCGGCGCCTTGGTGAACAGGCTGACGACGATGATGGCAGCGAACCCCGCGGCGACACCGAAGACACCTGCCGCGGTTGAACTGATGTGGAACCATGGCTGCATGCGCAGGCTGCCGAGTCCCAGCCAGGCGAGGCTGCCGACTTCGACGCGAAAGATGTAATAGGCGGCCACGGACAAGCCGATGATCATGCCCGCCAGCGCGCCGGCCCGCGTCGCCCGGCGCCAGAAGATGCCGAGTACCAGCGCCGGAAAGAAGGCCGATCCGGCAATCGAGAAAGCCCAGGCGACCATGGACAGGATGGTGCCCGGTTTCTGCGCCGCCACCGTGGCCGCCAGCACGGCAACGACGAGGAGCAGCGACTTGGAGATCACCAGACGCAACTGCGTCGATGAAGCAGGCCGGAAAACCCGATAGTAGACATCGTGCGACAGGGCGCTGGTGATCGTCAGCAGCAGGCCGTCGGCAGTTGACAGGGCGGCAGCCAGGCCACCGGCGGCGACCAGCCCGGAGACGACATAGGGCATGCCGGCGATCTCGGGCGTCGCCAGCACGATCACGTCCGGGTTGAGCGAAAGCTCGGCCAATTGCAGGATGCCGTCGCGGTTGATGTCCTCGTAACTGACCAGTCCAACCCTGCTCCACGCGGCGACCCACCCCGGCAGTTTCTCGATGGGGATGTCGGCGAGGTGTGCGAGAACCTCGTGCTTGACAAACACGGCATAGGCCGGCGCGGTCAAATAAAGCACCAGGATGAACAACAGCGACCAGAAGACGGATTCGCGCGCTTCGCGCACACTGGGCGTCGTGTAGTAGCGCATCAGCAGGTGCGGCAGCGCCGCCGTACCCACCGTCAGACAGAAGACCAGCGCGAGAAAGTTGATCCGCTGTGACCAGCCGGACTCGGCACCGCCGCCCGGGAATGCGGCCGCGTGATGGACCGGCGGCGCCGCGCGCTCGGCGGCGGCAAACATCGCCGCCTCCCACCGCAGCCGCGCCTGATCGGGGCTTTGCGGCAAGTCCCGGCGCTGCCTTTCCAGCGCCACGATATCCCTCACCTGCGCGTCAATGGCCTTAAGCTCGTTGATCCTTGACGACAACTGCTCGCGTTCACGGGACAGCGAATCCGGCAACTGCACGATCTTGCGCGCGTATTCGTCTGCCCGCTCGCGAAAGAGGCGGCGGGCGGCGACCTCGGCCGGGCTGTCGAAAAGCTTGTCCTCCATCTGCCGCACCTGTTGCAGCACCTGGCCATAGACCACCTGCGGGACCGGAATTCCGGTCACCGACCAGGACAGGATCGCCACCGGGGTCAGATAGGCAACGATCAGGATCACGTACTGCGCGACCTGCGTCCACGTCACCGCGCGCA
>ERZ724513.1400-NODE-1400-length-12124-cov-17.342116_pt1 | contig 12124 bp, 9 predicted proteins | sample MGYA00376046_ERZ724513 | MGnify/ENA primary metagenome ERZ724513 (study PRJEB28724, sample SAMN07190883) | activated sludge metagenome | isolation source: activated sludge of sewage treatment plant in Hong Hong | place: Hong Kong | collected 2016-03-17 ... | reverse complement strand
TTCCGGTCCCGCACCGGGTGCGGCAGACCCAGCGCCCGCTGGGTAGGCTGCCCGGGTGCTGATCGCCGGATTCCCCGCGGGCCCGTGGGGCACGAACTGCTACGTGGCCGCCACCGGCCCCGGGAGCGAGTGCGTGGTCATCGACCCGGGCAAGGACGCCGCGGCCGGCGTCTCCGAGGTCGTCCGCGAGCACCGGCTCAAGCCGGTCGCCGTGCTGGTCACCCACGGACACGTCGACCACATGTGGTGCGTGGCGCCGGTCGCCGGCACCTACGACGCCACCGCCTGGGTCCACCCCGCGGACCGACACCTGCTCGCGGACCCGATGACGGGCCTGTCGCCCGAGACGACGCAGATGCTGCTGGGCGGGAAGTACGAGTTCGCCGAGCCCGACGACGTCCGGGAGCTGGTCGACCTGCAGGAGCTGGAGCTGGCGGGGCTCCGCTTCGTCGTCGACCACGCGCCCGGCCACACGCAGGGGTCGGTCACGTTCCGGTCGCCGTACGAACGCGAGGACATCTCCGAGGTGATGTTCTCCGGCGACCTGCTCTTCGCGGGGTCGATCGGCCGCACCGACCTGCCCGGCGGCGACCACCCGACGATGCTGCGCAGCCTGCGCGAGAAGGTGCTGACGCTCGCCGACGACGTCGTGGTGCTGCCCGGCCACGGGGAGCAGACCTCGATCGGCCGCGAGCGCGCGACCAACCCCTACCTCCTCGACCTCCAGTCGAGCGCCGACACCGCCCGCGTCACCCGAGGTCTCTGAACTGATGAGCAACAAGCCGACCCCGCTCAGCGGGTTCCCCGAGCTGCTGCCCGAGCAGCGCTTCGTCGAGCAGCAGGTGATCGACACCCTCCGGCGCACCTTCGAGCTGCACGGCTTCGCAGGGATCGAGACCCGCTCCGTCGAACCCATGGACCAGCTCCTGCGCAAGGGCGAGACGTCCAAGGAGGTCTACGTCCTGCGACGCCTGCAGGAGACCGACAGCTCAGCCGACTCCGGCCTCGGCCTCCACTTCGACCTCACCGTCCCGTTCGCGCGCTACGTGCTCGAGAACGGCGGCAGGCTTGAGTTCCCGTTCCGCCGCTACCAGGTCCAGCGGGCCTGGCGCGGCGAGCGGCCGCAGGAGGGTCGCTACCGCGAGTTCACGCAGGCCGACATCGACGTGGTGATGAAGGACGAGCTGCCCTTCCACTTCGACGTCGAGGTCGCGCGGGTGATGGCCGAGGCGCTGTCGGGCCTGCCGCTCCCGCCGCTGCGGCTGCGGGTCAACAACCGCAAGCTCATCGAGGGCTTCTACCGGGGGATCGGTGCCCAGGACCCCCAGGCGGTGATCACGATCATCGACAAGCTCGACAAGCTCCCCGAGTCCGAGGTGGCCACCCTGCTGGGCAAGGAGGCCGGACTCGACGACGAGCAGGTCGGGCAGTGCCTCGCCCTCGCCCGCATCAGCACCACCGACACCTCGTTCGTCGAGCGGGTCCGCGAGCTGCGCGTCGAGCACGAGCTGCTCGACACGGGCCTCGCCGAGCTCGCCGCGGTGATCGACGGCTGCGCGAGCGTGCGCAGCGACCGCTTCGAGGTCGAGGCCAGCCTCAGCCTCGCCCGCGGCCTGGACTACTACACCGGCACGGTCTTCGAGATCCACATGGTCGGCTTCGAGTTCCTCAAGTCCGTCGGCGGGGGCGGGCGGTACGACGCCCTCGCGTCCGACGGCCGCACGACGTACCCCGGTGTCGGGATCTCCTTCGGCATCAGCCGCACCCTCGTGCCCCTGATGAGTCGCGGCCTGCTGGCCGCCGACCGGAAGGTGCCGAGCGCGGTCCTGGTCGCGCTTGTCGACGAGGACTCGCGCCCGGCCAGCGACCGGGTGGCGACCGCACTGCGCGCCCGGGGCATCCCCTGCGAGGTCGCCGCCTCCCCCCAGAAGTTCGGCAAGCAGATCCGCTACGCCGAGCGGCGGGGGATCCCGTACGTCTGGTTCCCGGACCGCGCCGGGACCGGCGGCGACGTGAAGGACATCCGGTCGGGCGAGCAGGTGGCCGCCGACCCCGTGACCTGGACACCGCCCGCCGAGGACCTGCGCCCGCAGGTCCGGACCAGCCCTGTCAACGACGACGAGGAGCAAGACCAGTGATCCGCACCCAGGACGCCGGCGCACTGACGCTGCCGGTGCACGTCGGCCAGACCGTCACCCTCGCCGGGTGGGTGGCCAACCGGCGCGACCACGGCGGGGTGGCGTTCATCGACCTCCGCGACGCCTCGGGGGTGGTGCAGGTCGTGATCCGTGACCCCGAGGTGGCACATCCCCTGCGCAACGAGTTCTGCCTCAAGGTGACCGGTGAGGTCGTCGAGCGCACCGAGGGCAACGTCAACCCCCACCTGCCGACGGGGCAGTACGAGGTCGTGGCCACCGAGGTCGAGGTGCTCAGCGCGGCCGCGCCGCTGCCCTTCCCGATTAGCGACCACGTCGACGTGGGGGAGGAGGCGCGCCTGCGCCACCGCTACCTCGACCTGCGCCGCAGCGGGCCCAGCACCGCGATCCGGCTGCGCAGCAAGGTGAACAAGGCGGCGCGCGACGTGCTCGACGCCCACGACTTCGTCGAGATCGAGACCCCCACACTGACCCGCTCGACGCCCGAGGGCGCTCGCGACTTCCTGGTGCCGGCGCGTCTCCAGCCCGGCAGCTGGTACGCCCTGCCGCAGAGCCCCCAGCTGTTCAAGCAGCTCCTCATGGTCGCGGGCATGGAGCGCTACTACCAGATCGCGCGCTGCTACCGCGACGAGGACTTCCGGGCCGACCGGCAGCCTGAGTTCACCCAGCTCGACATCGAGATGAGCTTCGTCGACCAGGACGATGTCATCGCCGTCGCCGAGCAGGTCCTGGTCGCGCTGTGGAAGCTCATCGGCCACGACGTCCCCACGCCGCTCACCCGGATGACGTACGCCGAGGCGATGGCGCGCTACGGGTCCGACAAGCCCGACCTGCGCATGGGCCAGGAGCTCGTCGACTGCACCGAGTACTTCGCCGGCACCCCGTTCCGGGTCTTCCAGGCTCCCTACGTCGGCGCGGTCGTCATGCCGGGCGGGGCGAGCCAGCCCCGCAAGCAGCTCGACGCGTGGCAGGAGTGGGCCAAGCAGCGTGGCGCCCGGGGCCTGGCGTACGTGCTGGTCCAGGAGGACGGCGAGCTGACCGGGCCGGTGTCGAAGAACATCACCGACGAGGAGAAGAGCGGCCTCGCCGCCCACGTCGGCGCCCGCCCGGGGGACTGCGTCTTCTTCGCCGCCGGTGCCGTCAAGGCCAGCCGTGCGCTGCTCGGCGCGGCCCGCCTCGAGATCGGACGCCGGTGCGGCCTGATCGACGAGGACGAGTGGAGCTTCCTCTGGGTGGTGGACGCACCGCTCTTCGAGCCCGCCGCGGACGCGACCGCGTCGGGCGACGTGGCGCTGGGCTACAGCGCGTGGGCGGCCGTCCACCACGCCTTCACCTCGCCGCAGGACCTCGAGACCTTCGACACCGACCCCGGCAACGCGCTCGCCTGGGCCTACGACATCGTCTGCAACGGCAACGAGATCGGCGGCGGGTCGATCCGTATCCACCGCGAGGACGTCCAGAAGCGCGTGTTCGAGGTGATGGGCATCGGTGCGGCCGAGGCCGAGGAGAAGTTCGGCTTCCTGCTCGAGGCATTCAAGTACGGCGCACCGCCCCACGGCGGCATCGCCTTCGGCTGGGACCGCATCGTCGCCCTGCTCTCGCGCAGCGACTCGATCCGCGACGTGATCGCGTTCCCCAAGTCCGGTGGCGGCTTCGACCCCCTCACCGGAGCACCTGCGCCGATCACGGTCGAGCAGCGCAAGGAGGCCGGTGTGGACGCTCCTGCGCCGGAGGAGAACGGGCCAGGAGCCTGATCCGGCGGACGCCCGGACACGCTCAGATCAAGGCTTGATAACAAGAACGCGTCGAGATCAGATCGTTACACGCAGATGACCCGATGATGCATGGGCGTCACATAGAGTCGCCAGCGGCCGCCGTCCCCCGGCATCCGTGATCCGGCTCCCGGACCGGCGTCCAGCACACACGACACGACAGAGGTGCCATGTCCGTTCAGGCTTCGAACCTGGAAAGTGAACAGCTCCCGGACCCCACGGGAGTGACGGCCGCAGACCCGAGCAAGGTCGCCGGCCAGTCGCCCACGCGGCTCGCGATCGGCCGGTTCCGGCGCGACAAGCTGTCGATGATCGCCTTCGTCGTCGTCGTCGGCTACCTCCTGGCCGCGATCGCGGCGCCGTTCCTGGTGATGACCGGCGTCCTGGACCCCCAGTCGTTCAACAACGACCTGATCGACGGCAATTCCGGTGGCCTGCCGATCGGCCACCTCGGCGGCGTGAGCTGGGACCACCCGCTCGGTGTCGAGCCCGGCACCGGTCGCGACGTGCTCTCACGCGTCTGGCTGGGCACCACCTTCTCGCTCTCGATCGCCCTGTCGGCCACGTTCATCGCGATCGGCCTCGGCACGGTCCTGGGCATCATCGCCGGCTTCAGCGGCGGCTGGACCGACTCGATCATCGGCCGGGCCGTCGACCTGACCCTGTCCTTCCCGCAGACCCTGATGCTGCTGGCGCTGTCCAGCCTGGGCGTCGCGTTCGTGGCCAGCTTCATGCCGGGCGGCCCCTCCGACGACATCCCCAACGGCTTCTACGTCGTGCTCGTCCTCGGCCTCTTCGGCTGGCCGGGAATCGCGCGCATCATCCGCGGCCAGGTGCTCTCGGTGCGCGAGCGGGAGTTCGTGGACGCAGCGGTCCTGCTGGGCGCGCCGCGCCGCCGGATCTACTTCAAGGAGATCCTGCCGAACCTGTGGGCCCCGCTGCTGGTCACCTTCACCCTGACCATGCCGGTCTACATCTCGGCCGAGGCCGCGCTGGCCTACCTCAACGTCGGCATCCACCCGCCGACCCCGACGCTGGGCAACGTGCTGCGCAGCTCGATCAACTACTCCAGCGCCGACTTCCTGTTCTTCTTCGCCCCGGCGTTCCTCATCATGATCATCGTCGTGAGCTTCAACCTGCTCGGCGACGGGCTCCGCGACGCGCTCGACCCCAAGGCCGCGCGTTGAGAGCTCGTTGACACCACCAGACTTCGGCGACACCGAGTCGTCGAATGTGCCGCCGCTCCAGGCGCGTCACACATCCAAGGAGAAGTAATGTTCAAGTATCGAAAGCGGGTGTTCGCGGCAACCGCCGCGGTCGCTCTCGCGGCCGGTCTTGCCGCGTGCGGCGGCAGCAGCTCGGACGGCGGCGGCGGTGGCAACTCGCCGACGTCCGACGCCAAGGGCGGCGACCTCCTCTACTACCTCTACACGCCGATCGAGCACCTCGACCCGCAGCGCGTGTACGTGGGTCGCGACATCACCAACCTGAGCCGGACGGTCTACCGCACGCTGGTGTCCTTCCCGATCTCCGACGACCCCGACGTCGCCAACACCCCGGTCCCCGACCTCGCGACCGACACCGGCACCTCCTCGGAGGGCGGCAAGGTCTGGTCCTTCACCGTCAAGGACGGCGTGAAGTGGGAGGACGGCCAGCCCGTCACCTGTGAGGACTTCAAGTACGGCGCCTCGCGGGCGTTCGCGACCGACGTCATCACCGGCGGCCCGAACTACATCCTGAGCTACCTGGACATCCCGACCGGCAAGGACGGGCTCCCGGAGTACAAGGGTCCCTACACCGGCGAGGGCCAGGACCTGTACGACAAGGCCGTGACCTGCGACGGCAACACCATCACGTACAACTTCAACAAGCCGTGGCCGGACTTCCCGCTGGCGATCGCGGGTCTGCACATGATGGACCCCTACCGCCAGGACAAGGACCAGGGCGACAAGTCGAACTACCAGATCTTCTCCAACGGCCCGTACAAGCTCGACGGCACCTGGAACAAGAACAAGGGTGGGACGCTCGTCCGCAACGACAACTACGACGCGTCGACCGACGACCCGGAGCTGCGCAAGGCGCTGCCCGACTCGATCGAGTTCCAGATCGGTCTGACCCCGGAGAACCAGTACGACCGCCTCATCGCCGACACGGACGCGAACGCGGTCACCGGTACCAGCGTCCCGCCGGCGTACTACAGCCAGATCGAGGGTGCGGTCGCTGACCGCTCGGTCCTCGTCGACTCGCCGTACGTCTACTACCTGGTCCCGAACTTCCGCTCCGAGGAGATGAAGAACCCGGCCGTCCGCCAGGCCCTCGCGGTCTCGACGAACTCCGACGCCTACAACGTCGCGCTCGGTGGCGACAAGGCCGGCTCCCCGGCCGAGTCGATCGTGAGCCCGGCCGTGGTCGGCTACAAGGAGAACCCGGCGTTCGCGGGATCCAACTCCGGTGACCCGGAGAAGGCCCTGCAGATGCTCAAGGACGCGGGCGTCAAGACCCCGGTCCCGCTCAAGTTCACCTACCCGACCAGCGAGACCGCCGACAAGTGGGCCGCTGCTCTGAAGGAGACCTGGGACAAGGCCGGCTTCGACGTCACGCTCGACGGCCTGGGTGACACCTACTACACCGTCATCCAGAAGCCGGACAAGGACTCCGACGTGATGTGGGGTGGCTGGGGCGCCGACTGGCCGTCCGCCATCACCGTGACCCCGCCGCTGTTCGACAGCCGCCCGAACCTGACCGCCGCCAGCGACGGCCAGGACTACGGTGCCTACGACAGCGACGCGTTCAACAAGCTGGTGGACGAGGCGCAGAACGCCTCCGACCTGGACGCCCAGACCGCTGCCCTGCAGCAGGGCGACCTGCAGCTGGGTGAGGACGTCGCCTACATCCCGCTGAGCATCACGAAGTTCTACATGCTGTACGGCTCCGACGTGACCAACTACACGACGACCCCGTCGTCGAACGGTTACCCGGACCTGGGCGCCATCGGCGTCTCGAGCTGACCGTCCAGCCATAGCAACACCAGCGTCGGGCGGTCGCCACAGGCGGCCGCCCGACGCCCGGGGGTGAGAGCCTCGTCGAGGGGTCCTCACCCTCACCTCCGTCCAGGGTGCATGCTGTAGCCAGCACAACCTGTCGGCCGGCCCGGCACCCGAGATCTCCAGAGGTGGTCCACCCATGTTCGCCTACGTCATCCGTCGCTTGTTCATCGGAGCGATGCTGCTGGTGCTGATGAGCCTGGTGACGTTCGTGCTGTTCTTCGCGTCGCCCGTCGACGTCGGCCGCTACGCGTGCGGCAAGAACTGCTCGCCCGCCCAGATCGAGCAGACCAACAAGGCGCTCGGCTACAACGAGCCGGTCGTCCAGCAGTGGACCGACTTCCTGCGCGGTGTCGTCGCGGGCCGCGAGTACCCCAACGACCCCGCCCTGCGTGAGAAGGCTCCGCAGCTGGTGTCGTCGTGCCCCGCACCGTGCCTGGGCTACTCGGTCGTCAACAGCTCGACCGTGAACGCCGAGATCAAGGAGGCGTTCCCCGTCTCGCTCTCCCTGGCGCTCGCCGCCCTGGTGATCTGGGTGTCCGGAGGCGTCATCTTCGGGGTCATCGCCGCGGTCCGAAAAGGCACGATCATCGACCGCGGCATCGTCGCCCTCTCCCTCATCTTCTATGCCTTCCCGGCGTTCTTCATCGGCCTGTTCCTCCTGAAGTTCCTCGCGATCAAGTGGGAGGTGGTCCCGATCCCCGAGTACACCCCGATCGCCGAGGGCGGCGTCGGGCTGTGGCTGCAGGGGCTGTTCCTGCCCGCTCTCACCCTGGCGCTGCTCTACATGGCGGGCTACGTGCGGATGACGCGCGCCTTCGTGCTGGAGTCGATGACCGAGGACTACATCCGGACCGCGCGGGCCAAGGGCCTCAAGCGTCGTCCGGTGCTCATCAAGCACAGCATGCGTGCCGCGCTGACGCCGCTGGTCACCCTGATCGGCCTGGACTTCGCCGGCCTCATGGGTGGCGCGATCATCACCGAGACCGTGTTCAACTACAATGGGCTCGGCAAGCTGGCGGTCGAGGCGAACCAGACCTACGACCTGCCCACGATCGTCGGACTGGTGCTCCTGCTCGGCACGTTCGTGATCATCGCCAACATCATCGTCGACGTGCTGTACGCCGTCATCGACCCGCGCGTGCGGGTCGGCTGAGGGGAGAACCTTGTCCAGCTTTCTGTCCGTCCGCGACCTGAAGGTCCACTTCCCCACGGTCGACGGCGTCGTCAAGGCGACCGACGGCCTCTCGTTCGACCTGGAGAAGGGCAGCACCCTCGGCATCGTGGGCGAGTCCGGTTCCGGGAAGTCGGTCTCGAGCTCGGCGATCCTCGGGCTGCACCGGCGCACCAGCGCCATCGTCAGCGGCGAGATCCTGCTCGACGGTGTCGACCTGCTCAAGGTCAGCGACGAGGAGATGCGTCGCCGCCGGGGCAAGGACGTCTCGATGATCTTCCAGGACCCGCTGTCCGCGATGCACCCCTACTACACGGTCGGCAACCAGATCGGTGAGGCGTACCGCGTCCACCACGACGTGAGCAAGAAGGTCGCCAAGGCGCGGGCGGTGGAGATGCTCGACCGGGTCGGCATCCCGCAGCCCGACCGCCGCGTCGACGACTACCCGCACCAGTTCTCCGGCGGCATGCGGCAGCGCGCGATGATCGCGATGGGGCTGATCAACAACCCCAGCCTGCTCATCGCCGACGAGCCCACCACGGCGCTCGACGTCACCGTGCAGGCGCAGATCCTCGACCTGCTGCAGGACCTCCAGCGCGAGTTCGAGTCCGCGGTCATCATCATCACCCACGACCTCGGCGTCGTCGCCGAGATGGCCGACGACGTGCTGGTGATGTACGCCGGTCGCGCCGTCGAGTACGGCACGACCAAGGAGATCCTGACCCGCCCCGAGATGCCCTACACCTGGGGACTCCTCTCCAGCATCCCGGAGGTCGGTGGCGACCCCAACGCCGCGCTGATCCCGATCCCGGGCAACCCACCGAGCCTGCTGAGCCCGCCGCCGGGGTGCATGTTCCACCCGCGGTGCACCTTCCAGCACCTCGTCGAGGGCGACAAGTGCGAGACGGAGCTCCCGGACCTGGTGCCGGGCAGCCGGTCGGAGACGCACCTCAAGCGGTGCCACATCCGTGATTCCTATCTCGTGTACGAGCAAGAGGTGCTGCCGCAGATCGCGCCGGACCTGGTGGAGGAGCGATGAGCAACCAAGGCCCGATCGGCTTCGGCGACCCGAACGACGAGGAGCTGCCGACCTTCGCCGGCATGCCGGGCGACCCGCTCCCGACCGACGTGGAGGAGTCGACCGACGACGCCGTGACCTTCATCGAGCCGGAGTCGGCCCACGCCCCGTCGGTCGCACAGCCGGACGCCGAGGCGATCCTCGAGGTGCGTGACCTCCGGATGTACTTCCCGGTGAAGTCGGCCGGGATCATCCGCCGCACCATCGGGCACGTGCAGGCGGTCGACGGGGTCTCCTTCCAGCTGCCGGCCGGTGGCTCTCTCGGCCTGGTCGGTGAGTCCGGTTGCGGCAAGTCGACCACCGGTCGTCTCATCACCCGTCTCTACGAGCCGACCGGCGGCACGATCGTCTTCGACGGCAAGGACATCACCAAGACCTCCGCGCGCGGCCTCAAGCCGCTGCGTCGCGAGATCCAGATGATCTTCCAGGACCCCTACACCTCGCTGAACCCCCGGCACACGGTGGGTGCGATCGTCGGGGCCCCGTTGGCCATCCACGACGTCGTACCCAAGAACAAGATCCTGCCGCGCGTGCAGGAGCTCCTGGAGATCGTGGGTCTCAACCCGGAGCACTACAACCGCTACCCGCACGAGTTCTCCGGCGGCCAGCGCCAGCGCATCGGCATCGCCCGGGCGCTCACGCTGCAGCCGAAGGTGCTGGTGGCCGACGAGCCGGTGTCCGCGCTGGACGTGTCGATCCAGGCGCAGGTGATCAACCTGCTCCAGGACGTCCAGCGGGAGTTCGGGATCGCGTTCCTCTTCGTGGCGCACGACCTCGCCGTGGTCCGGCACTTCTGTCCCGAGGTCGCCGTGATGTACCTCGGCAAGATCGTCGAGATCGCGGATCGCGAGACGCTCTACAACCGGCCGAACCACCCCTACACGCAGGCGCTGCTGTCGGCGGTGCCCGACGTCAAGCAGGCCGCCATCGGTGGTCGGCGCGAGCGGATCCGGCTCGAGGGCGACGTCCCGAGCCCGATCAACCCGCCCTCGGGCTGCCGGTTCCGGACCCGCTGTCCGCTGGCGCAGGAGATCTGCGCCCGGGTCGAGCCGCCGCTGCTGCAGGTCGGCAAGCGGCACAAGGTCGCCTGCCACTTCGCGGGCGAGCTCGGCCACCACCCGGACCGTCCGATCACGGCCTCGCTGCTCGGCGTGGACGACTCGGGCACGCCCAACCCGGGAGCCACGCCGAGCGAGCTGGTCGGCGACGAGCCCGGGTACGCCGACACCTGGTTCGACCTCGAGCGCAAGACGATGGCGAGCAGCGGCTCGTAGCCCGCCCCTCGTAGTCTGGACGCGTGGACCCCGGACTGTTCGACGCCCCCGGCTCCGCGACGACGAGCGGGGTGCGCCGGACCGGGGGCGGCTCGCTGCACGCGAACACGCACGCGTCGGCGCCGCTCGCGGTCCGGATGCGCCCGCGGACCCTCGACGAGCTCGTGGGCCAGGAGCAGCTGCGAGCACCGGGTTCGCCCTTGCGCCGGCTGGTCGAGGGCGACCAGCCGATGTCACTGCTGCTCTGGGGACCGCCGGGGACGGGGAAGACCACGATCGCGGCCATCGTCAGCCAGCAGACCGATCGGCGCTTCGTGGAGGTGTCGGCGGTGTCCGCCGGGGTCAAGGAGGTGCGGGCGGCGATCGACGCCGCCCGGGCCGAGCTGGTCGCCGGCGGCCGGGAGACGGTGCTGTTCGTCGACGAGGTGCACCGCTTCAGCAAGGCCCAGCAGGACGCGCTCCTGCCGGGGGTCGAGAACCGCTGGGTGACCCTGATCGCCGCGACCACGGAGAACCCCTTCTTCAGCGTGATCTCCCCGCTGCTCAGTCGCAGCCTGCTGCTGCGCCTGGAGTCCCTCTCCGACGACGACGTCCGGGCGGTCCTCGCGCAGGCGATCAGCGACGAGCGGGGACTCGGTGGGGCGGTGGCCGTCGACACCGACGCGCTGGACCACCTGGTGCGGTTGGCGGGCGGTGACGCCCGACGCTCGCTGACCTACCTCGAGGCGGCCGCTGGCGCCGCGTCGTCGCAGGGCCTGGACACCGTGGACCTCGCCACCGCGGAGACGGCGGTCGACCGCGCCGCGGTGCGCTACGACCGGCAGGGCGACCAGCACTACGACGTGGTGAGCGCCTTCATCAAGTCGGTCCGCGGGTCCGACGCCGACGCGGCGCTGCACTACCTGGCCCGGATGATCGAGGCGGGCGAGGACCCGCGCTTCATCGCCCGTCGGCTGATGATCCTGGCGTCGGAGGACATCGGGCTCGCCGACCCGACCGCGCTGAGCACGGCGGTCGCGGCCGCCCAGACGGTCCAGCTGATCGGCATGCCGGAGGCCCAGCTGACCCTGGCCCACGCGACGATCGCGCTCGCCGTCGCGCCGAAGTCGAACGCCGTCACCACGGCGATCGGTGCCGCGCTGGCCGACGTGCGGGCCGGGAAGATCGGTCAGGTGCCGCCGCACCTGCGCGACGCGCACTACTCCGGAGCGAAGAAGCTGGGACACGGGGCGTCCTACACCTACAGCCACGACGAGCCGTTCGGGATCGCCGAGCAGCAGTACGCGCCCGACGTCGTCCTCGACCGGGCCTACTACCAGCCCACGGCGCTCGGCGCCGAGGCCGCGATCAAGGAGCGCTGGGAGCGGGTGCGGCGGCTGATCCGCGGCTCGGGCTGACCGCGGTCGGCGCCCGGTCGCCGTATAGGGTCGGGGACCATGCAGGACCAGATCGTGCCCGTGGTGGCCGCCGTGCTCGCGGTGGCCGTCCTGGCTCTCGGCGCGGCGCTCGCCCGGGCCCGGTCCCGCACCCGGCAGGAGCTGACGCAGGCCCGGTCCGAGACCGCCGCGCTGCGCGCCCAGCTCGACGAGCTCGAGCGCCGGATGACCCGCTCGGACCCGCGACCGG
>ERZ724513.1387-NODE-1387-length-12190-cov-8.761516_pt1 | contig 12190 bp, 11 predicted proteins | sample MGYA00376046_ERZ724513 | MGnify/ENA primary metagenome ERZ724513 (study PRJEB28724, sample SAMN07190883) | activated sludge metagenome | isolation source: activated sludge of sewage treatment plant in Hong Hong | place: Hong Kong | collected 2016-03-17 ... | reverse complement strand
CTCGGATCAGACCAGCAGCGGCACCAGCGGCAACACCTCCGGCCAAACCAGCGGCACCACCTCGGATCAGACCAGCAGCGGCACCAGCGGCAACACCTCCGGCCAAACCAGCGGCGGCACGTCGGGCGGCACGTCCGGCCAAACCAGCGGCGGCACCTCCGGCGCCACCAGCGGCGGCACCAGTGGTGGTCACGGCTGGTTCGGTCATTCGCTCGATCGGCTGATACATACGATCTCGACCCTCATCCACCGCTTGTTCCACTGGTTCTGACCATGCGCCCCAAGGTTGAGAACTCAGTCCCGGGGCAAGTGCTCATCAGCGTCGGGGTGGTCGTGACTATTGCGGCGATCATCGTCGGCAACATGCCCGATTCCGCCCTCAAGTCCAGCCTCGATGATGTGGCGGCGCCGTTTCTGAATGCCACTGGGCTCTACCAGAATTGGAGTGTCTTCTCCCAACCCCGGATTCTTTCCGGTTACGTCGACGGGCGCGTTGACAACTCGGACGGCACCTCCTCGGTGTATCCGATTCGGATTCGGCGGGGCCTCGAAGCGTCGATGGACTATCGCTGGCACAAGTACGAAGAGGCGATACGCCCTGATGACGGCCAGCGGCTATGGCCGGCGTACGCGGAGTATCTGGCTGACCGTGCCCGCGCCGATGGGCATCATCCGGTGCGAGTCACGCTCATCAGACGATGGTCAGACACCCTCCCCCCGGGCCCTGGACCCGAACGGGGGCCGTGGCACGAAGCAGTGATGGGCGTCTTCCAGGTGGGAGAAGCGCGATGAGCCGACCGCTTTCCCGGCTACGGTCGGGATGGCAGCGGTTCTGGTTCGAACCCCAGGAGACATCCAGTCTGGCGCTGTTCCGGATCGCGTTCGGGTTGATCGCAATTGCATGGACCGCGACGCTCATCCCCAATTTGTTCGCTTTCTTCGGCCCGCGCGGAATCCTTCCACGCAACGTCGCCCAGGGCCCGGGCGAATGGGGAATCCTCGCGATCTCGAACAGCCCGGCCCTGCTGGTCGCCGTCTTCGCCGTCACCCTTGGCGCGGCGGTGGCATTGACGATGGGGTTCTACACCCGGATAGCCGCGGTGCTGTTCTGGATAGGGATCGTTTCATTCGAGCACCGCAACCCGTTCGTCACGAATTCCGGCGACGGCGTCATTCGAACCCTCGCGTTCTTTTGTGCCCTCGCCCCTGCCGGCGCCGCACTTTCGGTGGATCGGCTCCGCACGGCTCCCGGTCGGTTCTGGGAGTTCCCCGCCCGCGCCCCATGGGCGCTGCGGCTCATACAGATTCAGATCAGCATCGGCTACATGTCGGCGGTCTGGCACAAGGCCCAGAACGAGTTGTGGGCCAACGGCACAGCGGTGTCTTACGCCCTCCGCATACAGGACATCCATCGGATGCCGACCCCGTCGTTCGTCACGCACTCGGTCATCCTGATCAACCTGCTGACATACGGGACCCTCGCCATCGAACTGTCACTCGGCGTGCTGATCTGGAACCGGGTCGCCCGACCGTGGGTACTCGCACTGGGCGTGTGCCTGCACCTCGGCATCGACTCCTCGCTTCTGATCGGGTTCTTCAGCCTCACCATGCTGGCGGCCTACCTTGCGTTCGTTCCGCCCGAAACCGCTAGCCGGTACATCCTCGCCGCGCGGGAGCTGATCGGACGGCTCGCGACTAGGCGACTACGAAAAAGCGACCCACTGCCGACAGCTTTCAACGATGCCAGCCTTGAGACGCTGAATCCGGCGTTTGGCCAGCCCCATCACCCTGCCGTCGACGATCCGGCCGCGAATCTGACTGCATCGCTGGAGGCGACGGCAGCCTCGCAGAATCGGTAGCGCCACCAATGATTGGACGCTGGTCGCTAAAGTTTTACCCATGCCTCAGACAGTGCGCGGTGTGATTTCACGGTCCAAGCAGAAGCCCGTCGAGTTGGTCGACATCGTCATCCCCGATCCCGGACCAGGCGAGGTGGTGGTCGACGTCATCGCCTGCGGGGTCTGCCACACAGATCTGACCTACCGCGAGGGCGGCATCAACGACGAGTTCCCGTTCCTGCTCGGGCACGAGGCCGCCGGCACCGTCGAATCCGTCGGCCCCGGCGTCACCCACGTCGTGCCGGGCGATTTCGTCGTCCTGAACTGGCGCGCCGTTTGCGGGCAGTGCCGCGCCTGCAAGCGCGGCCGGCCGTGGTACTGCTTCGACACCTTCAACGCCACCCAGAAGATGACGCTGACCGACGGCACCGAACTGACTCCCGCCCTGGGAATCGGCGCGTTCGCCGACAAGACGCTGGTTCATGAGGGCCAGTGCACCAAGGTCGACCCGGCCGCCGATCCGGCGGTGGCCGGACTGCTGGGCTGCGGCGTGATGGCCGGTCTCGGTGCCGCCGTCAACACCGGTGCCGTGGGGCGCGACGACACCGTCGCCGTCATCGGCTGCGGCGGCGTCGGGGACGCCGCGATCGCCGGTGCCGCCCTGGCGGGCGCCCGCATGATCATCGCCGTTGACACCGACAACAAGAAATTGCAGTGGGCCCGCGAGTTCGGCGCCACCCACACCGTGAACGCCCGCGACCTCGACGCTGTCGCGACGATTCAGGATCTGACCGACGGGTTCGGCGCCGACGTCGTCATCGACGCGGTCGGCCGCCCGGAGACCTGGAAACAGGCGTTTTACGCCCGCGACTTGGCGGGAACCGTTGTGCTGGTGGGTGTTCCGACCCCGGACATGACCCTGGAGATGCCGTTAGTGGACTTCTTCTCCCGCGGCGGGTCGCTGAAGTCGTCGTGGTACGGCGACTGCCTGCCCGAGCGCGACTTCCCCACCCTGATCTCGCTGTACCTGCAGGGCCGCCTGCCGCTGGAGAAGTTCGTCTCCGAACGCATCGGCCTGGACGGTATCGAGGACGCGTTCCACAAGATGCACGCCGGTGAGGTCCTGCGCTCGGTGGTGGTGCTCAAATGAGCACTGGCATCGAACGGGTGGTCACGCACGGCACTTTCGAACTCGACGGTGGCAGTTGGGAAGTCGACAACAACATCTGGCTCGTCGGCGACGACAAGGAGGTCATCGTGATCGACGCGGCGCACGACGCCACGGCGATCGAGGATGCCGTCGGCGGCCGGCACGTCGTCGCGGTGATCTGCACGCACGGCCACAACGATCACATCACCGTCGCCCCGCAGCTGTCCAAGGACCTCGACGCGCCCGTGCTGCTGAACCCGGCCGACGACATGCTCTGGCAGATGACCCACGGCGACAAGCCTTTTCGCGCCATCGAGGACGGTCAGGTATTCAAGGCCGACGGGATCGAGTTGCACGCCATCGCCACGCCCGGTCACTCCCCCGGCTCGACGTGCCTGTACGCCCCGGCGCTCGGAGCGGTGTTCTCCGGCGACACGCTGTTCCAGGGCGGACCGGGCGCCACGGGCCGATCGTTCTCCGACTTCCCCACCATCCTGGGCTCGATCAAGGACAAACTCGGCAAGCTGCCGCCGGACACCGTCGTCTACACCGGCCACGGCGACAACACCCGCATTGGCGACGAGATCGTGAACTACGACGAGTGGGTGGCCCGCGGACACTGACGATGCGCTGCGAGGAACGAGCAGCGAGGAGGAAGTGGACCATGAACCGGGACACTGACGATGCGCTGCGACGCTGACGTTCGGGTGCGCCGGCGGGCTGCGCTCACCGCGTTGACCGGCATCATGATCCTGTTCGGCGCGGGCACCCAACCGGCACACGCCGCCCCGGCCCAACATGCACGGGCGGTGTTCGGGACGTCGGCAACCACGTTGCTGCTCGATGGAAAGCCTTGGTGGCCAATCGGTCTCAATGCCTATTCGCTCGGCACCGACTGGAATGTGAACGTCGGCTGCGGGCCGCAGGTGGATCTGGACGCGTATTTCTCCCGGTTGCCGGCCCGCTCGCTGACCCGGGTCGCCGTGGTGTCGGCCATGGCGGTGAACAAGACGACGGGCGAACTCGACTTCACCGCGCTGGACGCGGTGTTCGACGCCGCAGCCCGGCACGATCAACTGCTGATACCCGTCCTCGCCTCGCAGGACGGGCAGTGCGAGAACGGTGACTTCAAGGATTACCGGTGGTACGCCGGCGGCTGGCGATCAGACACGCCGCCGGCCGCGCCCATGCCGTTCGCGCAGTGGCTCGACACCGCGGTGCGCCGGTGGGCGGATTCGCCGGCGGTGGCCGGGTGGAGCCCGATCGGCGAGCCGACACCGAGCGTGTGCCAGGGCGGGACCTGCGACTGGCGGACCAACACCTGTCCGGCCGATGCGGCGGCCGTACTGCGCGCGTTTTACGACGCCACCGGTGCGCGCATTCGGCAACTCGACCCCGGCGCGGTGGTCTGGGACGGCCGCCTCGGCGGGGACCAGTGCGGGTCGGATGACGACGACTACCGCAGCGTGTCGACGTCGCCGGGCATCGACGTGCTGGAGTTCCACGACTACACCGGGGGCGGCGGGCTCCCCGGCCACGAGGCCGATGGGCTGCCGCGCCGGATCGATCAGGCCAGGGCCGTCGGCAAACCGCTGGTGGTGGCCGAGATCGGGATGCCCGCCGGATTGTGCCGCAGCCCGGACGAGCGGCGGGATGCGCTGGCGCAGATCATCGGTAAGCAGCGGGCGGCGGGCACGGCCGGAGCGCTCCTGTGGGCTTTCATGCCCGAGCCGCGACGCGCTGACTGCACCCTGGACGTCGGTCCCGCCGACCCGCTGCTGAGACTTGTCGGCAATTAGCGCCCGTCGAGCACCCGGCGCTTTTCCTCCTCGAACTCCTGCTGGGTCAGCGCACCCGAATCACGCAGGGCGGCAAGGTGTTTGATCTGTTCAATGCGGATCGCCTCATCCGTCGGGACGTAGGGGTCGGCGGGTTGCGTCGCGGGCATGTCCGTCGGCATGTCGGCGGGCAAGTCAGTGGGCATGTCGAAGTCCGGCTCGAAGTCGGGCTCGAAGTCCGAGGCGGGCGCTGCCCCGCGCCGGAGCAGCCACACGATGGACAGCACGAAGTCGACGATCGACACCGCCAGCATCGCCGCGAACACCCACGGAAGCCAGCCCAACGTGCTGCCGTGGCCGAACGCCAGCCGGGGTTCGATGAATGCGTTGACCCGGCCGTCGGTGGTGACCCGGTAGGTGCCCGCGGCCGGGATGTCGGCCACCCACACGCGCCGGCGGATGTCGTTGTTGACAGTGGTTGTGCCGCCCAGGCTTTCGACGACCTCCGGCTGTGCCACCCCGGGCGGCGGGTCGATCGTCACGCTCAGATCGGGAACCGGCAACCCGCCCCCGCCCGGCGAGCCGAACGCGTAGGTGTGCAGTGTGATGTTCACCTGACCGGCCGGCAGGTGCAGGGACGCGGCGCCGGGGATCGGCACCTCGCCGTAGGCGTCGAACTTGTCGAAGACGAACGCGTTCAGCAGGATCGAGCCGATCAGGCCGACGATCGACACCACCAGGGTCACGATCGCCACGGTGAGTAGCACCTTGGGCGCGAAGCGGCCACCTTTCATCGCCGAAGTGTGTCACGGCGAAGGGTGTCACCGCGATGACACGGCGACTAGCGTTGACTACCGTCGTGGGCGCACGATCAGGAGGTCACCATGCGCGCACCCGTCCGCCGGCGGATCGGCTGAGCATGCCCGAGTCGAGCATCGTGGTTCGTCCGGAGTCCCCGGGCAGCCCGTCCTATACGGCGGCTTCCCGGCTACGGGCAGCCGGATTGGACTCGGCTGTCGCGCTTTTCACGGGTATCGCCAAGGCCGTTCCGATTCCCAGAGCGCCCCATCCGGTGGTGCTGGCCGACTACGGTGCGGCGACCGGGCACAATTCGCTGCTGCCGATCGGCGCGGCCATCGAGGTGCTCGGCAGCCGCATCCGCAAGGACCAGGCCGTGTTGGTCACCCACACCGACGTCGCCGAGAACGACTTCACCGCGCTGTTCCATACGTTGGCCGATGATCCCGACAGCTACCTGCACCGCTACCCGGCGACCTACTCCTCGGCCGTGGGACGGTCGTTCTACCAGCAGGTCCTGCCGTCGAACAGCGTCACGCTGGGCTGGTCCTCCTGGGCCATCCAATGGCTGTCCCGACCGCCGGACCGGGCCGGCGGTCATCTGGTGCCGGCCCTGAGCGGCGACGAATCGGTGCGCCTCGCCGCCGAGCGGCAGGCGGCCGCGGACTGGCATGAGTTCATCGCCTTTCGGGGTCGCGAGTTGGTGCCCGAGGGCCGGCTGATGGTCTTGACGGTGGGTCGCGACGACTCCGGCGAGATCGGAATGCGCCCGCTGATCGATGCGGCCTACGCCGCGTTGCGGGAACTGGCGGCCGACGGCCTGATCACCAATGACGAGTTGGCCAAGATGGTGATCCCGATCACCGGGCGCAACGAGAAGGACGTCGTGTCGCCGTTCGCGCCGAAGGACCGGTTCGAAGGGCTCTCCGTCGAGCATCTCGAGGTGCGCGACGCCGAAGACCGTTTCTGGCAACAGTTTCGGGCCGACCAGGACGCCGCGGCGTTCGGGGCGAACTGGGCGGCCTTCCTGCGCGCGTCGGTGTTCGGCTGCCTGTTCGGCGCGCTGACCGGCGGTGCCGACGATCCCCGGGTGCCTGAGTTCAGCGACCGTCTCGAGCGGGGCACCGCGCAGCGACTGGCCGCCGCGCCGGAGAAGATGCCGATCACCCTCACCACCGTGGTGCTGGTGAAGAACCGCCCGCTCTGACCGGTCAGCGGATGGTGCCGGCCCCGGGGATCAGCGGCAGGTCCAGCGGCGTGACCCAACCCGGCGGCAGATCGTTGACCGCCGGAACGGCGTTGAGCGCCCGCAGCCCGGTGGCCAGGCAACCGGCGGTGGCGGCATCGCGGCCGGACCCGTCGGTGAACCGGAACGCGGTCTCCTGGAAGATGCTCGGGGTGCCCTCGATGTCGACCCGGTACACGTCGTCGTCGTTGCCCGACGGCCAGTCCGGCGCCGCGTCGGAGCCGATCCGGTTGACGTGCTCGAGTGCAATCCTGGTCTCGCCCTTGTATTTTCCGTTGATGGTGAAGCGCACCGCGGCAACGTGCCCGGGCGCGATGACGCCCTTGACGGTCTTGCGTTCGGTCGGGGTGACCCATTTGTCCCAGGTGGTGGTGACGTCGTCGAGTTCGATGCCTGCGGCGTGCGCCATCATGAACACCGTCGCACCCCACGCGAAGATCAGGATGTCCGGATTCTCCAGCAGCGGGCGGAATTCCGGTTCGCGGCCGATGCCCATCTCGAACTCGTAGTCACCCTCGTAGTTGGTGTAGTCCAGTAACTCCGAGGCGCGGACGGTGCGCACCTCCGAGCACAGGCCCATCAACGTCATCGGAAACAGGTCGTTGGCGAAACCCGGATCGATGCCGGTGGTGAAACACGATGCGCCGCCGTCCGCGCAGGCCTCCTCGATCGGCGTGATCCAGTTCGGCGGGTTGAGTTTCATCTGCGGCCAGACCCACGGCGTCATCGCGGTGGAGCAGACGTCGATGCCGGCGCGCAGGAACCGCGAGATGAGCCGGATGTTGTCCTCGGCGTGCTGGGCGGTCGGACCGTAGTGCACCAGCGCGTCGGGTTTGAGGGCGATCAGGGCGTCGACGTCGTCGGTGGCGACGATGCCGACCGGTTCGGCCAGACCGCAGATCTCGCCGATGTCGCGGCCGACCTTGTCCGGATTACTGACGCCGACGCCGACGAGTTCGAAGCGCGGGTGCTCGACGATCTCGGCGATCACCATCCGTCCGACGAAGCCGGTCCCCCAGATCACGATCCGTTTCGGTGCGGCATCGGCCATCGGTTTTCCTCTCGGTCGGGGTGTCGCCTTTCACCTTGGCATGAGGGCGGCCCAGCCGGTGCGAGATCGATGCGCCGTGACCGCCAGCTACCACCAATGTCGGTTAAGGGTGGCTATTCGGCAAATGATGTGCTTACTATGCCAACCGCGAATACTGGTGGTTTACAGAACAATTCACGCGGGAGCAAATAATGGGGAATTATGGGGGCAACCATCTGTCGGCACAACCGACGGTGGCAGAGCCGAACGTCGAAGGCCGGCGGAGGCGTTCGGCGTGGCCGGTCGCGGGGTTGGCCGGCGTCGCGCTGGCCGGGTCCGCGGTGATCGGCGGAGCACCCACTCTGACTGCCGCGACCGAATTGGCCGCCCAGACCTACTACCTGCGCGGCACCAACATCGGCACGGTGCCGCCCGACGCGGAGTACGCGGCATGGGCGGACGCCGTCATCGACCAGACCGTCGGCACCCACGACCCGGCCGAGAAGGTGCCCTACCCCGGCGGCTTCTGGTTCTTCTCGAAGGGCGGCTTCAGCGATCCCACCTACGACAAGTCGGTGGCCGAGGGACTCGCCAGCCTGAAGAGCCTCACCGGCGACGACACCGGCGTGATCATCTACGGGTTCTCGCAGGGCGCGGTGGTCGCCACCGAGTACAAGCGGGAAAAGGGCGCCGTCGGCAACACCTATGTGCTGGTGGCCAATCCGAACCGGCCCAACGGCGGCATCCTGGAACGGTTCACCGGGGTTCACGTGCCGATCTTCGACGTCTCGTTCAACGGCGCGACGCCGACCGACGGCGACACCACCTACGACATCGCGCGCCAGTACGACGGGTGGGCCGACTTCCCGAAGTACCCGCTGAACCTGCTGGCGACCGCGAACGCATTCCTCGGGATCCTCTACCTGCACGGCAAGTACGACCGGGACATCGATCCCGCGGTGCTCGACGATCCGACCAAGACCGACAAGTCGGTGCACGGCGACACCACCTACTACCTGATCCACACCGACCGGCTGCCGCTGCTGATGCCGCTCGAGTGGATCGTGCCGGGACAGATCCTCGACGCGATCGACGCGCCGCTGCGAGTACTCGTCGAACTCGGTTATGACAGAACGGATTACGGGGATCCACAGTCCGCCGGGCTGATTCCGAATGTCAACCCACTCGACGTCACCAAGGACCTCGTCGACGCGACGGCCCGAGGGGTCGCGGTGGCACTCAGCGGTAAGAAGGACACCGCCACCACGCAGGCCGTCGCGCCGACGAGTGCACTTCGCTCGGACGTCATGAGCGCGGCATCCGAGGAGCAGCAGGGCGATTCTCAGCACGACGATGCGGGACAGGCCGGTGCCGGCGGAACAGGTTCGTCCGGTCATGCCGCGAGCGGCGTCGAAGTCCATGGCGACTCCGGCGGCGCTGCGGGCGATGAGGACGCTGACGACGCCGGTGCTGACGTCCATGAGACCGACGCCGGCGACCGCGCCGACGGGAACACCCTGGATGACGGGAACGACGGCGCGCACGTCACCGGCGGGAAGCAGACGGGTGTGCAGGAATCCGACGAGGACGGGGACGCCGCGCCGGGCGGCACCGGATCGGAAGCCACCGAACAGGACCACAGCGGCCAGGGCGGCACCGCGTCGGACACCACCGGAACGGACCCCACCGCCTCCGACACCACGTCATCTCACACCGCGGCGGCCCACGCCTCGACGACGGGTACCGACTCCACGAGTTGAGCCCGACCGGACCATGAGAAGGTCGACCCATGAGTCGACTGGACGGCAAGGTGGCATTGGTGACCGGCGCCTCGGCGGGCCTGGGCGCGGCCACGGCACAGCTTTTCGCCGAGCGAGGCGCATCGGTGTTTGGCATCGCCCGCGACGCCGAACGCATGTCGGACGTGTTCGCCGGCGTGCCCGGCGGGAAGTTCGCCCCGGTCGACATCGCCGACCCGGAGGCCTGCCGGCAGGCGGTCGCCGACTGCGTGGCTGCGTTCGGACGCCTCGACGTGCTGGTCAACGTCGCCGGTTTTCACCAGATGCGTCACACGGTGGCGATGACCGACGACGACTGGCAGTACGACCTCGCGGTCAACCTCAACGGGCCGTTCTTCCTGTGCCGGGCAGCGCTGCCGCATCTGCTCGAGGTCGGCGGCAACATCGTCAACGTGGCATCCATAGCCGGGGTGGAGGGCGAGGTGTACTCCGCCGGATACTGCGCCGCCAAACACGGCCTCGTCGGCCTGACCCGGGCGCTGGCCGTCGAGTACACCCGAGAACGGTTGCGGGTCAACGCCATTTGCCCCGGCGGCATGCTGACCGCACAGGTGACGGAGTTCGCCGCACCCGAGGACGCCGACTGGGAGCTGATCATGCGGATCGCTTCGCCGCGCGGATTCATGGACGTCACCGAGGTCGCCAAGACCATCGCGTTCCTCGCCAGCGACGACGCGGCCGCCGTCCACGGTGCGGTGTACCGGGTCGACAACGGCAAGGGCGCGGGCTGACCGCAGCACGTTCGTCGCGCGCTCAGGCGACACCTCGCCGAGCAGCGCGCCGAGTGTGAACCTCTTGCGAATTTCGGGCCGGATTCTCGCAGCAGTTTCACGCTCGGTGTGAACGTCGATCCGCCCCCGTGGTCCGAACCGGCTTCGCGATCGAGACACGCCGCGCGAACTGTGGATAGATCCGGCCCTGTGGACAACTTGCGTTGTACCTTTGCTACGGCAGTTACCAATGTGACTCAAGAGACATGTGGGATCAGAGATGACGGCACTGCGGCACCTCCTCAGCCTCACCGTGACGCCGTGTTTGGCCACCGCGCTGGCGACCGCACCCGCCGCCCTCGCCGACCCGCAATCGAGTTCGCTGTGCCCCGAGGGCGCACTGACGTCGGTGCCCGACGGCCGCCTGCAATGCCGAGCCGGCCAGTGGCTGCCGTCCACCAACGTCAATCCGGCCGCCGGCCAGTGGCTGACCTACGGACCACCACTGACGCTGTCGGGCACCGGCCGGCGCAATCCGGAGATCGCGTCGGGCAGCTGGATCGGCCGGCCGCAGGAACCGAGATCGCGCTGCCGCGCCGAACAGGTCCCGCTCGCCGGCCAGCCGCAGTCTCAACCTCCGGCGGTGACGACCGGCGACCCGGGGCAGCCGTTGAGCATGCAGGTGCCGCCGACGCTGTACTCGATCACCCTGTCCGGCGACTGCCTGTGGCAGCGGGTCCGGTGAGAGGTCACAACCGTCAAAGAGGTTGATAACAAGGCGGTTACGCGCGGCGCGCGCTGCCCCGGTTCGCACTGATCGGACCGTAGCTTGCCGTTGTGATGCGACGACGTCTCGCTGCGGTGCTCGGTGCCCTGTCCGTGTTGCCCGCGCTGCTGCTGATGACGCTGACGGCTCCGGCGGCATGGGCGTACTCCAGCGTCGCGCCCGTCGAACAGCTCGACGTCCCGTCGCCGTCGATGGGCCGCACCATCCACGTCGCCTTCTACAACGGCGGCCCGCATTCGGTGTATCTGCTCGACGGCCTGCGCGCCCAGGAGGACTTCAGCGGCTGGGACATCAACTCCGCGGCCTTCGACTGGTTCAACGGGTCCGGCATCTCGGTGGTGATGCCGGTCGGCGGCGAGTCCAGTTTCTACACCGACTGGTACCGGCCCGCCAAGGGCAACGCCGGGGTGCGGACGTACAAGTGGGAGACCTTCCTGACCCAGGAGCTGCCCGCCTGGCTGGCCGCCAACCGCGGCCAGAGCCCGTTCGGCAACGCGGTGGTCGGCCTGTCGATGGCCGGCGGCGCCGCACTGACCCTGGCGGCCTGGCATCCGCAGCAGTTCGTCTTCGCCAGCTCGCTGTCCGGCTTCCTCAATCCCTCGCAGGGACTCTGGCCGACGCTGATCGGACTGGCGATGAGCGACGCTGGCGGCTACAGCGCCTACGACATGTGGGGGCCGTCGGGCACCGCCGCCTGGCAGCGCAACGACCCGATGCTCAACATCAACCGGCTGGTGGCCAACCGCACCGCGCTGTGGATCTACTGCGGCTCCGGGCGGCCATCGGACCTCGACACCGGCGGTGACTTCGGCGTCAACTTCAGCGCGCAATACCTGGAGAACATCACGCTGAACACCAACGTGGAATTCCAGCAGCGCTACCGGGCCGCCGGCGGCCGCAACGCGGTCTTCAACTTTCCGCCCAACGGCACCCACAGCTGGGGCTACTGGGGCGCGCAGCTGCAGGCGATGAAACCGGACATGGTGCGCATCCTGAATCCCCCGCCGCCGCCCGCTCCCCCCAGCCGCCAATCCACCGCCCGTGGCACCGACCG
>ERZ724513.1386-NODE-1386-length-12190-cov-14.047713_pt1 | contig 12190 bp, 9 predicted proteins | sample MGYA00376046_ERZ724513 | MGnify/ENA primary metagenome ERZ724513 (study PRJEB28724, sample SAMN07190883) | activated sludge metagenome | isolation source: activated sludge of sewage treatment plant in Hong Hong | place: Hong Kong | collected 2016-03-17 ... | reverse complement strand
CAGCGCTCGTCAGTACGCCGCGGCGAGGGCGCCGCCCCCGCCCCGCACGGCGCCCGCACGCTCGGCGACGCGGTCACCGCCCACCTGCGCTCCCTCAACGTCGACCCCGACACCGTCGAGTGGGACGCCTGGCGCCGGGAGGACGGCCGCTGGTCGATGACCGGGGCCTACGCCTGCACCGAGCGGTCCGGCACCGCGGAGCTCACCTTCGACGCTCCCGGCAACTACGTCACCCTCGACAACGAGGACGCCCGCTGGCTGGTCGGCGAGACCGTCGCCGCCGCCCCCACCCCGCGCGACGACCTGCGCCAGGCGCGCCAGCGCCGGCTCACCGCCGTCCAGGAGGAGGAGCTGCCGCTGGGCGAGGACGCGATCGAGCTCGTCTCCGACCAGCCGCTGGAGGCGTTCCTCGACGAGGAGCCGCCGACCGACCCCGCGGTCGAGGCGCAGGAGTCGGCGCTGCGCGGCGAGGCGGCCGACGCCGCGGTGGAGGACGGCCACGACCAGGACACCGACCAGGACGTTGACCAGGACGTTGACCGGGACGCCGCACCGGCACCCGAGCCCGACGCCGAGCCCGACGCCGAGCCCGACGAGCTGGACGCCGGGCACGAGCCCCCGACCCGGCGGCCGGTCAAGAAGACCCGCGGTCGCGCGTCCGTGCCGAGCTGGGACGAGATCATGTTCGGCGGGTCCAGCGGCACCGATCGCTCCTGAGCCTCGAGGCTGAGCGGCGGAACCGGGAGGATCACGCCGGCGACCCCTCCCGGAGAGGTTTACGCGCGGGTAACGTGCCGGCATGTCGTACTTCGTCACCGGAGCCACCGGCTTCATCGGCCGCCACCTGGTCCGTGAGCTGATCGACCACCGCGAGGGCGAGATCTTCGTCCTCGCCCGGCAGTCCTCGCTGCCGCGCATGGAAGCGCTGGTCGCGCGCTGGGGCTCGGGCCGGGTGACACCCGTGGTCGGCGACCTGGGCGAGGACGCACTGGGCGTGGACCCGGAGTGGGTCGAGCAGCACCGGGGCGAGATCGAGCACTTCTTCCACCTCGCGGCGATCTACGACATGACCGCGGACGACGAGACGAACGAGGCGCTCAACGTGGGCGGCACCCGCAACGCGGTGGCGCTGGCCGAGGCCCTCGAGGTGGGGTGCTTCCACCAGGTCTCGTCCGTGGCCGCCGCCGGCGAGCACCGCGGCCGGTTCGACGAGACGATGTTCGACGAGGGGCAGCACCTGCCCTCGCCTTACCACCGCACGAAGTTCGAGTCGGAGAAGATCGTCCGCACCGAGGCCAGCGTGCCGTGGCGCGTCTACCGCCCGGCGATCGTCGTCGGGGCCTCCGAGACCGGCGAGATGGACAAGATCGACGGCCCCTACTACTTCTTCGGGGTCATCAAGGCGCTGCGCGACCGGCTCCCGGCGTGGCTCCCGCTGGCCGGGGTCGACCTGGGCGACACCAACGTGGTGCCCGTCGACTACGTCGCCGCCGCGATGGACCACATCGCGCACCTGCCCGACCGCGACGGGGAGGCGTTCCACCTGGTCAACCCCGAGCCGCAACCGGTGCACGAGATGATCAACGCCTTCTGCGCCGCCGCCGGCGCACCGCGGTTCATGACCCCGATCGACCGCCGCCGCATGCGGCTCGTCCCGCGCCCGCTCACGCCCGCGGGCGCGCTCAACCTGGTCGCCAAGCAGCCGGTGGTGCAGTCGGTCCTCGACCTGGCCACCAGCCGGGTCGGCATCCCGGCCGAGGTGCTCGCGCACACCTCGTTCCCGTCGACCTTCGACTCCCGGCGCACCGAGCAGGCCCTCTCCGGGTCCGGCATCGGCGTGCCCGACCTGGACTCCTACGCCCGCAACCTGTGGACCTACTGGGAGGAGAACCTCGACGACTCCACCGGACGGGACCCACGGGTGCGCGAGAAGCTCACCGGCAAGTACGTCGTCGTCACCGGCGCCTCGTCCGGCATCGGCAAGGTCACGGCGCTGAAGGTCGCCCAGGCGGGCGGTACGCCGGTGCTCGTCGCCCGCGGCAAGGACAAGCTCGAGGACCTGCGGGCCGCGATCGAGGAGCGCGGCGGCCAGGCGGTCGTCCAGCCGTGCGACCTGTCCGACCTCGAGGCGATCGACGCCCTCTGCGAGACACTCACCGCCGAGCTGCCCTCGGTCGACTTCGTCGTCAACAACGCCGGCCGCTCGATCCGCCGGTCGCTGCGACTGTCGCAGGACCGGTTCCACGACTTCGAGCGCACCATGCAGCTCAACTACTTCGGCGCGATCCGCCTGGTCATGGGCCTGGTGCCCGCCATGCGCCAGCAGCGGCGCGGGCACATCGTGAACATCAGCTCGATCGGCGTCCAGACGAACCCGCCGCGCTTCTCGGCGTACGTCGCCTCCAAGGCCGCGCTCGACTCGTGGAGCAACGTCGTCTCCTCCGAGCTCGTCGGGGACGGCATCACCTTCACCAACATCCACATGCCGCTGGTGCGGACGCCGATGATCGCGCCGACCAAGCTCTACGACAAGTTCCCCACCATCTCCCCCGCCCAGGCCGCCGACCTGGTGATCGAGGCGATGGTCGAGCGCCCGCACGAGATCAACACGCTGCTGGGCAACGCCGGTGCGGTGGCGCACACGCTGACGCCGAAGCTGGCGTTCCGGGTGCTCAACATGGCCTACCACGTGTTCCCGGACTCGGCCGCCGCCAAGGGTCAGGTCGCCGAGGGCGGCACCCGCGAGTCGGAGCAGATCATGCTCGCGAAGCTCTTCAAGGGCGTCCACTGGTAGGCCCCGTGGTCGCCGAGGCGACCGGGCGGTCCGGGTCGGTGATCCAGCCCGACCAGCTGCCCGGGTAGAGCGCCGCCCTGATCCCGGCCAGCTCCAGCGCGATGATGTCGTGCACCGCCGTCACCCCGGACCCGCAGTAGACCGCCGTCTCCTCATCGCCGCGCACCCCGGCGGCGGCGTACAGGGCACGCAGCTCCTCGGGCGACCGGAAGGTGCCGTCCGCGCGCAGGTTGGTCGTCGTGGGCACGTTGACCGCGCCCGGGATGTGCCCCGCCACCGGGTCGATGGGCTCGACCTCACCCCGGTAGCGCTCCGGTGCCCGCGCGTCGACCAGCACCGGGACCCCGAGCACGTCGGCGGCCTCCACCACCGGCATCTGCCCGGGCTGGGCGGTGAAGTCGCCACGCCCGGGCAGCGTGGTCCCGGTGTGCACCGCTCCTCCGGCCTCGACCCAGGCCGGCCAGGCACCGTCGAGGACCCGGACGTCGGGGTGGCCGTGGTAGAGCAGCAGCCACCACGCACGTCCGGCGGCCAGGCCGGCCCAGTCGTCGTACACGACCACCGGCTTGCCGCCGCGGACCCCGGCCCGGCGCATCGCGGCCTCGAAGACGTCGGTCGGCGGCAGCGGGTGGCGACCCCCCTCGCCCGGAGGGGCCGCGAGCTCGGAGTCCATGTCGACGTAGGCGGCGCCGGGCACGTGCCCCCGCTCGTGCTCGGCGCGGCCGCCCGGCCCGCCCATCCGGTAGCGCACGTCGAGCACGGTCACCGAGGCCAGCGACTCGTGCAGCTCCCGGGGCGAGATGAGGGGTGTCGTCATGGGGCCATCCTCCCGGACCGTGAAAGTCTGCCCGTCGTAGACCGACGGGCAGAAGTCACCTGGCCGGCCGCCGCCTGAGCGTGAGGACCGATGAGGTCCGGGGTTCTGCCCGTCGGTCTACGAGATCTCGCGCGGACGGGAGGTCCCGCCAAGGACATGCCGCATTGAGGTGCGCGGCCGATGAGCGTGCGTCGCAAGGCAGCGGTGGGTGAGCCACCTCTTCAGTGTCGCGTTCGGTGGAGCTCTCACCGCTGCCCCGCCTCGGAGCCGATCGGCGGTGAGCTGTCCACCGACTTGCTCCGGCACATGGTGGACAACTCACCGCCACCGAGCATCCGGACGGCATTCCGCGCGCTTCATGTGGGCTGCCGGTCGGGGGCCGAGTGCTGATGGGCGTCTGCGGGGCCCTCAGCCGAACGGCAGCGGCTCCGGGGCCAGCGAGACCGCCTTGGCGCGCGCGGCCGTGAGCCGGCGACGATGGTGCTGGCGACACAGGACCTCGTAGGCGACGTCAGCCGGCGGTCCATCCTGCTCGACGTCGCCGACCACGATCACTTCCCCCTCGACGACCATCACACCGTTCTCCGTGCGGGCGTTGTGGGTGGCGCGCTTGCCGCACCAGCACAAGGCCTCCACCTGGAGGACGTGGACCCGGTCCGCGAGCTCGACCAACCTCTGACTGCCCTCGAACAGCTGCGTGCGGAAGTCGGTGAGGATCCCGAACGCGAACACATCCAGCTGGAGCTCGTCGACGACCTTGGCGAGCTGGTCGACCTGGTCCCTGCTGTAGAACTGAGCCTCGTCACAGATCAGGTAGTCGATGCGCCCACCGTGGGTCAGCGTGTCGACGACGTACCGCCAGAAGTCGAAGCCGGCATCGACCTCGATGGCCTCGTGGGTCAGCCCCAGGCGGCTCGACAAGATGCCTCTGCCGGCCCGGTCCCGGGTGGTGAAGATGCGCCCCGAGCGCCCGCGAGCCGAGTGGTTGTGATCGGTCTGCAGGGCCAGGGTCGACTTACCCGCATCCATCGTTCCCCAGTAGTACGTCAGCTCCGCCACGCTGCGGAATCATGCCACGGCATCACCGGATGGCTGACCCACGGGACGCGCGCCAGGGCGCTCTCCCTCGCCCCGGAGCCCCTTCCCTTCGGCTGACCTCTTCCCCCGAGGTCGCCGGGGCCCTAGATTCCGGCAGGTGCTGACTTCTCGGATCACCACGGCCCTCGCGGCCTGCGCAGCCACCCTCACGACCGCGCTCGGCGCGGCCCTCGTCGCTCCTGCCGCCCCCGCGCACGCGGACGGCCCCGGCGCCGGCTCCCCCTGGGTCGTCACCCTCGGCGACTCCTACATCTCCGGCGAGGCCGGCCGCTGGGCCGGCAGCAGCAACGCCTCCTCCAGCCGTGCCGACGCGCTCGGCCCGACGGCGTACTACGACAACCCCTCCGGCACGGCCGAGCAGATCCCCCGCTGCCACCGCAGCAGGTCGGCGGAGGCGTACGTCGGGGGCGGCGTGGGCGGTGTGAACCTCGCCTGCTCGGGGGCCACCACCGCCACCAGCAACGGCACCTACTTCAAGCCCGGCATCGACTTCTACGACGACGGCGCCGGCCACCGGGGGCAGGCCGCGATGCTCCAGAGCTTCGCCGCGGCGCACAACGTGGGGATGGTGGTCGTCAGCATCGGCGGCAACGACTTCCACTTCGCCGACATCGTGCAGTCCTGCGTGACCGACTTCCTGGCCTCGCCGACGTGGTGGAAGGACTACTGCCGCGACGACAGCTCGGTGACCAAGAACTTCACCGCCGCGAACGTCGCCGCCGTCCGTGCTCGCATCGCCGGCGCGTTCCGCAACGTGCAGACCGCGATGCGCTCCGCCGGGTACGCCGACAGCCAGTGGACGCTCCTGGTGCAGACCTACCCCAGCCCGATCCCGCGGGGCTCCGGGTTCCGCTACTCCGAGAGCGGCTACACCCGCCAGAGCACGGGCGGCTGCGGGTTCTGGAACGGCGACGCCGACTGGGCCAACGACACCGCACTGCCCACGATCAACACCGCCGTCACCGGTGCGGTGGCCGACTCGGGGGTGCCCAACGCCACGGTCCTCGACCTGTCCTCCACCTTCAACGGGCGGCGCCTGTGCGAGAACACGGTCGGTCTCTACGAGGAGAAGGGGATCGCGGGCTGGACGTCGCCCGGCGCCGTCGACCAGACGGAGTGGGTCAACCAGATCCGCACCGTCTCGACCTGCTGCTCGAACAGCCCCTACTACATCCAGGAGTCGCTGCACCCGAACTACTGGGCGCAGCTCGCCACCCGTTCCTGCGTCCGGCAGGCCTGGAACGGGGGCGCACCACGAGGCGGCCGCTGCACGATCGCGGGCACCGGCCTGGTGAACGGCGAGCCGCGGATGTCGCTGGGCTGAGCCCGGCGGGCTCGGGCGGGCCTACGATCGGCGCCATGGACGTCGACCGGTACACCGTGGTCCTCCTCGTCACGCCGGACGACCCGCCCGAGCTCAGCGAGGAGGAGGCCGACCGGATGCAGGACGCCCACCTGGCGCACCTGGCCGAGCTGCACGAGCGGGGCGTGCTGCTGGCCGCCGGGCCGGTCGGCGACCTGTCCGACGGCCGGCGCCGCTACCGCGGCCTGTCGATCATGCGCTGCGAGCCCGACGAGGCGCTCCGGCTCAAGGGCGAGGACCCCGCCGTCCGGGCGGGCGTGTTCGGCCTCGTGGCGATGCCGTGGCTGCTGCCGGCCGGCGCGATGCACTTCACGCCGACGACGTTCCCGCGGTCGAGCGACGACGTCTGAGCAGGCGCGTCGCGTCAGGAGACCACCAGCGGGATCAGCATCTCGTCGGGTGTGAGCGACCCGTGCAGGCCGACCAGGGTGGCCTCGTAGGGGAAGTCGTTCGTCGAGAGGACGGCGGTGTCGCCGTGGCAGGCCACGACGACGTCGCCCAGCCGCGGCAGCACCCCCGGCCCGACCGGGCCGAACCAGCCCCGGCCCACCGCGTCGGCCCGGGTGAGCACGTCCGCGCGTGGTCCGAGCACGGCGGACCAGGTGGCGACGACGTCGTCGACCGCTCCGCGCTGGCAGTAGAGGTGCCGGAAGCGGGCCTCGCCGCCGAGCAGCGCCACCCCCGACCGCAGCTCGAGGTGCTCGTCGACGTCGACGCGGCCCTCGGGCGGGGAGTCGACCATGCCGTGGTCGGCGACGACCACCAGCCGTACCGACGCCGGCAGGGCCTCGCGGAGCTGCTCGGCCTCGGCGTCGACGATCGCGAGCTGCTGCAGCCAGGCACGGGAGGCGACGCCGTACCGGTGGCCGGTCCAGTCGAGGTCGCCGTCGTAGAGGTAGGTCAGCGAGCCCTGCCCGGCCGACGCCGAGACCGCGGCTGCGATCCGCTCGCCGACCTTGTCCGCGCCGACGTAGTCCGCACCGCGGTGCGCCGCGAGGGTCAGCCCCGAGCGCGCGAACTCGCGCTTGTTCACCACCGTCACCGACGCTCCCGCCTCCCGGAGGCGGGAGAAGGCCGTGGGGTGCGGCTGCCACTCGACCGGGTCGACGTCCTTGTCCCACAGCAGCGCGTTGAGCAGCTTGCCGGTGCCGGGCACGCGGGAGGTGAAGCCGACCAGGCCGTGCGCCCCCGGGGTGAGACCGGTGCCCAGGGAGGTCAGGCTGGTCGCGGTCGTCGACGGGACGCCGGACGTGCCCGGCTCCTGGCTCGCCAGCAGCGAGGCGAGGAACGGCGCGGCGTGCGCGTAGCGCTCCAGCAGCCGGGCGCCCAGCCCGTCGACCAGGAACACGACGTACGCCGGTGCCGGCGGCAGCACGAGCTCCACCGGCTCGCCGGGCAGGTGCAGGCCGAGAGCCGCCCCGACCGCCGGGACGACGTCGCCGAGCGAGCGGCGGCCGTACGCCGGCTCGAGGAACTCCCCCACCCGCGGTGCTCCGGCGCCTAGGCGGTGCGCGCCGAGAGCGACTCGGCGAACGCGAGCAGCAGGTCCACGGCCTCGGTGCCGTCGGCGGCCGCGGACACCCGCAGCGAGAAGTCGTCGGAGGCCACGACCCCGGTGTAGCCGTGGTCGGCCTCGCAGCTGGGGTCGTTGCACCCGGCCGGCTCGAGGTCGACCCGGCTCACGCCACCCCACCCGATCGTCACCACGGCCTCCGCCGGGCGGCTCGGGCCCTCGGCGGGGTTGGCGATCATCCGGGTGACGACGACCGACTTCACCGACGACAGCCGGATCGCCTCGGTCGAGGTCGACGTGTAGGGCTCGGGCAGCAGGTCGTCGCCCTCGTGCTCGTCGGTGTGGGCGATGATCAGCCGGGTCGGCGTCAGCACGACCACCGAGAGGTGCCGGCGCACCTCGTCGCGGTCGAAGGTCGGCTCGTGGTGGACGAAGAAGGAGACCACGTGCTCTCCCGCGACCGCCGCGTCGACGCCCTCGGCGACCACGTCGGGGTAGTAACCGGTCCGGTCGATCGCGTCCCTGAGCTCCGGGGTCCTGCTGCTCCGCATGCCGGTCAGTCTGTCACGGGCCGGCCGCGCCACCGGAGGGCCCTCAGAACGAGTAGTCGAAGGCCGCGATGTCCTTGGCGAAGAGCTCCTCGATCCGGCGGCGCATCGGGTCGGTGTAGACCTCGCGGTAGTCGGGGCGGCTCTTGTCGACGTTGACGCTCGCCAGCGGCTCCCACGGCAGCTCCAGCCGCGCGAACACCGCGCGCAGGTCGGCCTCGAGGGTCTCCTGGCGACCGATGAAGTCGGCGCGCCGGGTCCTGCTGGTGAGGTAGCGCACCTGGGGCATCCGCAGCCGGGGCCAGGTGTCGGGGCCCTCCATCACGAAGGTCTCGAAGTCGGGGCACGACTCGGCGACGCCCTTGATGAACTGGTTCTTCTTCATGAAGGCGTCCGCGCCGCGCCGGCCCTTGTCCGCCCGCTCCTTGAAGCGCTCGACCATCCGGAACCACGAGAGCATCCGGGCCCACGGGTTGCGGACGAATCCGACCGTCCAGTACGCCGCCAGGCCGGGTTCGGTCTCCAGGATCTGCCCCAGCGTCGCGTGCCGGTCGATGCCGGGCACGTGGCGTGCGTCGGACAGCACGTCGTCGAGCCGGTTGTCGATCGTCGAGCCGCCGGTCTTCTGCACGTGCACGAACAGCAGCCGGTGGGCGTCGCTGATGACCATGGCGGCGATCCTACGGGTCGGGCCAGGGTCAGCTCGGCAGGGTGTCGCCCACCGGGGTGGGCATCCGGCGCACGAACCAGTCCGACCTGGGGTCGGTCACCGGGTCGACCCGCGCGGCCGCGGTCAGGACGGTCGCACCCTCCGCGCCCGCGAGCACGAGCGACAGCTCGAGCGAGCTGACCTGGGGCAGGTCGTTCTGCAGCTGCGCCACGCGCTGGATCAGCCGCTCCACCTCCGCGACGTCGACGACCTCGCTGCCGCGGTAGCCGAAGAGCATCGGCGCCGACTTGATCTCCCGCACCATCGACGCCGCGTCCCGGTCGCCCAGGGGCGGGATGCGGTAGGCCTTGTCGGCGAGCAGCTCGGTCAGCGGACCCGCGATCCCGAAGGACACGACCGGCCCGAAGAGCGGGTCCTCGATGCTGCGGATCGCCACCGGGACACCGGGGCGGGAGTTCTTCTGCACGACGAACCCGGCGCGCTCCGGCTCGCTGATGAGCGCCGTCAAGGAGTCCCACGCGTCGCGCATCTCGTCGACGTCGTCGATGTTGCGCCACACGTGGGCGAGGTCGGGCCGCTCCCGCAGGTGCTCGGCGGTCGCCTTCAGCACGACGTCCCACCCCAGCGCCTCGCCGGCGGCCTCTGCCTCTGCCCGGGTCCCGACCGGCCGGGTCTGCCACAGCTCGATGCCGTACGCCGCGAGCAGCTCGGTGAGCCGGTCCGGGTCGAGCTCGGTGCCCTCGGGGTGCTCGGCGAGGAGCTCGTTGACCAGCCGCTTGGCGCCGGCGGCGTCGACCTCGGCCGGGTCGGCACTGATGCCGTCGGGGGTGCGCAGCCACACGGCGTACTCGACGACGCGCGCGAGCGCACGCACCGCGGCCTCGACCCCGGTGTAGGACGGCACCGACCCGCGGCCCGCGGTCGAGCCGGCCACGTCGGGGACCCGGAGCAGCTCGGGCACGCCCTCGGCCCCCAGGAACGAGGAGACGAGCGGCTTGTCGGACTGCTCGCCGACCGCCGCGAGCACGTTGGCCACGTCCTCGCCGGAGACGTTGATCGGCGGGACGTAGACGGCGACCACGGAGTCGACCTCAGGGTCGTCGATCGCGGCGTCCAGGGCGTCCTCGAAGTCCTCGGCACTCGCCTCGGCCCCTAGGGCCGTCGCCTTGTTGACGACCAGGCCGACCGCGGCCGCCGCGTCCGCGGCGAGCAGGCCCAGCGCGTCGGAGTTGCCGACGATCGCGACCCGGCGCCCGCGCGGCAGCGGCTGGTGGGCGACCAGCTGGGCGACGTCGAACATCTCGTCCAGCGTGTCGACCTGGATCACACCGGCCTGCCGGAACATCGCGTCCACCGCGGCCGGGGGCGCGGCGATCTTGCGGACCGCGTGCCCCATCGGCACGCCCTGGGTGGTGCGGCCGGACCGCACGGCGATGATCGGCTTGCGCAGCGACACCCGCCGGGCGATGCGGGAGAACTTGCGCGGGTTGCCGATCGACTCGAGGTAGAGCAGGACGACCTCGGTGGAGTCGTCCTCCTCCCAGTACTGCAGCAGGTCGTTGCCCGAGACGTCGGCCCGGTTGCCGGCGCTGACGAAGGTCGAGAGGCCGAGGCCGCGGTTGTAGACCTTCTCCAGGATCGCGGTCCCGAGCGCTCCGGACTGGCAGAAGAAGCCCGCGCGCCCGCGCGGCGGCATCAGCGAGGACAGCGAGGCGTTGAGCGAGACGGCGGAGTCGGTGTTGATGATGCCGAGCGCGTTCGGGCCGATCAGCCGCAGGCCGTAGGAGCGCGACAGGCCCACCAGCTTGCGCTGGCGCACCCGGCCCTCCTCACCGGTCTCGGCGAAGCCCGAGGAGATGACGACCAGCCCGTGCACGCCCTTGGCAGCGCAGTCGAGGACGACGTCCTGCACCGCCTCGGCGGGCACGGCCACCACGGCCACGTCGACGTCGTCGGGGATGTCGCCGACCGTCTTGTACGTCGGCAGACCGCTCACGGCGCTGGCGCTGGGGTTCACGGCGTACACCCGCCCGGTGAAGTCGCCGGTGACCAGGTTGCGGACGAGCGCCTGGCCGATCGTCTCCTGGCGGCGGCTGGCGCCGATCACCGCGACCGACCGGGGCATGAAGAACTTCTCGATCGAGGCGGCCTCGGCGCGGTGCTCGCGGCCCATCATCACGCCGATCGCGGTGTCGGTCGGGTCGATGGGGAACTCCAGCTGGAGCACCCCCTCCTCGTACTCGCTCACGACGCGGTAGCCGGCGTCGCGGAAGGTCTGGATCATCCGGGTGTTGTCGGGCAGCACCTCGGCGATGAAGCGCTCGACGCCGCGCTCTCGACCCGCCTGGGCGAGGTGCTCGAGCAGCAGCTGCCCGATGCCGCGGCCCTGGTGGTGGTCCTCGACGAGGAAGGCGACCTCGGCCTCCCCCGGCTTGACCAGGTCGTAGCGGCCGACCGCGATGATCTGCCCCTGGAGGGTCAGCACGAACGCGACCCGGTCGACGTGGTCGACGGTGGTGAACCGGTCCAGGTCGCGGTCGGAGAGCTTCGGCATCGGGGAGAAGAACCGGTAGTACTTCGACTGGTCCGAGACGCGGTCGTAGAACTCGACGAACACGTCGCGGTCCTCGGGCCGGATCGGCCGGATGTGGGCCGTTCCTCCGTCGCGCAGCAGGACGTCGGCCTCCCAGTGCTGGGGCGGTGCCGGGACGTCCGTGGTCTCGCTCACGAGGCGAAATCTAGCGTGGCGACGTGAATCCGGCGTGCCAGCGACGTTTCCGTCGGTGGGCCTTGGGAGAATCGGCGCCATGGCCCGCCGTACGACGAAGAACGACCTCCCGGACGACTTCGAGGAGCACATCCTCGACACCGACATCAAGCAGGAGATGGAGTCGTCGTTCCTGGAGTACGCCTACTCCGTCATCTACTCCCGCGCGCTCCCCGACGCGCGCGACGGCCTCAAGCCGGTCCAGCGGCGGATCCTCTACACGATGAACGACATGGGCCTGCGCCCCGACCGTGGGCACGTCAAGAGCGCCCGCGTCGTCGGCGAGGTGATGGGCCGGCTGCACCCGCACGGCGACGGCGCCATCTACGACGCGCTCGTCCGGATGGCCCAGCCGTGGTCGATGCGGCTGCCGATGGTCGACGGGCACGGGAACTTCGGGTCTCTCGACGACTCTCCGGCGGCCATGCGCTACACCGAGTGCCGGATGGCGCCGCCCGCGGTGTCGATGACGGCCTCGATCGACGAGGACACCGTCGACTTCAAGCCCAACTACGACAGCCGCGAGCTCGAGCCCGGCGTCCTGCCGGCCGCGATCCCCAACCTCGTCGTCAACGGTACGACGGGCATCGCGGTCGGCATGGCGACCAACTGCGCGCCCC
>ERZ724513.1379-NODE-1379-length-12209-cov-5.048132_pt1 | contig 12209 bp, 5 predicted proteins | sample MGYA00376046_ERZ724513 | MGnify/ENA primary metagenome ERZ724513 (study PRJEB28724, sample SAMN07190883) | activated sludge metagenome | isolation source: activated sludge of sewage treatment plant in Hong Hong | place: Hong Kong | collected 2016-03-17 ... | reverse complement strand
GGGCAGCGAGGAACTTCCGGGAGGCAGCCACTGGCTGATCGACCTGGCCGAGTCCGGCGAGGTCATCCCGGTGCCGGCGCTGACGCCGGCGCCGCTGACCAAGCCGTGGTTCGCCGGCATCGCCAACATCCGCGGCGTCCTCTACAGCGTGGTCGACTTCGCTGCCTGGCGCGGCGGCGCGCCAACCCCGCTGAATGCCCAGTCGCGACTGGTGCTCGTCGGCGCCCGCCACGGGGTCAACACTGCGCTGCTGGTGCGGCGTGCGCTGGGACTGAGGCCGCAGATGGACATGCACGCGACAGAGGACGCGCCCGCAGGTGATGCGGCGCCTTGGCTCGGCGGCCGCTACCACGATACCCATGACATCAACTGGACGCAGTTGCGCGTGCCTGCGCTGCTGGCCGACTCCACCTATCTCGATATCGCGCTCTAGCGAAAGGACATTCCATGGCCTTCAAGCTCCCCTTCAAACTGCCGAGCTTCGACCGTCGCAATGCGAGCCCACCGCCCGAAGGCAGTGCGCCCCCGGTCGAACGCCGCGCACAGCGCGGCATCCCGGTCATCGGCAAGTTCGACATCGATACCCAGTTCCGCATCCTCGGCACGGTCTTCCTGATCAGCCTGCTGATCTCCATCGCGGCGATCTTCATGCAGAACCAGGCCACCACCCGCGGCATCAACCACCTGGCCGCCGTAAGCCGCATCTCGCCATTGACGCAGCAGATTCCCAAGGCGGCGCAGGCCGCCATGGCAGGACAAAAGGAAGCCGTCGCCGAACTGCGTGAAGCGCGCGACAACCTCGGCCAGTTGCTCGAGCGCCTTACCGAGGGCGGCGAGTACCGCGGCCTCAGGCTGGCACCGACCATCGTCGAGGCGCGCCCCGCTCTGGACGCCCTGCGCGAGGCCTGGGGCCGGCAAAGCGAGGTGATCAGCCTGATGGCTTCGCAGGAAAAGCGCTTTCAGGCGGTAGGCAATCTTGCCCAGATCGCCCGCCAGCAGGGACCGGCGATGCTCGATGCCGCTGGGGCTGCCGGCGGCAAGCTACCCTTCCTCGTCGAGCGAATCCTGCGCGCCGCGCTGATGCTGTCGGCGCAACCGACGCTCGACGAAGCCATGGCGGCCCAGCTTCCGCGCGACATCGCCGCAGGCCAGGAAGCCGTTGCCGCGGATTCGGTTCTCGGCAAGGCCCTGGCGGCAATGCGCACTGCGGCCGAACCGCTGGCCGGCGACCTGAAGCCGTTCGCCAAGGCGCGGGCTGCGGGAGCCACGCTCCTCAGCAATGTCGCCACCTCCTCCCGCATCGACGCCCTGATCGACGCCTATGACAAGGAGGCCACGGAACAGGACACGCCCTCGTTCGTCGCCGCCATCGCCGGCTCGATCGCACTCGTGATGCTGGTGCTGATGGTCAAGTCCTTCAACGACGAAGGCACGCGGCGCAGCGGCGAGGCGGAGCGGCAGCGGCGCAACGCGGAATCCTCCTCCGAAGCCACCCAGGGCGCCATTCTGCGGCTGATGAACGAAATGGGCGATCTCGCCGATGGCGACCTGACCATTCGATGCACGGTGTCGGAAGACATCACGGGCGCCATCGCCGACTCGGTGAATTACACGGTCGAGGAACTCGCCGTGCTGGTGCGGCGCATCAACGACGCCGCCGACCGCGTTACGCGCGCCTCCAGTTCCGCCCAGTCCACTTCGAACGAACTGCTCTCGGCGACCAAGATCCAGTCCACCGAGATCCAGAACGCCAGCACCGCGGTTCTCGAAATGGCCAGTTCGATGAAGACCGTGTCCTCCTCCGCGCTCGAGTCCGCGCGCGTCGCGCACGCCTCGCTCGACGCCGCACAGAAGGGCGCCACCGCGGTGGCCAACTCGATCACCGGCATGAACGATATCCGCTCGCAGATCCAGGAGACGTCGAAGCGGATCAAGCGGCTCGGCGAGTCGTCGCAGGAGATCGGTGAAATCGTGGAACTGATTTCCGACATTACCGAGCAGACGAACGTGCTGGCGCTCAACGCCGCGATCCAGGCCGCATCGGCCGGCGAGGCAGGCCGCGGCTTCTCGGTCGTTGCCGAGGAAGTGCAGCGCCTTGCCGAACGCTCCGGCGAGGCGACGAAGCAGATCGCCGCCATCGTGAAGACGATTCAGACCGACACCCACGATACGGTGGCGGCCATGGAACACTCGACCCAGGGCGTGGTGGAAGGAGCCCGCCTGTCCGACGCGGCCGGTCAGGCGCTCAACGAAATCTCCAGCGTTTCCCAGGACCTCGCGCGCCTGATTGAAGCGATCTCGAGCGACACCCAGGAACAGGCGGACATCGCCACCAAGGTGGCGGACTCGATGAAGGACATTCTGCGCATCACGGCGCAAACGACGACCAGTACGCAACAGACGGCGGTTTCGATTGGCGAACTGACGCAGCTCGCGACGGAACTGAAGGGCTCCGTTTCCGGCTTCAAGGTGTAATCCGAAACGCATCGTGACGCGACGCTTGGCTACCGACCCCAGATGAGCACCGAACTCGACATCGGACCGCTGTCCTGGGTCAAGGGCGAAATCGACCTGGCGCTGGAACGCGCCGGTGCGAGCCTGTCCGCGCACCGCGCGAACCCGGCCGGCGACGACCTCAAGAAGGCGCTGAGCGGTATGCACCAGGCACACGGCGCGCTCGCCATCGTCGGCCTCGACGGCATCACCCAGTTCGCCGACGCGATCGAGAAGCTGTTGGCCGCCCTCGACGGCGGCGGCGTCGCGGACCGCGAAGCGGCCATCACCGCGACGCAGGGCGGCTTCGACGCCCTGCGCGGCTACCTCGACGACCTCGTCGCCGGCCATCCGGACCAGCCGCTCAAGCTGCTCGGCCCCTACCGGGCACTGATCGTCGCTCGCGGCCAGCCCGAACCGGGCCCGGCCGAGATGTTCTTCCCCGACCTCACGCAGCGCCCGCCCAAGCGCGAGAAGGATCCGGCACCGCTCGCGGGCGAGGCGCTGGCGGCTCGCATCAAGGCCGCGCGCCTCGGCTTCGAGCGCGGCCTGCTGAAGTGGATCAAGGGCGACGCCAAGGGCGTCGGCGAAATGAAGTCGGCCATCGCGATGATCGAACTGACCCGGATGACGCCGGGCGCGCGAGCCTATTGGTGGGTGGCGCTCGGCGTGCTCGACGCCCTGGCGGCCGGGGGGCTGCCGGATGCCGCCGAAGCGAAGCGGTTCGCCATGCGCCTGGGGGCCCAGGTCAAGAAGCTCAGCGAAGGGCAGACCGATCCGGGCGAAGCGCCGCTGCGCGAAGCCCTTTATCTGGCGGCATGTGCTACCGCGGGTGGCGCTCCCCTCGCCATCGTGCGCGCGGCGTACCGGCTCGACGGCATGCTGCCCAAGGCGACCGCGTCCGAGACCGAGCGGCTGCTGCCGCACATCCGCCGCCTGCGCGAACTCATTGCTGCCGCAAAAGATGACTGGAATCGGCTGTGCGCCGGCACCGCGGCCGCCCTGCCGCCTTTCCACGAGCGGGTGGCGAAGATCGCGGAGGAAGGCGCCGCCACGGCGCAGCCAGACTACGCGCGACTGACGGCAGCCATCCTTGGCCAGGCAGACCAGCTGCGCCGCGACCCGTCCCGCCACAACGAGCCGCTTGCCCTGGAAATGGCAACGGCATTACTGCTTGCCGAGTCGGTACTGGAGAACTTCGAGTCCCTCGACGCCGACTTCGCGCGGTCGACCGACGCCGTCGTCAGCCGGCTCGAAGCCGTCAGTCGCGGTGAAGAGCTCGAAATGCTCGAGCTTCCCCACCTCGACGCGATGTCGCGCCGGGCGCAGGAACGCCTGCTGCTCGAATCGGTAGCCCGTGAAATCCGCACCAACCTCGGCGCCATCGAGCAGACGCTCGACGCCTTCTTCCGCGATACCTCGCGCCAAGCGACGCTGGCTGCGCTCGACGAGCCGATCCGCCAGATTCAGGGAGCGCTGCTGGTGCTCGGCCAGGACCGCGCCAACGCCGTGCTGGATGAATGCGCCAAGGCCATCCGCCGCTTCGCCGAACCGGGATTCGCGGTGCAGCCCGGCGATTTCGAGGACGTGGCGAAGAAGCTCTCGGCGCTGGGCTTCTTCGTCGCCCAGTTGCAGAGCGGCACTGCCGACATCGACGCGATCCTCGAACCGCCGGTACCGGCGCACGCGACGGAAGAGGCTTCCGAGGCCCCGGTCATTGAAGCGGTGCCGGCCGAAGCGGCGCCGTCCGTCGCCGACACCGCCCTGGCCGACTTCGAGGTAGAGGCTCCCGTCGAGGCCACGATCCCGCCGGCGCCTTCGGTCGAGGCCCCGGCGCCATCCGAAGAAGCTGCGCGTCTGGTCGACGCCAGCCAGGAAGAACTCGACGCCGAACTGCTCTCGATCTTCATCGAGGAAGCCAAGGAAGTCTTGGGAACCATCGGCACCCACGTGCCGATGCTGCGCACCGCACCCGGCGATCACGATTCGCTGGTCACTGTCCGCCGCAGTTTCCATACGCTGAAGGGCAGCGGCCGCATGGTAGGTCTCGCCGACCTCGGCGAAGCCGCCTGGGGCGTCGAGCAGGTGCTCAACGGCTGGCTGCACCGGGGCGAGGCGGCATCGGCGGACCTGCTGGCCATGCTCGACAGCGCGGCCGAGCTTTTCGCGCGCTGGGTAGAACGTCTCGAGAGCGGTGCCGGGCGTCATCTTGACGCCAGCGAACTCGCCGCGCGCTGCCAGGCACTCGGCGCTGCCGAGGCACAGGCCGCCGCGCCCGTTGCACCCTCGGCGCCAACGGAAGCTGAAGTTGCTGAGGCGGCAGAGCTTCCCACCGAAACCGGTGCCGCGACCGAGCCCCCTGCCGCCGAGGAGGAAGCGCCCGTCGCGGCCGCTCCGTCCGACGAAGAGCCTGCTGAGGAAATCCAGCTCGAGGAAGTTCAGCTCGAGGCGATTCCGCCTGAGGAAGCGCCGGTCGAGGAAGTGCCTGTCGAGGAGGCACCCACGGCTTCGGCCGACGTGGTTTCCTTCCCTGCGCCACCGCCGATCCGTGTCGGCGACATCGAAGTCGCCCCGACGCTGTACAACCTGTACCTCGACGAGGCGCGCGAACACGTCGCCACGCTGCAGGCCAGGGTCGGCCTCGACGAAGTCCCCGGCGAGGATGCCGTGCGCGCAGCGCATACCACGGCCAGCATCTCGGCGGCGACCGGCTTCATGCCGATCTCCACCCTCGCACGGGCGCTCGAACACGCGCTGGTGCGCTTCGCGCAGGTCGAGGCCGTGCCCGGCGATACCGAGCGGTTTGCCTTTGCGCGCTGCGCCGGCGCACTGGAAGGCATGCTCGGCGCGGTCGCAGAACGGCGCATGCCGGGCGAAGAGTCGGACCTGACTGCAGAACTCGAAGCGATGATGCCGGCGATGGCGCATGCGCCGGCCGCACCGATCGCGATTCCCGAGTCGGAGCCCGAGCCGGCCGAACCCGTACCTGTGCCGACTGCCGAGGCCGCGGCGGAGCCCGCTCCCACCATAACGCCCGAACCGCCCGCACCGGAACCCGTGATCGAGGCGCCGGCGGCCGAGGAGGCCGAACCGCAGCCTGCCGGGGCCGTTCCCGAAATCACCGTCACGGCCTCGGAACGGCGCGCGGCGCGCATCGTGGACGAAATTGATCCGCAGGTGCTGCCGCTGTTCCTTGAGGAAAGCGTCGACCTGATGCGCGACATCGGTGAAGCGCTGCGCCAGTGGCGTGCGACGCCGCAGGACGCCAATGTGGCGCACATGTTGCAACGCGCCCTGCATACCCTGAAGGGCAGCGCCCGCATGGCGGGCGCGATGGGATGCGGCGAACTGCTGCACTCGATGGAGGATCGCGTCGAACAGGCCAACGCGATGCAGTCGGTGCAACCGGCGATGATCGACGGCCTCGAAGCCTCCTACGACCGCGCGGCAATGCTCATCGAGTTCCTGCGCAACCCGGAAGCGATGGCTGCCGAGGCCGAGACGCCGGCGCCGGCCTTCGAACCGGAAGTCACCGTGGAGGCGGCGCCAACGGAGCCAGGCGCCGAAGTACCGGCGGAACCCCATGCCGAAGCGCCGGCGGAACCGCATCCGCACCATGCCCAGGCGATCCGCGTCACCGCGCCGCCCGAACCGCCCGCACCGGCACCATTCGGCCAGGCAGGCCAGGTCCAGTTGCGGGTGCGGGCCAGCCTGGTGGACCAGCTGGTCAACGAAGTCGGCGAAGTCGCCATCGCGCGCGGTCGCGTCGAAGGCGAGTTGCTCGCGCTGAAGTCTTCGCTGCTCGACCTGACCGAGAACGTGATCCGCCTGCGCAATCAGTTGCGCGAGGTGGAGATCCAGGCCGAGTCCCAGATGCAGTCGCAGCAGGCGCTGGCCGCGGAACGTGGGGTCGACTTCGATCCGCTCGAATTCGACCGCTTCACGCGCTTCCAGGAAGTGACGCGGATGATGGCGGAAAGCGTCAACGACGTCGCCACCGTACAGCAGAACCTGTTGCGCAACCTCGACCACGCCAACGCGGCCGTGGCGGCGCAGGCGCGGATCAATCGCGAACTGTCGCAGCGCATGATGGGCGTGCGCATGGTGCCCTTCGAGAGCATCGCCGAGCGGCTGCATCGCGTGGTACGCCAGGCGGCGAAGGACACAGGCAAGCGGGCCAACCTCGACATCCGCCACGGCCAAACGGAAATCGACCGCTCGGTGCTCGACAAGATGGCCGGACCGCTCGAGCACCTGCTGCGCAACAGCGTAGCGCACGGCCTCGAGAGTGCCGCGGCACGAACGGCCGCCGGCAAGGAGCCGATCGGCCAGATCACGGTGTCGCTGGCACAGGAAGGCAATGAAATCGTCGTCGCGATTTCCGACGATGGCGCAGGACTGAATTTCGAGCGCATCAAGCGCCGCGGCATCGAGCGCGGCCTCATCAGCGCCGATGCCGATCCCGACGACGCCACATTGACGCAGTTGATCTTCCAGTCCGGCTTCTCCACCGCGGATGACGTGACCACGCTTGCCGGCCGCGGCGTTGGCATGGACGTGGTGAAGAACGAGACCGCCGGTCTGGGCGGCCGCGTCGAAACGTCGTCCCTCAGGGGGCGCGGCACCACGTTCCGCGTCTACCTGCCGCTCACGCTCGCGGTGACCCAGGCGGTCCTGGTTACCGCCGGCAGCCGTACCTACGCCATCCCCTCGTCGATGATCGAGCAGGCGACCGAGCACAAGCCCGAGAGCGCGCAGAAGGTACGCGGCGAGGGCGGCATCGAATGGCTGGGCAATAGCTATCCCTATCATTACCTCCCGACACTGCTCGGCGACGCCGGCGCCATGCCGCCGCAGGCGCGCCGCCACTGGATCGTGCTCGTCCGCGGCGGTGCCGAGCGCGTAGCGCTGGAAGTGGATAGCCTGAGCGGCAACCAGGAACTTGTGGTCAAGTCGGTCGGTCCGCAGCTTGCGCGCGTGCCCGGCCTTGCCGGCGCCACGGTGCTCGGCAATGGCGACGTTGTCCTGATCCTGAACCCGGTCGCACTGGCGGCACGCACGGCGCAACGCACGACCGGCGTCCTGCCGCACGCGACCCCCGTCCCGGCGGCGCCAGTCATGGCCCCGGCAGCCCCCGAGCCCGTGGCGGCGAAACCGGCGGTACCCGCGGTGATGGTCGTCGACGATTCACTGACAGTGCGCAAGATCAGCGGCCGCCTGCTGGCGCGCCATGGCTACCACGTACTGACCGCGAAAGACGGCGTGGACGCCCTGGAGCAGCTTGCCGACGTGATCCCCGACGTGATGCTGCTCGACATCGAAATGCCGCGCATGGACGGCTTCGACCTGGCCCGTAACATCCGCGCCGACAAGCGCCTGCGCCACATCCCGATCATCATGATCACTTCGCGCACGGCCGAGAAGCATCGCCAGCATGCCGCGGAAATCGGGGTGAACTACTACCTGGGCAAACCCTACGACGAGGACGAGCTGCTTGCCCGCATCGTCGATTGCCTGGCGTTGCCCAAGTAGTCAGCTGTTCCCTCCGGAATCTCCCTCGTCCAGATCGATATGACTACGTCCCGCCCCTTCAAGGTTCTCGGCATCCAGCAGATCGCCATCGGCGGCCCTTCCAAGGAGCGGCTGAAGCGCCTGTGGATCGATATGTTCGGCCTCGCCGTCACCGGCAACTACGTGAGCGAGCGCGAGAACGTCGACGAGGACATCACCGCGATGGGTAGCGGGCCGTTCAAGGTCGAGGTCGACCTCATGCAGCCGCTCGATCCGGCCAAAAAGCCCGCGGTCAACGAACCTCCGCTGAACCACGTCGGCCTCTGGATCGACAACCTGCCTGTCGCCGTCGAATGGCTGACAGCACAGGGGGTGCGTTTCGCCCCGGGGGGAATCCGCAAGGGCGCCGCCGGTTTCGACATCACCTTCCTCCATCCGAAGGCCAACGAGCAGTTTCCCATCGGCGGTGAGGGCGTGCTGATCGAGTTGGTGCAGGCGCCGCCCGAAGTGATCGCCGCCTTCGCGCAGATCGCCTAGCTGCTTCCTCCGGTGCCGGCCGCCCACGCCGGCTCCATTACAATCGGCCGCTTTCCTTCCCTTCCTTCAGCGGGTAGTCCACATGCTCTTCGACGCGTACAGCAATTCCGCACTCAGTCTCGCCAACCGCATCGCCATGGCGCCGATGACGCGCTGCCGCGCCAACCATCGGGATGCCGTGCCCAGCGACCTCATCGTCGAGTACTACCGTCAGCGCGCCAGCGCCGGACTGATCATCTCGGAAGGCGTGCCGGTTTCCGACCGCGCCCGCGGCTACATCAACACGCCGGCGCTGTGGAATGAAGCCCAGGCCGAAGGCTGGCGCCGGGTCACCGAGATCGTGCATGCGGCCGGTGGCCGCATCTTCGCCCAGCTCTGGCACTGCGGGCGCGTTTCCCACGAGTCGCTGCATGCTGATGGCAGCCCCCCGGCGGGCGTGTCGGCCACGGTCGCCGCGACGCAGACCATGATCCCCGGTCCGGACGGCGGCGTCGTACCCGCGCCCTGCGGGCAGCCCCGGGCCTTGAGCGTCGAGGAAATCAAGGGCGTCGTCGCCGAATTCGGGCACGCGGCACGCCTTGCCATGCAGGCCGGTTTCGATGGCGTCGAGATCCATGGTGCCAATGGCTACCTGCTCGACCAGTTCCGCTGTCCGAAACTCAACGATCGCAGCGACGCCTACGGCGGCTCGCTCGCCAACCGCTACCGCCTGCTGCTCGAGGTCGTGGACGCCGTGGCGGCCGAGGTGCCCGCCGCCCGCGTCGCCGTGCGCCAGTCGCCCTACGGCGCGGCCAACGACATGGTGCCGGATCCGGAACCCTTGAGCACCTACCCGTGGCTGGCTCGTGAACTCGACAAACGCGGCATCGGCTTCCTGCACGTCTATTGCCAGAGCACGGACTGGATCCACGACGCCTCACATCCCATGATGTCCGCGCTGCGCGACGCCTATCACGGCGGCATCATCGCCTGCGGCGGCTTCAAGCGCGACAGCAGCGAAGCGATCCTCGCCCGCGGCGTCGCCGACCTGATCGCCATCGGCAAGCCCTTCATCGCCAACCCGGACCTGGTCGAGCGGCTGCGTCGCGACGTGCCGCTCAACAAGTGGGATCCCGCGACCTTCTACGCCGGTGGCGAAAAAGGCTTCACCGACTACCCGGCGCTCTGAGGCGAACCAGGCCATGCGCACGGACACCAGGCGGCCTCCGAAGCACGGCGTGCTGCCGGCCCTGCTTGCAGGCCTGGCACTGGCGAGTGCGGCGTGGGCGCACGAGGAGCCCACCACCAGCCCCGGTGAGGAAACGCTGACCGGCGACTGGGGCGGGGCACGCAGTACGGCGGCGAAGCAGGGCTACCAGTTCGAAGGCCTGGCACGCATCGATGCGTTCCGCAACCGTGGTGCGCTCGCCAACGGTAGTCGCCACGTCACGCACCTCGATCTCAAAATGAAGGTCGACCTCGAAAAAGCCGCGGGCTGGGACGGTGCCAACGCTATGGTCAACGTGCTCGGTGATGGCGGCTGGGGTCCGAATGCGCACCTCGTCGGTTCGCAGATGGGAGTCACCAACGTCGAAGTCGCTGCACCGACCACCACGCGCCTCTTCCAGGCGTGGCTGCAGCAGTCCTTCCTCGACGGGCGCCTGGCCGTGCTGGCCGGCCTGTATCCGATCGACACCGAGTTCTACGCCATGGAGTCGGCCGCGGTCTTCCTCGGCCCGCAATATGGCACCCCGGCGGATCTCGCGCTGACGCGCGGCCCGTCGATCTTCAACAATTCGGCGTTCGGCGTGCGCGCACGATGGGCACCGACGAAGACCCTCTATGCGATGGGTGCGATCCTCGACGGCATCCCCAACGATCCGGCGCGGCCCCGCGCGACGGCGATCCGCTTCGCCAAGGGTGACGGCAGCTTTTCCATCGGCGAGGCCGGGTGGCTGCCCGAAGCCGAGGACGAAAAGTTCAAGGGCCACGCAAAGCTGGCGCTGGGGCTGTGGAGTTATAGCAGCCGGGTCGGTGACCTGCGCGACACGGACGCGGCAGGAAGCCCGATTCCGCGACGCCAGCGCGGAGGCTACCTGCTCGGCGAGCGCACCCTGCTCCGATTGGAGGCCGACGGCGAACGCTATCTCACCGGATTTGCGCGTTACACCTGGGGCGACGGCGACACCTCGCCCGTGCGGGCCGGTGTGAATCTCGGCTTGCACCTGAAGGGCCCCGTCTCCTGGCGCCCTGACGACGTGCTCGGCATCGGCTGGAGCCGTGCCGGTCTGTCGCAAAAATGGCGCGACGTGCAAGCGAACCCGGCCGCTACGAAGTCCGGCGAGGACGCCATCGAGATCACGTGGCGCATCGCCGTGACCCCCTGGCTGGCAGTCCAGCCCAACGTGCAGCACATCAGGAGTCCCGGTGGCGGCGCTGCGCCGAATGCCAGGCTCTTCGGCATACGGCTCGACCTCACGTTGTAGTTTAGGCCGCAGGCAGAGGCATCGCCCTGGCCTATCACCGGCCGCCCAGCACCCTGCCGCCGGTCGCGTCGATACAGACACATGCCGAAGTGCCGCCGCCTTCACGCGCGCGCAACTCTACCGTCCAACCATTGGCAATGGCGATCTGCCGTACGATGGCCAGTCCCAGACCGCTGCCGCCGGTTCGCGTACTGCGGGACGGCTCCAGCCTGAAGAACGGCCGGAAAACGGCTTCACGCTGATCGTCAGGAATTCCTGGGCCCCTGTCCCGGACGCATATCTCGACACCTGCGCCGACGATTCGGTAGTCGATGTCGATCGGCTGACCGGCCCCATAGCGGACTGCGTTGTCGAGCAGGTTGGAAAGGATTCGACGTATCGCCAGGGGCCGGAGATGTGCACGGCATTGCACACCCTTGTGGCCGCGAATCTCAACTCCGGCATGAGCCTGCTCCGCAATAACGTCGGCCAGCATTTCGCACAGGTCGACGCCGGTTGAGTCCTTTTCGACGAAGTCACGGCTGACTTCGAGGCAGCGGGCGATCAGTTCATTCATCCCCTCGACATCGCGGAGGACGCGATCGAGAAGATCGCGATCGAAGCGTTCGGAGAGCATGCCCAAGGCAAGCTGGATGCGGCTCAGCGGGGTACGCAGATCATGGGAAATGCCGGCCAGCAGCGTGGTGCGATTGGTCAGCAGCTCCTCGACCTGCTCGCCCATGCGGTTGAATTCGCGCGCCAGTCCCGCAAGTTCGGCCGGGCCGGTCTCGGGTAGCGGTTCACCGCGGTCACCGCGGCCGATGTGCCGGGTAGCGGCCGACAAGCGGGAAAGCGGTCCAATCAACCAGCGTGCCAGCCATGTCGAGGTGATCAGCGCGACAACGGCACCAACGGAAACGATGAGCAGGATCGCCAGCCAGGGCTGGACATCGACTCGACTTTCCGGAAAACCCACGCGCACCCGCGAATCGGATGACGGCAGATCAGCCCAATACCAGCGCTCGCCTTCTTCGGAAACACTGGCGAGCAGTTCAACCCGCTCGCCGCTGCGGCTGCTCAGTGCCGACTCCAGAAACCGGAAGTAGGGCAGCCAGCGGGTAAAGGCAGCCGCAGCGCCAGGTGGGTTCTGCACGCGCAGGCGGTGCACGCGGCCGATCCGTTCCTCCAAGGCCACGCGCTCGGCAGCCGATGCGGAGGACCACG
>ERZ724513.1377-NODE-1377-length-12213-cov-9.359187_pt1 | contig 12213 bp, 12 predicted proteins | sample MGYA00376046_ERZ724513 | MGnify/ENA primary metagenome ERZ724513 (study PRJEB28724, sample SAMN07190883) | activated sludge metagenome | isolation source: activated sludge of sewage treatment plant in Hong Hong | place: Hong Kong | collected 2016-03-17 ... | reverse complement strand
GCTCACGCTCGGCGTGTCAGACCAAGTCCAGATCCACCGTTATTCCGACAGTCCCGCCGTCGACGAACAGCAGTCCGTCGTCGTCGAAGTGGCCCATGTCGCCGCTGGACATGTAGCCGTCGATGATCTGCTTGGTGCGCCCGTCGGTGTAGCCCGCGAACGGTGCGCCGTTCCGGACGAAAATCCGGCCCCGTTTGTTGCGGCCCTTGATCCGCTGATCGTTGTCGTCGTAGAGGACCACCTCGCAGGTGACCGGGGCCCGGCCGGCGGTTCCCGGCGCCTTGCGCAGCTCGGAAGGGGTGGCGATGGTGGCGATGGCGCACTCGGTGGAGCCGTACATGTTGTAGAGCACGTCGCCGAAGACGTCCTGCGTCCTGTTGGACAGCTCGGGGCTGAGCGCCGATCCGGCGACCAGGATGACCTTCAGCGAAGACGTGTCGTACTTGCCGTGGACCTCGGGGCCCAGTTCGACCATGCGGTGCAGCATGGTCGGGACGGCGACCAGCATGTCGGCCTTGTGCTCGGCGATCATCTTCAGGGTGTTCTCGGCGTTGAACCGCCGGCCGGTGACCACCTTGTTGCCCAGTGCGGCGCCGGCCAGGTAGGTGGCCCAGCCCGTGCTGTGGAAGATGGGCGAGACGATGACCATCGTTCCCTTGCGCGGGAACGGAACCCGGTCGGCCAGCTGAGCCGAGGCGAACGGCGACACGGTGTCGCGCGGGGCGCCCTTGGGCAGGCCGGTGGTGCCGCTGGTCAGGATGACCGACCCGCCGGGCTTGCTCGGCGTCGGAATCGGCTCGGTCGAGTTGGCCGCGACCATGTCGTCGAGGGTCTGCGCGCCGGCGGGCAGTTCGGCGCCCTCGTCCACCCACGTGATGATGCGGGGCAGCTCGGGCGGCAGGGCGTCGAGCAGGCCGAGGAACTCACTGTCGTGCATCACCACCTTGACGCCCTCGCGCTTGCAGACCTCCGCGAACTGCGGCTTGGCGAATCCGGTGTTCATCAGCACCAGGCGGGCGCCGAGTTTGCCGCAGCCGGCCATGGCGACGACGAGGCCGCGGTGGTCCCGGCACAGCAGTCCGACGACGGACCCCTCCTGGACACCCAGGCGCTGCAGCCCGTGGGCCAGCGCCCACGACTGGTCGTCGACCTGCTTGTACGTCAACGTGCCGCGCTCGTCGACGATCGCCGGCAGGTCGGCGAACCGCTTGCCACCCTGGATGGCCATGGTGGCCTGCGGGCCGTAGGTGGCGGCCAGCTTGGCGGTCTGCACGGTGGCGCCGAGGTCCAGCGGATCGATGAAGCCCCGGGCGAGCAGGCGGGTGACCGCATGACCGTTCTCGACAACCTGGGTCAGCTTCTGCCGGATGCCGCCTATTACGTCCACGATCCTGTCCCCTCGCTCGATCTCAATGCAGTCTGCACAGTCCGCCCCCGCGCCGCCGAACAATAGCGCGATCAGTCGACGGAGTCCGGCGTACGCATGACGCACGCGGCACCGGAGGCCCTCGCCAGCCGGCGGTCGAGAGTTACCAGGGGTACGCCGATCGCTTCTGCCAGAGCGACATAGGCCGCGTCGTAACTGGTGAGATTCCGTCGCAGCTCCCAGATGCGTGCGGCTAGGGCGTCATAGGGCCACAATTCGACCGGCAGGTCCGCCAGGTCCCTATACGCCTGGTCCGCCTGGTCCGTTCCGATCAGCCCGGCCGCCTCATGGCGCCGCAGGATGTTGGCGCACTCGAAAGGCAGCAGTGCCGGCGCATGCAGTGTGCTGTGGGCGAGCGTGTCGGCGACCCAGCTGCCGTCAGGTCCGGAGTCGACAAGAAACGAGATGATTGCCGAGGAGTCGCAGCACAGTCCGCTCAACGACGCTCCGCGTCCCGCGCGGCAATCGTCGCCGCGGTGTCGACGCGCACCCCAGTGGCCGTCACCCGCGCGCGTGCACGTGCGATGACATCGTCTAGCGCGGGTTTCTCCGCGGCCGCCATGAGCAGCCCGCGCAGGAACTCCTGGAGAGACTTTCCTCCGCGCGCGGCACGCGCCGCAAGTTCATCGCGAACGGATTCGGGGACATCCCGTATGGTCACGGCCACCATGCTGCGACTATAGCAGCATTGACTGCAATTTAGCTGCGATAGCATCCGCGCTCACTGCGGCAAGATAGCTCGACCAGTGGCCCGCAGCCCGTCATAGCTCGACCAGTGGCCCGCAGCCCGTCGCGGATGGCGGCCTGGGCCGCGACATCGGACTCGTTGTACAGCAGACACCATCGGCGTGCGTCCTCCGCCTCGGGACCGGCGCCACGCGCTTGGGCGATCTTCAGTTGGGAGACGCGGCCGCCGGCGTCGTCGACATCCCACTGGAATCCGAACAGCGGGGCGACGTTCTTGATCGACGCCGTCTGCCGGGCGAAGAAGTTGGCGTTGAACCAGGCGAGCAGGTCGCAGGTGATCCCGTCGAGCGCCGCAGCTACGGCGTCGAACTTACGGGTCAGACTGACCTCCACGTGGTGCCAGTGGAATACCCGAATGCTCTTGTTCTCTTGTCGCGCCGCGTCTTTCAACGCGTTGAGGCGAGCGGCGAAGACGTCGGCCAGCGCCTCTTCGGCCCGCTCGTCGAGCACGTCGAACGACACGACGGGTTCGTACCGCGCGGTGGTGTCGTCCTGCCCTTCTCGGATGCGCAACCCCCACTGATAAATGCGGCCGTCGGTGTCCCATTCGATGTCGAAGTCGACTTCGATGTCGGCGCAAGGGACTTCGGGCCATGTTGCCCCGTGCGGCTGGAAGTCGATGCCCGCCAACGTCATCCGCGCCCGCCGGATGGCGTCCTCCAGTCGCTTGTGCGGGTTGGCGGTTCCGACCGATTGCTCGCGGAACCCGTCGATGACGGTGGCGGCGTCGGTGCGGGCAAGGTCGTCGACGGTGAATCGCTCGCTGCCCCCGTAGAGGTACAGCCACTCCCGGACGTTGAGGTGCCCGGCCGCGAGTGCGAAGGACGCGTCGTCGGGGCCCACGACGTCGGCGCAATACTCGAACCATTCGCAGCTATCGCAGTCGTTGGTGCGAAACGGGCGGACCAGTTCGCCGCCGTCGCGGGCCGCCTCGGCGACGGCGAGCCGGAAGGCGAACTCGTGGTCGTAGCGCTCCAGCGGGGACCGACGTTTGCGGTGCCCGGGTTCCGTGGCGGAGAAAGTGGATTCGGCGGGTAAGGCCAGGTCATACCAGACGATCCCGAGTTCGTCGCCGGTCAGCGCGCTGAGGTCCGAGGTGCCGATGATGCCGCCGATGAGCGCCGGATCCGATACCGGGTGCAGGCCGAGTTCCTGCAGCATCCGGGTGTAGTGCGCGAGTTGCATGGCGTCGTGCCGCCAGTGGCCGGCGGTATTGCTGTAGCCGCGGTGGGTGTGCCGGTCGTCGGGGGTGTTCAGCGCTGAGACGTCGACGACGGAACGGGCACGCGGGCTTTCCGGGTTGGCCGACGGGTTGAGCGTCCGGTGGTTCTTGATGTCGACGGGCAGGTAGCCGTCGGCATGCCGGATGAGGACGTCGGGTGCGCCCACCCGGCCGTTGACGTCGGGCAATCGGCCGCCGACGACGATCGGCACGCCGGCCCGCAGGGCGTCGAGGGTGAGACGCTTCGTGGCCTCCCAGTCGGCGTCCTCGTCGAGGACGAGCAGATCCCCGGAACCGGCGAAGCGGGAGACGAACTCATCGACGACCGCGGTCTCGAAGACCCGGCCCTCGTCGAACAGGGCCTGCAGTTCCGGCGGGGTCGGCGCGGGGGGCGGGGCCGTCGGCGAGTACTTGTTGTGGGTGATGCGGGCACACTGCTTCGCCGGGTAACCACCCAGCAGAATCGCCGACACCGCGTCCACCCCCTTTCCCTGGTCCCGCACCTTACGCCGCGCCACCGACACCAGACGCGATCCCGAACCGAGCGGTGTTGTCGGTGGGGTGCCCTAGACTCGGAACCGCTTCACGAGACACCGTCGCCAAGCTCCGACTGGACGGTGCGCCAACCCCACGCTCGTGGGTGGCTCGGATGACGAAGCGGCCTGCACCGACCGGTGCGGGCAAGAGCGCTCCCGCGGCCGGGAGCCCGACAAATGGGGTATTGCCATGGCGCACAACCGATTCTGCTGCTTGTACTTCCCAGGACACAACATGCACTGGATACAGGCCAAGAAGTCGCACGAGCCCGATCAGCCGGTGATCAGCGTGAAGGTCACCGACGTCCGCGATGACGGGCACATCGAGATCGAAGGCACCGATCTGAAGCTCGAGCTATGGCACCACCGGAGCCTCCGATCACGTCTGGCCGTCGGTACCCGCGTCCAATGGAAGCCCAGGTTCCACGTGCTGTACGTGCCGGGGTACGGCCACTTCAACGTCGCCACCCCGGACCGCGTGCAACCGTGCGTCACGCCCGGTCCGGAGACGCTCTCGACGCAGCGGACAGCGCGCCATACGGTGAAGAAATGACAGATCAGTCCCCCGCCATCACGATCTCGCACCCGCCCGTCGCGCTCTTGCGCGTCGTCAACCCGCTGTTGGCGTTGCTGCTCCGCACTCCGGTTGCCGGACCGGCGCGCGAGCAGATGATGGTCGTCAAGGTCACCGGCCGCAAAACCGGACGGCAGTACACGATTCCGTTGAGCGCCCACCAGATCGACGGCGCACTCTATGCCCTGACCAACGCGCCCTGGAAGATCAACTTCCGTGACGGCGCAACCGCCGAAGTGCTGCACAACGGCAAGACCACGTCGATGCGCGGCGAACTCATCACCGACCCGAACGTGGTCGCCGACCTGTCGTTTCGGTTAGCGCAGTCCTACGGCGTCAAGCGCGCGCAGACCACGATGGGGCTGAAGTTCCGCGACCAGCGCGTCCCCAGCCTGCAGGAGTTCACCGAGGCCGCCGCGCGGGAGCACATCGTCGCCATCCGGTTCACCAACTCGACGTAGCCCGCCCGGCGTAGCGTTCCACCCGTGTACGTCGATGTGATGACCGTCCCGCAACCTCTGGCGAAGATCGGCGACCTGGCGCGGCAGGTGCAAACCGCCGGTTTCTCCGGTCTGTTGTTCACCGAGACCGGCCGCACCGCCTACCTCAACGCCGCCGTGGCCTCGCAGGCCGCACCCGGACTGGACCTGTCGACCGGTGTCGCGGTCGCCTTTCCCCGCAGTCCGTTCGTCACCGCGGCCTGCGCCTGGGAACTGCAGGAGGCCACCGGCGGACGGTTCCGTCTCGGTCTCGGCACGCAGGTGCGCACCCATGTGGTACGCCGCTACGGCGCGGCCTTCGAGCATCCGGGCCCACGCCTGCGGGATTACGTGCGGGCGGTCAAGGCCTGCTTCGCGGCGTTCCGGTCCGGATCGCTGGATTACCACGGCGAGTTCTATGACCTCGACTTCATCACGCCGCAGTGGAGCGCCGGGCCGATCGACGAACCGGACCCGAAAGTCGATGTCGCCGCGGTCAATCCGTGGATGCTGCGGATGGCCGGCGAAGTCGCCGACGGCGTGCACGTTCACCCGCTCGGCGAGCCCGGCTACATCGCCCGCCACGTCATTCCGAATGTGGCTGCGGGAGCACAGAAGTCGGGCCGCTCACCGTCGGACATCGCGCTGATCGTCCCGGTCATGACGATCGTCGGCGACAGTGACGAGGAACGCCACCGCGAACGCGAACTGGTACGGGCCAGCATGAGTTTCTACGGCAGCACGCCCAACTATGCGTTCATCTGGGATGAGGCCGGCTTCGAGGGAACCACGGCGAGGATCCGGGAGAAGCAGAAGGCCGGTGACTTCGCGGGCATGGCCGCTCAGATCACCGACGAGCACATCGACACCTTCGCCACCGAATCGACCTGGGACGGGTTGGCCGACGCTCTCACCGTGAAGTACGGCGGAATCGCCACCCGCATCGCCCTGTACAACGCCCTCGGCGATCCGGACCGTGTCGAACGCTACGGCGCCGTCGCACGGTCCCTCGGCTGATTCCACCCGCCATCGGCGCGGTGCCCGGACGCATCACCTCCGGCGGGCTACCGTCGGACGATCGGATGCGAATAACCCGACGGGACTCTCATGAGCACGTTCACCGCGACGATGTACGCCAACGCCCAGGCGAGCGAGAAGGGCATGGTGACCGGTGAACCCGACACCCCGGTGCGGCACACCTGGGCCCAGGTCCATCGGCGGGCCCGGAACATCGCCGGCGGTCTGGCGGAGGCGGGGGTGGCACGCGGCGACGCCGTCGCGGTACTGGCGGGGGCGCCGGTCGAAATCGCTCCGACCGCGCAGGCCGTCTGGATGCGCGGCGCCAGTCTGACCATGCTGCATCAGCCCACGCCCCGTACCGACCTGGAGCGGTGGGCGCAGGAAACGATCTCGGTCGTCACGATGATCGACGCCGGGGTGGTCGTGGTCTCGGATCCGTTCATGCCGGCCGCACCGGTGCTTCAGCAACTGGGATTGCGGGTCGTGACCGTCGACCAGCTACTCGGCGCCGCCCCGGCGGACCCGGTCGACACCGACGACGAAGATGTGGCATTCCTGCAGTTGACCTCCGGATCGACCGGTCCGCCCAAGGCGGTCCGCATCTCCCACGCGAACATCGTCGCCAACGCCGAGGCGATGTTCGCCGGCGCCGGCGTCGACGTCGACACCGATGTGATCGTGAGCTGGCTGCCCTGCTTCCACGACATGGGGATGACCGGCTACCTGACGGTGCCGATGTATTTCGGCGCCGAACTGGTCAAGGTCACGCCGATGGACTTTCTGCAGGATACGTTGTTGTGGCCCAAGCTGATCGACAAGTATCGGGGCACGATGACAGCCGCCCCGAACTTCGCCTACAACCTTCTGGCCAAGCGGTTGCGCAGACAGGCCGTACCCGGTCAGTTCGACCTGTCATCGCTGCGCTGGGCCCTCTCGGGCGCCGAACAGGTCGATCCCGCGGTGGTGGAGGATTTCTGTGACGCCGCCGCCCCGTTCGGCCTGCGACCGCAAGCCATCGTGCCCGCCTACGGGATGGCCGAGACGACGGTGGCCGTGTCGTTCACCGAATGCGGGGCCGGCATGGTCGTCGACGAGGTGGACGCCGATCTGCTGGCCGTCCTGCACCGCGCGGTGCCGGCGACGCGGGGGCGCACCCGACGGCTGGTGTGCCTCGGCCGACCGTTGCCGGGAATCCAGGTGCGCATCGTCGATGAGCACGGCGGCATCCTGGCAGCGCGCGGCGTCGGGATCATCGAGGTGCGCGGCGAACCGGTGACCGACGGCTACGTCACGGTGGCCGGGTTCCTTCCGGCCCAGGACGACCAGGGCTGGTACGACACCGGCGATTTGGGTTATCTCACGGACACCGGCGACATCGTGGTGTGCGGCCGGGTCAAGGACGTCATCATCATGGCCGGGCGCAACATCTACCCGACCGACATCGAACTCGCCGCGGTGCGCGTCGAGGGTGTCCGGCCGGGCTGTGCGGTCGCGGTGCGCCTCGACGTCGGACAGTCCCGGGAGACGTTCGCGGTCGCGGTCGAATCCACGTCGTGGCAGGAGGCCGGCGAGGTTCGGCGGATCCAGCGACAGGTGGCTCATGAGGTGTTCGCCGAGGTGGACGTCCGGCCGCGCAATGTGGTGGTACTCGCGCCGGGGATGATCCCGAAAACACCGTCGGGCAAGCTGCGGCGGGCGCACGCACAGACCCTGGTGCACTGAACGGCCGTTGCGCCGGATCACTTCAACCGGTGTGCCGGAACAGCACGACCACCGAATGCGGCTCCGCGGTGTACTTCTGGACCGGCACCACCGGCGCCGACGTCCACTCCGTGATGTCCTCGGGCGTCTGCAGGGCAGTGTCGATCCAGCGCCGCCATGGCCCATCCGGCGTCGGCGGCAACTCGAACGTCAGCGGCTCCGAATACATGTTGGCCATCCCGTGCAGCAGCAGGTCGGCCCGCAGACTCTGCAGTGAGACCGCCAGCGAGTGCGAATGGTGGCCCCAGTCCGGATGCGCCAGGCGCACACCGTGCCATTCGATCATCGAGTTGTCGAGCACTTCGTTCAGTGTCAGCGGAACCCCCTCGGCAAGACGGCGGGCGCGGTACGGGACGAGGTGCGCGGCGAACCGGTGGACGTCGGCGTGGCGTTCGAGCAAAGTCCAATCGAGCCAACTGATTTCGTCGTCGTGGCAGTAGGCGTTGTTGTTACCGCACTGCGTGCGGCGCATCTCGTCCCCCATCGCGATCATCGGTAGACCGGCGGCGAACAGATTCAGCACCAGAAAATTCTTGATCTGCCGGGTCCGCAGTGCCTCGATCTCCGGATCGGCGGTCGGGCCTTCGATCCCGCAGTTCCAGCTGAAGTTGTCGTTCGTACCGTCGCGGTTGTGCTCGGCGTTGGCCTCGTTGTGCTTCTCGTTGTAGGAGACCAGGTCGTTGAGGGTGAACCCGTCGTGCGACGTCACGAAGTTGACACTCTGCTCGGCCTCCCGGTGCTGATGGCCGTAGAGGTCCGGACTGCCCAACAGCCGGGTGGCCACTCCGCGTACGGCGCCGCGGTCGCCCCGGACGAACCGGCGCACATCGTCGCGGAACTTGCCGTTCCATTCCAGCCATGCGTCGCCGACGAAACTCCCGACCTGGTACAGCCCACCCACGTCCCAGGCCTCTGCGATCAGTTTGGTGCCCGCCAGCGTGGGGTCGGTCTCGACGTCCAGCAACACCGGCGGGTTGGATCGGGGATGGCCGCTCTCGTCGCGGGCCAGGATCGAGGCGAGGTCGAAACGGAACCCGTCGACGTGCATCTGCCCCACCCAGTAGCGCAGGCTGTCCAGTATCAGCCGCCGCACGATCGCCTGGTTGCCGTTCAGCGTGTTGCCGCAGCCCGTGTAGTCGGAATAGCGCGACTTGTCTTGCCGCAGAATGTAATAGAAGTCGTTGGCCAGGCCGCGGTAGCACAGCGTGGGACCGTCCGCCGGCCCCTCGGCGGTGTGATTGAACACCACGTCGAGCAGGACTTCGATGCCGGCGCGGTGCAGCGCCTTGACCATGTCGCGGAATTCGTCGAGCGCCGCCAGCGCACCCTTCCCTGATGCGTAGGCCTGATGCGGGGCGAAGAACGAAACGGGTTGGTAGCCCCAGTAATTGACCAACCCGTCCGGGGCGTCATACGGATCGAACTGGAACACCGGCAGCAGCTCCACCGCGGTGATGCCCAGCTCCCGCAGGTAGGGAATCTTTTCGATGAGGCCGGCGAACGTCCCGCGTTTGTCCGCGGCAACCCCGGAGCTGGGATGCCGGGTGAACCCGCGCACGTGCATCTCATAGATCACGGTTTCCGACGCCGCCCGGCGCAGTGGCGCGTCGCCCTCCCAGTCATAGGCAGCCGGATCGGCCACCACACTCCTCATCGCCGTCGCGACGTTGTCTCCGGGCCGTGCCGCGGCGTCACGGTCGTAGTCGTCGGGCACGGCGACGGCCAGGCCGTACGGGTCGAGCAGGACCTTGTGGTGGTCGAAGCGCAGGCCCCGTTCAGGCGCGAAGGGCCCATGTGCCCGATAGGCATAGACCTGACCCGGCCCGACTCCCGGCACGAAGACGTGCCAGTAGTGATACGTCCGGTGCCGGTGCGGATCGAGTCTGATCACCCGGTCCGGCTCGGTGGCCTGCTCGTCGGGGAACAACAGCAGATCGATCCGCGTCGCATCCTTGGAGAAGACACTGAAGTTCACCCCGCCGTCGCGCACCGTCGCGCCCAGCGGCGCGCCTTCGCCACGGGCGACCCGGCTTTTCACCGGCTCAGCGTAAGTGTCCGCGTGCGCCCCCGGTGCGCGAATCCGCTGGCCAGTCGGCCACGCGCGCCTCCGCTGATAGACACCGCGGTCTTGTTTTAATCGGCAACATGACCGAGCCCGGTTTGCGTGCCCGCAAGAAGCAGGAGACCCGCGCGGCGCTGCGCCGGGCCGCTCTCGACCTGGCCCTGCGCGACGGCTACGACACCGTCACCGTCGATGCCATCGCCGAGGCCGCGCACGTCTCGCCGCGGACGTTCCGCAACTACTTCTCCAGCAAGGAAGATGCGGTGCTGTCCCTGCTGGCCGACGTCGAACGGCACCACGCCGACACCTTCCTGGACCGCCCCGCCGACGAACCCGTCCTGGACTCGCTGGAGGCCGCCGCGATCGATCTAGTCGAGTCCGGACCCGAACTCGACGAGGTCATGGCCGCCACCCGGATGGTCACCGGACACCCGGCGCTGACCGCGCACGCCGCGGCCGTGCACCGCCGCGCGTCCCGACAGGTGCTCGACGAGATCGCCCGCCGGCTGGGACGCGACCCCGACACCGACCTGCTCCCCCGACTCGTCTTCCATGCCGGCCGGGCCGTGACGGCATCGGCCGTCGAGTTGCTGGCGCACGGCGCCGAAAGTCCCGAAACCGCCAGAGACCTGATCCGCGAAGGCTTTTCGCAACTGCGCGGCGGACTTCACCCCACCGGCGAACGGCTCCTGGCCTCCGGCTTCTGACCGTCTGCGTCCACGGTCGCCGCAGCACTGATCCGGTGCCACGCGGGCGCTGACCGGCGCGCCGCAGATCACATCTGCTTTGTCCGCCATTTCGTTGCCAGACACGGCAATTTTGCGCATCATTGAAACAGGGCGCGTCGGCCGTTCCGGCTGCCGCGGGGTGGTCAGGAGCAGGTCATGAGGAAATTGTTGACCGCAGTATTGACGGCGGGGATGTTCGCACTCATGGGGGCCGGCGCCCTCACGGCGGCACCCCAAGCGTCGGCAGAATGCGGAGAGTTCTACATGTGGGGCAACGGCGGAGGCAATTGTGACGGGCCGGTCGGCCCGGACGGCAGCTTCCAGCGCTGCACGACGGTGTACGTCATGGGGATAGGCGGGACGAACTGCTTCATCGTCCCGGGCCCGCCCCCGGCGCCGGTGGCCGCTCCGGTCGGGCCGCCGCCGCCACCGCAGCTGGCCTGACCACAGGGTTCCCCCACTACAGGCGCGACGTCACGCCGAGCAGAGCGATGATGCCGAGCCCGGCGATCATGGCGGCGACGATCGACGCGATCGAGTAGCGCATCGGCCCGAACTCCGCCCGCAGCGCCCGCAGTTCCTGGCGATGTTGCACCCAACCCAGGATGAGCGCGCCCAACCCGACCACGATCATCGCCACGCCGAATACCTGCGGACTGACGTAGGGGTCGCGAAGCCGATCGTTCTCCGACAGGTACCGGAAGATCTGGTAAATGGTGAAACCGAACGCGATCAGTGACGTACTCGTCCGCGTCCACGCCATCAGCGTCCGCTCGAGTGCGAGACGGTTGCGTTCGGCGGCCAGGCGGGTGTTGGCGTCCATGTCCACCGCAGCATGACACACCGCTCAACCGGGATAGGCAATTGGCGGGCCCGAGCGGCCGGGCGTGACATCCTCTTACCGGCGGTCGTCCCGCCGCACCCGAACCACGTTAGGAAGCGACCGTGACCGAACCGTTCAAAGGCGTGATCAAGCTCGACGTCCGTGACTCCGTTCCGGACTGGGGCCCCTACGCCTTGAAGCGGGCACCCGAAGGCGCCCCGAACGTCCTCGTCATCCTCTACGACGACACCGGGCTGGCCTCCTGGTCGCCGTACGGCGGGCGAATCAACATGCCGACGCTGGACAAACTGGCCGACAACGGGCTGACCTACACGCAGTGGCACACCACGGCGCTGTGCTCGCCGACCCGGTCCACCTTCCTCACCGGGCGCAACCACCACGTGAACCGCTGCGCGTCGATCACCGAGGGATCGCTGGGGTTCCCCGGCGCCGCCGCGCGACTGCCCGCGCAGTGCGCGACCATCGGCCAGGTGCTGCAGGACAACGGGTACAGCACCTACTGGCTGGGCAAGAACCACAACGTTCCGGTGGAGGACATCTCGGCCTGCGGCAGCCGCTCGGAATGGCCGCTGTCCAAGGGATTCGACCGGTTCTACGGGTTCCTCGGCGGCGAGACCAACCAGTGGTATCCGGATCTGGTCAACGACAACCACTTCATCGAGCCGCCCTACACGCCCGAAGAGGGCTACCACCTGTCGAAAGACCTTGCCGACCAAGCGATCCGGATGTTGCGCGACCAGCGCTCGGCGGCGCCGTCCAAGCCGTGGTTCATGTGGTTCTGCCCGGGCGCCAACCATGCCCCGCACCACGCGCC
>ERZ724513.1373-NODE-1373-length-12221-cov-3.992767_pt1 | contig 12221 bp, 11 predicted proteins | sample MGYA00376046_ERZ724513 | MGnify/ENA primary metagenome ERZ724513 (study PRJEB28724, sample SAMN07190883) | activated sludge metagenome | isolation source: activated sludge of sewage treatment plant in Hong Hong | place: Hong Kong | collected 2016-03-17 ... | reverse complement strand
GCTCATGCCGACGCCACTGGGGGATCCGGCCATCCGGGGGCCGCGGGGAGGATCGAAATCAGTCACGGATGCGAACCTACCCGTCGCGGCAGACAAAACCGACAAGACGCGTCCCGTGTTCGCTGACGGCCAAAGCAGGGCCGATTCGGGCCAGGGACGACGGTGCCCCGCGACCTCAGCGGTCGCGGGGCACTCGGGGTCGTAAGGGGCCTACTCGGCCTCTTCGGCGTCCTGCTCCTCGGCCTGGTCGCTGACCGGCTCGTCGGCGTCCGGCTCTTCGAGCGAGCCGTCCGGGCGCACGGACGCGACGTCGACGACCTGGCCGCTGGAGTCGGTGACCGTGGCGGCCGCGACGATCTTCTTGAGCGCCTTGGTGCGGCGGATCTCGGCCATCCACTCCGAGGTGTGGTCGTGCTCCATCATGTGCTGCATCTCCTGCTCGGGCGACGTGCCGTTCTGCGCCGCGCGGCGGAAGAGCATCTCGGTCAGGTCGGCCTGCTCGACGCCGATGGAGTCGTCGTCGGCGATGCGGTCCAGGACGATCTGGGCCTTGAGCGCCTTCTCGGTGTTCTTGGCGACCTCCGCCCAGAACTCCTCGGGCGTGTCGGCCTCCTCCTCGTTCTCCTCGAGGTAGCGCTCGAGCGTGAAGCCCGCCTGGTTGAGTTGGTCGTTGATCTGCTCGGTGCGGGCGCTCACCTGCGCCTCCAGCAGCCCCGCCGGCGCCTCGAAGTCGAGTTGGTCGATCAGCGCCTCCAGCACCTTGTCGGACGCCTCCTGCACCTGCCCCATGCGTCCGAGCTGGTCGACGCGGACACCCAGGTCATCGCGCATCTCGCCGACGGTGTCGAACTCGGAGATCAGCTGCGCGAACTCGTCGTCGACGTCGGGCAGCTTCTCCTCCTGAACCTTCTTGACGACCACGTGGATGTCGGCGTCCTGGCCCTTGAACGGGCCACCCACGAGCTTGGACGGGAAGTCGACCTCGTCGCCGGCCTTGGTGCCGACCACGGCGTCGTCGAGGCCGTCGAGCATGCCCTCGGCACCCACCTTGTAGGTGATGCCCTCGGCGGAGGCGTCCACGATCTGCTTGCCGTCCTGGCTCGCAGAGATGTCGAGGGTGACCAGGTCGCCCTTCTCGGCGGCGCGGTCGACGTCGACCCGGGTCGCGAAGCGCTGCCGCATGACCTCGATGCGCTCGTCGATCTCCTGCTCGCGGTCTGGGACGTCGGCGACCGTCGCGGTCAGCGTCGACAGGTCGGGCAGCTCGAAGTCGGGACGCACGTCCACCTCGGCGGTGAACGCGACGTGCTTGCGGTCCTCGATCTCGGTGACCTCGACCTGGGGCTCGGCCAGCGGGATGATCTGGGCCTCTTCGACCGCCTTGGAGTAGGCGCCCGGCAGGGCCGCGTTGATGGCGTCCTGCAGCACGACGCCGCGCCCGAAGCGCTGGTCGATGACCGCCGGCGGCACCTTGCCCCTCCGGAAGCCCGGGATGTTCACGCTCTGCGCGATCTCCCGATAGGCCTTGTCGAGATGCGGCTTCAACTCGCTGAACGGGATCTCGATGCTGAGCTTGACCCGGGACGGGCCGAGCTTCTCGACGGTGCTGGGCACTAGAGGTACTCCTGTTTATTCTCGCGGTGGCGACGGCTCTGGAGCGGACGACGGGAATCGAACCCGCGTAGCCAGTTTGGAAGACTGGGGCTCTACCATTGAGCTACGTCCGCGTGCGACGCCGGACCAGACTAGCCGAACAGGTTGGCGTCCAGCACATTGCCCGGAGCCGCCGCACGGGCACGACTGGACGGAGGAACTCCATGACGCTCGCGCTGACGAACGCCAACGTCGTCGATGTGCGAGACGGCACGATCGCCCGCGGGGTGACGGTGGTCGTCGAGGGCGATCGGATCGTCGGAATCAGCATGGACGCCCCCGCGGACGCCGAGATCGTGGACGCCGCGGGCGGCTACCTGGTGCCGGGCTTCAACGACATGCACACGCATGTGCTGAACCGGCCCGACCCGTCGGGCGCGCTGTCGCTGCTGCTCGCGTTCGGGGTCACCGGGTACCGGCAGATGTCGGGATCCGCCGGACTCTTGGCGCGGCGGGCGCAGGGCGACGTCGGGCAGAGCCCGGACGCCCCGGCGCTGCTCCACCTGTGCGGCGACCTGCTGACGCCGCTGAATTCCGGCAGCCCGGACGCCGTGGCGGCCACGGTCGCCGGGCAGCGGTCCCAGGGCGCGGACTTCGTCAAGATGGGCTTCGTCGGCGCCGATGTCTACCCGGCGGCGCAGGAAGCGGCGAACCGGGTGGGGATTCCGCTGGGTGGCCACCTGCCGGCCACGACGGCCGCCGAGGACGCCGCCCGCGCCGGGATCCGGTTCATCGAGCACCTGGGCCCGCGGCTGGGCGTCCTGACGTCGTGCGCGTCCGACGCCGAGTCGATCAGGCGGGAACTGGGTGCGCTGAAGGGTCCTCGGCTGCCGAAGCGCCAGTTGCCGTTGATGGACCGCGTGTTCGCCCTACTCCTGGACCGGCTGGTGGTCAACCCCTCGCTACAGGTGAGCCCGGAGGAGGCCGACATCACCCGCCGCGCCCTGGACGCCTTCGACGAGGACCGCGCCCGGGCCGTCGCGCAGGTGTTCGTCGAGCACGAGACGTGGCAGTGCCCGACGTTGATCCGTGAGAAGACGAACGAGTTGGGCGGGGGCGCGTCCGGGCTCGACGACCCGAACCTGCGCTACGTCTCGCCCCGAACCGTGCGACTCTGGAGGGCGACCGAACGGCGATACCGGCGGCTGCCGGCCGCGACCCGGGACACCTTCCGCCGGATGTACGAGGCGCAGAAGCTGCTGACGCGGATCCTGGCCGATGAGGGCGTCCCGATGCTGGCCGGCAGCGACGTGACCGGGGCGTCCTGGGAGGTGCCGGGCGCGAGCCTGCACCAGGAGTTCGACGAGCTCGCCGCCGCCGGACTGACGCCGTTGCAGGTGCTCCGGATGACGACGAGCGAGGCCGCCCGGTTCGTGGAACGCGACGACTTCGGCGCCGTGGCCGTGGGGAAGCGGGCCGATCTGGTGCTGCTGCGCGGCGACCCGACCCGGTCGGTAGCGGCGCTGCACGGCGTCCGGGCTGTCGTGCGAGGCGGCGTCCACTATTCGGCCGCAGACCTCGCCGGCCTCAAGGAGCGGGTCGCGGCGAAGCGGGACGCCGGATAGGACGGACGCCTCCTCGTGCCGCTCGTCAATCGAGGTACTTCAGGATGGCCTTCATGGGCACCATCAGGTGGAACTCCTCGACAGGCGACGCGAGGAAGTCGCCATTGTGAAGATAGAACTCGCGGGCGGCCGCGTCCCGGCAGTGCACCAGGACGGCCGCCGCCCCGATGCTGCCACTGAGCTGGGCCGAACGTAGGAGGGCGTCCCTGAGTAGTTCGACACCCAAGCCGCGACCCCGGTAGTCCTGGTCGACGGCCAGCCGCGCCAGCAGGATGCACGGGATCTGCCGGGGTGTGCCCTTCCGCAGGGACGCCGGCGCGGCCAGTTGCTCCACCGCCGCCATCGCGATGGCGTAGTAGCCGACCACGCGTCCCTCATGAGTGATGACATAGGTGGTGGCCGTGTTGCCCAGCTGGTTCTGCCAGGCGTACTTGACGAGCCACTCGTCCAGATCGTCGGCGCCGCTGCGGAATCCTTCGCGCAAGTCGCCTCGATGCAGCTTTCGAGGGGCCGCAATCATGCGGTTTCGGAGTGCCGCTCGCGCCGGGCGAAGAGCTTGTCGAACTTGGTGGTCGACGGCAGGGGCGCGTCGAGTAACCGGACGAACTCGACGTACTGATCTTCACTGGCTGTGAACCAGCGCAGGTCGGCGAGCACCTGCTGCGCGCGATCGACGGCGCTGTCCAGCACGAAATCCGTCAGTGTGTGATCGGTCGCCTCGGCCGCGCGGCGCAGCAGGATCTCCTGGCGCTCGGTGGCGCGCAGGTTGATGCGGCGGCTCTTGGTGACTTCGGACATCTCAACCTCCGATCGGCGTACATACATTGTACATACGGTCGAGCTTCGACACCGGCGTCGCCAGCCACTTCGGGGCACGACAGTTATGCGCCCCCGATTGGCCTCTCTTATACCCCCCGGGGTATATTGCCCGATTAGGAGGTCCCGATGCCGAAAGCACTGCCGTTGTTCGAGGCCGGTCGAGGCGCCGCGCCGGGGAAGCGCGCGGCACTGGCCGCGACGCTGCTGGTTGTCGTCCTGTCGCTGGGCGGCTGCTCCACCGCGACGATCGCTACCTCCGGACCGGCCGTTGCGACGGTGCCGGCGGCTGGAAGCAGCCTTGCGGCGTCCGAGTTCGCGGCGGCGTCCAAGCTGCCGGACACCGTGCTGCTCGACGTCCGGACGCCGGCCGAGTTCGCCTCTGGCCATCTGCCCGGAGCGCTCAACATCGACGTGGAGTCGGCCGACTTCTCGAAGTCCATCGCCGCGCTCGACCGGAGCAAGACCTACGCGGTCTACTGCCGCAGCGCGAACCGTTCGAAGGTGGCCATGACTGCCATGAAGCAGGCCGGCTTCGCGAAGCTGTTCGACTTGGCCGGCGGCATCAACGCGTGGAAGTCCGCAGGCGGCGAGGTAGTCACCGGCTAGGCCGGCGCGGCCTCTCGTACCTGCCGTCCTCCCACGATCAAGAGATTGGCCGCCAGCACGCTGACGGCTATGCCCAGAACCGACCAGATCGCGGATGCCAGCAGCAGTTGCGGGGCGGGCTCGAGGCCGCTGAGCAGACCGGCACCCCAGAGGATCGTCGACCTGTCCAGCAGGTGCCAGCCCCAGGCGACCGCGAGACCGGCGACGATGCGCCCGAGGCCAGGCAGCGGCGGATCGCCGCGCTCGATCCGCGCGGCCACCAGGAAGACAACGAGGGCGCCGCTCCCCAGCACCCGGGTGATCCAGAGCACGCCGGAGACCGCCATCAGACCGAAGACGAACAGGTTGGGGTTGCTCTCGATGAGCGGGTAGATCAACCAGGGCAGGATCGACCAGGCGATCGCCAGCAGGATCGCTCCGGCCACAACGAAGGCGAGCCGCGGCAGCCACGGCCCTGCGATCCCTGTGAGGGCCTTCGTCAGAGGCGTCCCGTGGGGGTCTACCAGGATGCTCATGGAGCCAGTATCAGCGGGTGCAAGGGCGTCCGACAAGGAGACGATGCTGATCGAGGTCGCCCGTAGCCGCGCCTGGTTCGAGTGGCGGTTGGATCGGCGTCCCATCAAGAGGGATCCCCATTCGAGACCAACGCGCACCGCACGACGGACTTTCATCAGGGAGACAACACCTTCGCGGGCGGGAGGCCCAGCTATGAACGCCCCCTTCGAGGACAAACGCCCCGTTGAGCGCTGTTCGCCCCCCGAATACGCGGGGCGGATTGCCCTCAAAGGGGCTCTGAGCACCGATGTGGCTTCCGCCTCCAGCGGGAGTCGGCCCCGAGACTGTGCAGGGTCGCTAGGCTCGGGCGAACCGGTTGGAGGACCCGTGGACGATGACAACGTGATCCCGTTTCCCGGCGATCGGCGCGGTCTGAGCGAGGACGACCTGCGCGAGGTCGCTCGTGACCTCATCGACAAGATGGGCAGCCCGCAAGAAGCAATGGCCGCGCTCATGGCGACCTTCGGCGTCCCAGGGCCCTTCGACTTCGATCGGGCGCGGCGGCGTCCGACTCTGTTCCCCCGGCGTTCTGAGCGCGTCGCGTTCGTCGTCCGGGTCGACCTGGACGAATGTAAGCCCCCGATCTGGCGCCGCCTCCGGCTGGCCAGCGACCTCACGCTGTCGCAGGTGCACGACATCCTTCAGGTCGCGATGGGGTGGACCGACTCGCATCTGCACCAGTTCTTGATGGGCCCCAAGACCAGGGACTACAGCGTCGAACCGTTCCTCAGCGCCTACGACCTCAGCGAGGGTGAGGAGGGCGTGCCAGAGGCCGAGGCGCGCCTGGACGAGGTTCTGGCGACGGTCGGTGACAAGCTCTTCTACGAGTACGACTTCGGTGATAGTTGGTGGCACACCATCAGACTGGAAAAGGTGCTCGGTTGGCCCGAGGACGCCCCCGAGGCCGAGTGCCTCGCCGGACGCCGCGCCTGCCCGCCCGAAGACGTCGGGGGCATCGGAGGTTACGCCGAGGCACTGGACGTCCTGGCGGGGCGGGCGGAGCCTGAGGAGCCCGACGGTCTCGAGAGCCTCCTCGCCTGGCTGCCGGACGGCTTCGACCCGGACGCCTTCAGCGTCGAGGAGACCAACGAACTGTTGGCGACCGCCCCGCTGCCCCTCCTGGAGCTATGGAGTCCTGCGATCACCGAGCTGATCGCACGGGCAGGGGTTTCGGCAATGTCGGACACGGGCGTCCTGATCAGGCGGGCGACCGCGGGCCCATGGGAACTGGACGACGAGCAGGTCGAGTCCGCGACGCACCGCTACCGGCACCTACTGGCGACGGTGGGTCCGGGCATCAAGCTCACCGCCGCGGGCTACCTGCCCCCGCGGATTGTCGACGCCCTGTACCGCGATCTCGAGATGGACGACCTGTGGGTCGGCAAGGGTAACCGCGAGGACCAGACGTACCCCGTTTTCGCCCTGCGCGAGTCGGCGACGGCGCTCGGCCTACTGCGCAAGTCGCGCGGCCAGCTGCTGCCGACGAAGGCGGCCCAGCAGCTGGCCACCAACCCCCGCCGACTGCTCGCGCACATCGGTTCCCGGCTTCCACTCGGACGCCCCCACGAGCGGGACGCCGGCCTGCTCGCGCTGTTGTTCGCGGCCGCCGGGACGCCGTGGATGGTGGCTCGCAGCGAGGCCGCGCCGCTCATCGCCGACATCGGCTGGCAGAGTCACGGCGACCTGGAGTGGGCCGTCTACCAATGGGGGCGTCCGACCACGGACGTGCTCGACAACCTGGTGGACTCCGACGAGTCGGCCGACCTGCGTGCCCTCGTCGCGAGGGCGCTGCTGCGGCGTCCTTGAGTGGACGCCCAGCGGTCGCCGCGGCGTCCGAGCTCTGTCTAGACCACCTGCGAGAGGGTGATCGTCAGGCCCTCCTCGTCGGCCGTCACCTGGACGCCGGAGAGGTCGGGCACCGTCCAGTCGGCACCGTGCTGAACCGCTCCGGCACCGACGCCGATGACCCGCATGCCGGCCCGGTGGGCGGCGGTGATGCCGGCGTCGGAGTCCTCGAAAGCGACGCACTCGTCTGGCGCCACGTCGAGGGCCGAGGCCCCGGCCAGGAACCCCTCGGGGTGGGGCTTGCTGGCCCTGACGTTCTCGGCCGTCACCGCGATGGTGGGCACCGAGAGCCCCGCGGCCTCCATCCGGGCGCGGGCCAGGGGCACGGTCGCCGACGTGACGAGCGCGTGCGGCAGGCTCGCTAGCGATGCGAGTAGAGCCGCGGCCCCGGCGATCTCCGCGATGTGCTCGGTGTCGGCAGTCTCCCGCGCGGCCATGGCCCAATGCTCGGCGAGGTTCTCCTCAACCGGCCGCTCAGGCAGGAGAATCGCCATGCTCTCGTGGCTCTGCCGGCCGTGCACGATGGCCAGGACCTCGGCCGGGTCGAGCGAGTGCTCGGACGCCCATTCGCGCCAGATCCGCTCGACCACGGCCGAGGAGTCGACGAGGGTGCCGTCCATGTCGAGGAGGATGGCCTGGGCTCGAATGGTGACGCTCACGATCGGGCCTCCGGTTCGGTGGTCGTCTGGGTCGACGGGACGGATCGTCCTCGCCTGCGATAGAGCGCGATCGTCGCCAGCAGTCCGGCGGTCACCAGGACCGACGCGACGTTGGTGATGATCAGCGGGAGGGACTGGTTGACCAGGCCGTAGGCCAGCCAGAGCAGGAATCCGATGAGAAGGATGCACACCCAGGCCGGCGAGGTGCCGCCGGCGTCCCGTTCGCGGACGATGACGCGGATCTGCAGCAGGGGCGCGAGGGCCATGACGAGGCCCCAGCAGGTGGTGGCTACGGCTAACGCTTGTAACACGACGACTCCATGGTTCGAAGAGGGTTGAGTGGGGACGGATCTTCGTCCCGATTCACCTGAAGTCGCGACGGCTCGTGTCGTCCCCATACAACGAGGGAGAGCGGTCGAGCCGGGCCATGCGGCAACGCTAACTCCCCGTGAGCTGAACGTCGAGCGACCTTCGGCATCCCACCCACCCAGATGCTCCACACGACGGTCCAACGACGCCTTCAGGAGTCGATCATGCCGGCACTGCCGAGGACCCAAGCGGCGTCGATCGTGACGTAGGGGTTGGCCCGTGTTCGCCCAGCCGGACCCCAGTCGGCGAAGGTGCCGCCGCTGGCCACCACGTCGACCGTTCGGGCGGTGCGCAGCTCGACCGGGAAGCCGCCCGCCGGCAGCCTCTTCGCTGCGAGGAGGCGCAGGGCATCGCGGCAGCGCGGGTCGCGGACGCGTCCGAGTTCGGTCATCACGAACAGGGCGAAGAGCACGTCGTAGAACCGGATCGGCCACTGGATCTGCAGCGGGTCGCCACCCCAGGCCGGCGCGATCGCGAGATTGTCGCGGCGACGCCACAGCAGCCTGCGCTCGAGCAGGAACTCGGCGGCGCGATCGATCGCGACAGCCACCTGGTCTCCCCCGCCGCGAGCGCGCAGATGGCGGGCGAGCCCGCGCAACGGCAGCAAGGTCTCCTGAACGGAAGAGGTGCGTGCGGTCGGGCTTTTGTCGCAGTTCCAGCCGCCGTCAGGCCACTGCCAAGCGACCAGCTGGGACGCCAGCACGTCGGCGCGCTCGTCGGCCAGTCCGAGTTCGTGCAGGTACCACAACGCCAAGCCCTCCTGCGAGGCACAGCGTCGCACCCGATCCGGCTGGCCCGGCAGAATCGCGGTCGACGGCGGCTTCAGGTGGCGGGGCGCCAACAGCCAGTCGAACGACTGATCGACCAGCGGCGACAACGACCGGTCGCCTGCCGGCTAGCCGAGTTCGGCCAATCCGGCCAGCGTCCAGTGCGGACCCTGGTACTTGCGGTAGGCCCCCGATTCGTTGCCCTTCCGGATGGTGCCGTCGGGACGCCGTTGGCTCAGCATCCTGCGCACGTTCTCGGAGGTCGCCACCTGCTGCCGGCGGGTCATCTGCGCCGGGGCGTCGTCCGGAGCACCGGCCAGGAGCCGGTGAGCCCGGAAAGCCACCGACGGATCGGTCGAGGCCAGCAGTTCCTCCACGAGCACATTCTCGGACGAACCAGATCACGCACAGGCGGACTTCGGCCGAGATCGAAGGTCACCGCCGCCGGAGAAGATTCGGTTCAACCCGGAACCCTGGACCGACCGGCCGCCGCCGAGCCCTCGAGAGGCAGAGCAGGCCCCAGCCGGTAGAACCAGAACGGGACCACCGAGATCAGGCAGCTGACCGCCGGGACGAGGGTGATCGCGGCGTACGTCGTCTGCTGCATCGCCGGCGTGACCGGGACGCCCGCCTGGTAACCGGCGATCACGATGAAGACCCCGAACACCAGCATGGCTAGCGCGTTCATGATCTTGGCGACGAACGTCAGCATCGAGAACGAGATGCCGTCGTTGCGGACGCCGGTGGTGCGCTCGACGTGATCGACGGCGTCCGCGATCATCGTCGTCTGGACGACGGCGAACACGCCCAGGGTCAGGCCGGTGAGAAACACGAACCCCACCACCGTCCAGAGGTTCGCGAAGCCCACGGCCCACATGCCGACGTAGAACACGACCGCCAGCAGGGTGCTACCGATCATCAGTTGCTTGCCGGTCAGCCGCCGCAGCAGCACCGGGCTCACGAAGGACGCCAGCACCAACGCGCCGATGATCGCGGCTCCCACCAGGGTGAAGACGCCCTCGTCGCCGTAGGCGATGACGACGAAGACCGCACCGCCCGCCTGGACGATGTAGCGCCCGAACCCGAGCACCGACCCCGCCAGCACAGCCAGCAGCGGACGGTTGCGCACCAGGGTCGCGAACAGCACCCGGAAGCTGAGCGGCTCTCCCCCACCGGCCCGCGGCCGCTCCCGGGTGTTGAAGAAGGCCAGCGAGTAGAGACCCATGCCGGCGAAGGAGGCGATCGCGACGGCGAGCGTCCAGCCGAGCGCCGTGGTCTCACCGCCGCTGAGCAGCCGGGCGAACCACGGCATGCCGAGGGTCGCCAGGCCGAGCGAGATGCCGCCGAACGCCCGGACGCCCGCGATCACCCGGGTGCGCTCGGCCGGCTCGGGGAACGCCGAGCCGATCAGGCCCCAATAGGGCACGTCGCAGGCGGTGTACGCCAGCCCCCAGGCGAAGTAGCAGACCCCGAAGAACGCGAGCTTGACCGGCTCTGCGGCGTCCGGGGCCGCGAACAGCAGGCTCGTCAGCACCGCGACCGGCAGGGCCGAGAACGCGATGTAGGGACGCATCTTGCCCCAGCGGGTCCGGGTGCGGTCGATGATGCTGCCCATGAGCGGGTCGCAGATCGCGTCGAACACCTTGGCCGCGGCGAGGATGCCGGTGACGACCGCCATGCCCGCGACGCTGATCCGGGCGTACTGCAGCAGGTAGACCAGGATGAACGTCGTCACCGTGGTCAGGATGATGTTCTGCCCGAACCCCGCCGCGATGACCGAGGTGCGCTGGGTGCGGTCCGACGGCGTCACGGGGCCAGCACGATCGTCTTGACCTCGAACGGGCCGAACGCGAGGGCGTCCAGGTCGGCGGGTCCGATCGGACGCTCCAGCAGGTCGGTCTCGGTCGCGGACGCGTGCGGCAGCGTCGTGGCCAGCTTCACAGAAGCAGGGACGCCGAGGCTTTCGTAGGCCCGGACGACGACGCCGCGTCCGTCCTCGGTGATCTTGACGGTCTCGACGACGACAGCGGGGTCGTTCGTCGCCACCAGGGAGGGCTGCGGCGTCCAGTCGCCGGTCAGCAGCGGGTTGTTGAGCCGGTAGCCGGCCTGGACGGCCGCGCTCAGGTCGCCTGCCGCGAAGGGCAGGAAGCCGTAGCTGAACTCGTGGTGGCCGCGGTCGGCGGTGCGGTCAGGGAAGATCGGGGCGCGCAGCAGGTTGAGGCTGATCAGGCCGTTCTTCACCCGGTGGCCGTACTTGCAGTCGTTGACGACGGCGAACCCGCCGGCGGCGTCCTCGGTCGCGACCCACTTGTGCGCGCAGACCTCGAACTGGGCGGTCTCGACGGAATTCCGCTCGGTCGTGGGCCGGCAGATGTGCCCGAACTGGATCTCGCAACGCACCTGGTCGCCGTAGTGGACCGGCCGGAACTCGGCCCGCAGCATGCGCAGGCGCTCGTGCCAGTCGACGCGCGTGTCGATGCGCACCAGTGGACTGCCGGCCTCGAGGACGACGTCTTGGGCGAGGCGTCCGTGAGGCAGACGGTAGGTCTGCCGGCGGGTGATCGTCGGCCCGTCGGCGAGGGTCTCGACCGACAGCAGCGGCGGCGTCCGGCTCGGACGGAGGTGGTAACGGGGGTCGATGTCCCAGGCATTGAAGGGGAACTGGTACGGGTCGCGGTGGACGACGAGCCGGTTCAGCCCGCCCGCGGAGTGCTCGGCGCCGGCGGCGTCCGTGCAGGAGACGATCGCGCCGTCCTCGCCGAAGCGGAGGGTGAGGAGCCCGTTGCCGATCGTGTCGGCGTCCTGGCTGAAGCCTGCGATCTTGCCCACCGGACGCAGCGCCGCCACGGCGTACGGGGGCACGTCGGCGCGGTACCAGCCGCCGCGGTGCCGGACGTACTCCAGTCGCGCGAAGCCGGTTAGGTTGAGGGCCGAGCCGACGGCGTCCGGGCTGATGTCCTGGCTTGTCAGGCGCGCGGTGAGGCTGTCGATGTAGCGGCCGACCTCGCCCTCCAGGCGCGCGTAGTTCTCGCGCGCCTCGGCGTGGACGCGCGTGATCGACGAGCCGGGCAGGATGTCGTGGAACTGGTGCAGGGCGACGTCGCGCCACGGTCCGGCGAGCGGCTCGCGGCTGTCGTCACCGACGATGACGGCGAGCGCCTCGGCGTTGTGCAGCAGGCGTTCGAGGCGGCGGTTGCCGGCCTTCATCGCGGCCTGGCTGGTGTAGGTGCCCTGGTGGGTCTCGAGGTAGAGCTCGCCGGCATGCCGGTGTTCGACATCGTGCGAAGCCAGCTCGGCGAAGAACGCCTCGGCCGTCGAGGACTCGACCCTGGGCAGCCCGTACAGGCTTCGCTCGAGGGCCAGCAGCTCGAGGTGGACCTCGC
>ERZ724513.1372-NODE-1372-length-12225-cov-4.427034_pt1 | contig 12225 bp, 8 predicted proteins | sample MGYA00376046_ERZ724513 | MGnify/ENA primary metagenome ERZ724513 (study PRJEB28724, sample SAMN07190883) | activated sludge metagenome | isolation source: activated sludge of sewage treatment plant in Hong Hong | place: Hong Kong | collected 2016-03-17 ... | reverse complement strand
CTGTGGCCGGCTTTCATGGTGTACGAGGTGTTCAAGACGCTCGGAGCGTGACTTCGAGCCAGCCCACCAGTGGTCGTTGTTGCGAAATCGGGCGACACGCTGCGGTGTGTCGCCCGATTTCACGACAATGGCGAGGCGAGGCGAGGCGAGGCGGCGGAGGCGGCGGCGGAGGCAGCGGGGGCGAGACGGCGGCGGCACATCCCCACATCAGGTGCTTGTGTGGACCGCCCCGTCCGACGGCGTCTGATCGCGTGCGGGCCGGCGGCTGTTCAGTAGCGGGCGCGCGAGCGGATCGACCAACCTGACGACGGCTGCGTAGCCCAGAAGCGCGACCACACAGACGGTGACGAACGCGGTGATGCCGATCGTGCTCGCCTCGGTGATCACGCCGAACACGGCGAAGCCGACGGCGACCGCGCCGTTGACGACCACGATGCGGGTAGTGCTCCGGCGGCGTGTGAACGCTATTACCGCGAACGCGGCGAATACCGTCGCCAGTGCCATTCCCGTGATCAGGTAGTCGTCGCCCAGTGTCATCTCGATGCCGATCCCCTGCACGAGGTAATCGAACGCGCTGATCAATCCCAATATGAGGAACATGTGCGCGACCGTGAGGGTCGCGAAGACCGACCCGGTCTCCTTCACCGGCACGCGCATCGCGCTGTCGAAGTACAGTCGCCAGACAGCGAACACCGACACGAAGAGCAGCACGAACAGCCACGGATTGGGGATGCTGGGCATCCCCAACAGCGTCTCTGCGAGTACGAGGAACCCTTCGCCGAGAACGATGATGATGAGCTGTCCCCACCGCTCGTCGAGGTGGCCCGGGCGCAGCGGATGATCCGGCAGAACGCGTTGTGTTGCCAGCATCATGAGTGCTGCGGCGCCGAACAGTGAGGCGCTCACCGAGACGAATCCGAGTCCGTACAGTTCGCCCGCACCTTCGCCGATCGTCGGGGCGCCCGCGAGACAGACGAGGGCGGCCACCACGCACAGGGCGATGGGGCCGCCGAGTCGCGACTCCCGATTGCGGGCACGCACATCGAGCAGCATGAGAGCGCACATGAGGTACACCGTGCCGATCATGATGGCGCCAACTGAGTTGCGCAGCCCGTCATCGGGGCGCACGGTGAGCGCCGTGATCAGGATGAGCATCATCACGAACACCATCGACATGGTCCTGACAAGACCACCATCGGGGTAGCGGTTGTTGATGACCGACACGATCATCCAGATGGTGAACGCCACGAACGTCGCATCGAATCCGAGGAGCAGGGATGGCTGCTCGGCTTCGAGGAGACTCGTGTTGACCAGCGACAGCCACGCGACGAAGACCAGGTCGAAGAACAGTTCCAGCCATGTGACGTGCTGTTCGTCGCTGACACCCTTCGGGGGCGGGTCGGCCGTGGCGCTGTCCACGTCTGCATCTCACCGGGCCTGCGTCGTCGGATGCAACTTGCCGAGCCTGCGGCTAGCCTCGGGCCCATGGGGTCCTCACGCAGCGTGCAACTGCTCAGCGATAATTTCGAGCGGGTCGCGCAAGCGGTTCCCGGCCTCGTGCAGGACCTCACCACGGCCCAGCTGGCCTGGTATCCGGGTCCCTTTGCGAACTCGATGGGCTGGCTGGTCTGGCACATGGGTCGGGTCCAGGACGACCACCTGGCCGGGATCGCCGAATCCGAACAGGTGTGGATCGGTCAGGGCTGGGTGGACAGGTTCGCGCTGCCCTATGACAGCCGCGACATCGGCTACGGGCAGACCCCCGATCTGGCCCACCGACTCGAGGTTCCCGGTGACCTCCTCAGCGGCTACTACGCCGCGGTGCATACCCGAACCCTGCAGATCCTGGAGGGTCTCACCGACCCCGAGTTCGATCGGATCGTGGACCGGAACTGGGATCCGCCGGTCACCGCGGCTGTGCGCATCGTGAGCGTCGTCAACGACGTGACGCAGCATCTGGGCCAGGCGGCGTACGTGCGGGGTCTGCTCGAAGCCAGGCAGTGACTCAGCCCAGCGGGATCACATCGCGGCTTCCGTCGGGACCGATGTGCTCGAGGTGCACGATGCCGGATTCGCCGCCCGCGCTCACATCGAGTTTCGCCATGACCTCGAAGGCCAGCGGCAGGAAGTCCAGGGGGTCGACACCGGCCTCGGGAGCCACGACTCCGGGCCCCGCGACCTTGCCGCGCCGCATCAGCAGCGCGCCGACCGCCGCCGGGATACCCGTGCCCTCGCCGGCACCGGCTGCTTTCGACGACAGTTGGAACACGTAGCGGTGGGGCTGCCCGTCCTTGACCCCTCCCACTTCGACCGCGAGGCATCCGGCCGGCCCGGTGACCCCGGCGTCCGCCAGGAATCCCGGCCGCTGCCGCTGCAGCAGGGCCACGGCGAGGTCCAGAGGGACGACGTCGGCACCGGAGACACTCACGGGATCGTCACTGCACGCCCCGACCCGCACGAGGTCCTGCGTGCGTTGGAAGTAGGCCAGCGGGAAGATCACGCCGAGGTTGGTCGCCCGGCGTAGAGCCGGGAAGTGTCGGGGGAGGGTGATGGTCTCGGGATGCGGGTACGGGTACACCGGCATGGGACCCACGTCGCGGAAGTCGAACTCCCGCACGAACGCCTGGCCGTCGGCTTCGAGTTGCTGAACCTCCACGAACCCGCCGTCCACGAACAGCGGCACCGGGTTGACCATGGCGTGGATCCGGTGTTTGAGCACCCCAGCGCCCTCCTCGGGTTCCCCGCCGTGCACGTGCATGATGTCCACGGTCTCGACCTCGTCGAGGAGTTGATCGGCGCACAGTCGCACGAAGACGTTCGCGATGCCTGGGGAGTTGCCCATGCCGATCAGTGCCGTCACTGCGGCCGCGCGTGCTGCATCGTCCATCGCCAACATCACGCGCGTGGGAGCGAGATCGTCGCACACGTCGACGTAGTCGACACCCGCGGCGATCGCCGCGGCCAGGATCGGAGGCCCGAAACGGTAGAAGGGGCCGACACAGTTGAGGACGACGTCGGCGCCCGTCATGGCTGACGTCAGTGACTCCTGCGACGAGGCGTCCACGGCGATCGCCCGCGCACCGAGTTCTGTGGCCAGTGCCTGTGCGCGGTCGACGTCGACATCGGCGACCACGATCTCCTCGCCAGCTGCCACCAAGGACCGCGACGCCACGCTGCCGATGCCCCCGCATCCTCCGAGTACCACGATCGCGCCCATAGGAAACCTCCTAGCGCGAACGTACCAACCCCGGCGGCGGGTGGGCGCCGGTCGTGCGACAGTGGAGGCTCGACACGAAGCGAGGTCCATATGAGAATCAGGCCGCTGCTCGGCGCACTGATCGCCGGTGCGGTCGTGAGCCTTCCGGTGCCCGCACATGCGCAGGACTACGACACGGTGACCTCCTTCGACGGCACACCCATCACGTTCTACTGGTTCCCAGCGCTGGGTCTGGCCGATGGGCAGACGGCCCCAACCGTCCTGCAGGGACCCGGATTCGGCGGACAGGCGCAGTCTGACCCCGAGGCGAAGAGCAGCAGCGCGATCCCCGGTGTCGGGGATCTCCGACGCGCCGGCTACAACGTTCTGACCTGGAACCCGCGCGGCATCTCGCCGTCGGGTGGGCAGGCGCAACTGAACAACCCGTACTTCGAGGGTCGCGACGTCTCAGCGCTGATCACCTGGGTCTCGAACCGCCCGGAGGCGCAGCTCGACGCGCCTGGCGATCCCCGTGTGGGCATGACCGGTGGGTCCTACGGCGGCGGGATCCAATTCTCCACTGCGGGCATCGACGACCGTGTGGATGCCATCGTGCCGGTGATCGCATGGAACTCGCTGCAGACCAGCCTGTACAAGGCCCAAACCATCAAGACGTCCTGGGTCAATGCCCTGATGGTTGGCGCCACCCGTCCCGGCAACACCTTCAGCCCGTCGATCCTGAAGGGTCGCGAGCAGGCGCGCAGAGGGACGACGTTCAGCCAGGAGGTCGTGAACTTCGCCGAGGTGGCCGGACCGGACCAGGTCCTCGCGAACATCACAGCGCCGACCCTGATCCTGCAGGGCACCATCGACAACCTGTTCCCGCCGTCGGAGGCGGTGGCCAACTACCGCGCTCTGCAGGCTGCCGGTGTGACCACCAAGATGGTGTGGTTCTGCGGCGGCCACGGCATCTGCCTCACCAAGGGTGGGGAGTCGAGCCTGCCCCTGGAGCAGACGTGGTTGTGGCTGGCGAAGTACCTCAAGGGGGACACCGCGGTGGACACCGGACCGGGGTTCACCTGGATCGATCAGCGCGGCCGCTACCGCAGTGCGACCGACTATCCCTCGGCGCCTCGCACCCTGCGCGCAAGGGGGGTGGGCGAGTTGCGCCTGCGTGAGAAGGGCGGATCGGGGCCGTACACATCGAAGTTGCCGTCGTCGATCTCGCCGACGTTCTCGCTGGTGCTGCGCCCGACGATTCCGGCGCCTGCCAAGAACGCGGTCAACGTCGCCATCCGGGCGAAGAAGCCCTCAGTTGTGGTCGGGTCGCCGAAGCTCACGCTGCGCTACAAAGGGACGTCGAAGAACACGAAGGTGCGGGTGCTCGCGCAGTTGGTCGACCCGAAGACCGGACTCGTGCTCGGCAACCAGATCACCCCGTTCGCACTGAAGCTCAACGGAAAGCGACACACGCAGGACGTGGCGATGGAGGACGTCTCCTTCGCACTGCGCAAGGGTCAGCGGCTGCAACTGCAGATCGTGGCGAACAGCGGTGCCTACAAGACCTTCCCCAAGGGTGGTCGAGTGACGTTCTCGAAGGTCAGGATCGGCCTGCCGGTGGTCAGCTCTTCTTGACCTTCCACTTCTTCGTGTACGAGTAGGCGTTGTACTTGGCGGTGGCCGGGGCTGAGACCGTCATCGTGACCTTGAGTTTCTTGCGGCCCGTGGTCTTGATGGTCACCTTGCCCTTCGACGAGGTCTTGACCTTGGCGTACTTCTTGCCCTTGGGCTTGACCGTGACCTTCGCCGTCGCCTTCTGGCCGGCGTTGGTGGTGACCGACTTCTTGAGCAGCACGGTCTTGCCCTTGGCCTTGATCTTCTTCGCTGTCTTCACGGTGGCGCTCTGCGTCTGCTTGGCGAGGCTGATCGCGGGGCTGGCTGCACTCGCAGCGGAGTCCCCGAGGACGTTGCTGGCCACGACCGTGAAGGTGTAGGTGCCTCCGGGGGTGAGGCCCGTGACGCTGCATGAGGTGGTGGCGCTCGAGCATGTCGCGCCGCCCGGGTTGGCCGTGGCGCGGTAGCTGGTGATGGGCTGCCCGCCGTCATCCCCGGGGGCCTGCCAGGCCACGCTGGCCGAATCGGTCGAGGCGGCGGTCGCGGACACCGAGGTCGGTGGGTCCGGGACGCCCTGCGGGGTGACAGGTCCAGATGCAGTGCTCGCCGCACCGTCGCCGGCGTCGTTGCGGGCTGTGACTGTGAACGTATAGGACTGGCCGTTGGTCAGGCCAGTCACTGTGCAGGTCAACGGGTCGGGCGTGACGCCGGGCTCGGTGGTGCAGGTGGCCCCACCCGGTGCGGCGGTCACGGTGTAGCGCCAGATCGGTAGGTCAGGTGCCGATGTGGCAGCGGTGAAACTGACGGATGCCGAGGACCTTTGGGCCGTGGCGTTGGCTGCTCCCGGGGCGGACGGCACTGTCCCGTCGCAGCCCGGGAACTTGAAGCTGGCGATGCGGGTCTGCCAGGGTGCCGACCCCGTGGTCTGGATGTACTCGTTGGTGTACCAGAACGTGCAGTCGTCGGACGGGTCGATGTTCATCGACGAGTAGTCGCCCCACCGTCCACTGCTGTGCGTCTGGATCCCGCCGCCAGAGATGATCGTGGATTCGGCCTGCGGTAACTGGTTCAGCGGATCCCAGATCTTGCGGCCCGTGAACCGGATGGACGGATAGACCGACGTGGCGTTGGACGCGCTGTAGCCGAGCGCCATATTGCCCTGCTTGTCCATGGCCACGGACCCCATCCAGCGGAAGGTCGACCCGTCGGGATCGGCGGTGGTGCCCTGTTGATACACCTGCGGTTGCGAGGCGTTCGGCTGCCGGATCTCGTACCACCCGATGCCCGTCTGCGCGGTCTGGCCGAGTTCGCCGTCCATGGCGACCGTGTGATTGGCGACCAGCGACTCGTGGGTGCCGAAGTTGCGGTAGGCGAGTCGGTGCATCAAGCGGCCGCCGAGAACCTCGAGTCTTTGCGTTGTGGCCGGTTGGGGAACACATTTGCCGCGGTCGACTTCCGGACATGCCCAGGTGAACGGATCGACCTGCAGGTACGTGGGCCCGTCCAGCGATGAGTTGGCCGGCGTGTCCCAGTCGACGTGGAACTCGTACATCGTGAGCTTGTCGTTGTCGCTCCAATGCTCGCCGAGGATGTAGTTGGGAGAGCCGGTCGGCGGAGGAGTCGAACCGTCGGCGTCCGAGGGCAGCAGGGACCACTCCGTGGCGAGGTCGTAGCACTGTTGTGGCCTGGCGGTGTCGCCGGCCAGCATCGACGCGCGGTCCAGGGCACAGACCCGGACCCCTTCATAGTCGTAGAGGCCAGGCCCAACGGGGGTGAACATGTTGTAGGTGACGTAGTAGCCGTCCGGCCAGACCCCGATCTTGGGGTAGTCCGGAAGCGCGCCGTAGTCGAACTCATAGAGATGCCACGAGCCGGTCGGGTCGGCGGTCGCGCTGACCGCGACACATTCGTGGAATCCGGCGCCGGAGACCGAGAACTGCGACACCAGCCAGCGGTCTGCGAACTGGTCGTGCACCACGATCGGGTCGCCGTCGTTGGTGGTCGCACAGTCCCCGCCGAGGCCGCTCCAGATCGTGTTGCTGTCGACAGGGCCGAGGACCGAGGTGCCGTCCTTGTCCCAGATCTGCAGGGAACTGTTGACCATCTGCACGTAGTGGTTCGGCCCCACGTCCCCCACGGTGTCCGGGGGAAGCAGGCCGTTGATGTTGTTCAGTCCCTCGAAACCGGTCAGGATCCCGGGCATCTGCTGATCGGCGGCGGGTCCGGTCGGGTTGGGGATGCGCGGCGGGACGGGGTCGCCGTTCAGCATGTCGTCGATGCGCTTGCCGGGCGTGGGCTTCTGGGGCACGACGTGCTCGTCGGAGGCCGGGGCCGCGGCGGTGGCGAGGTCGCGCAGCGGCGGGGACGTGGCGGACGCGACGGCAGGGGAGATCTCGGGGCGGTCATCGGCGGACTGCGCGGGGGTCGCAGCCAGCGCGAGGGCGACAACGACCCCGGACGAGATGGCGACGATTCGGCGCATGGCACTCTCCGATCCCCCCGAACGCAGGGTACGCACCTGCGGGCTCTGGATGGCGCGTGAACGCCCGAACGCGGACATTGGCCACGCGCGGTCACCGCGCGTGAAAGAACCCCCCGCCGTGGCGAGGGGTTCTTCCATGAAACTGCGTGACTACACCGCTCCGGCAGTACCCGGGGGCGGACCGTAGTTGTTGTCCCCGGCGTCGCCTTCCTTGATGTAGAAGGCGAAGATGAGGATCAGGGGACCGATACAGCAGATGATCCCCAGCCACCACCACCAGCCGGACTTGTTGACGTCGTGCAGACGCCGGACCGACACCGCGATCGTGGGGATGAGGACGACCAGGGCCCAGATGCTGCTGAGCCATCCTGCGTTGTAGACCGCTGTGACGGAGTTGCCCGTCTCAGTGTTCGTGACCGTGTTGATCTGGAAGCCGAAGAGGCTGTCCAGGATGCTCGTGATGATTCCGACGATGATGTAGAACAGCACCCAGTACCAGAACTCGGACCGCGAGGCCCGGCCCTTGAACACTGCGTACTTCTTGAAGACCGTGCTGACTGCTTGACCGAATGACATGCGCGTCACCTCCTTTGTGGTGCTGAGAATGGCAGAACCGACGCGCGGATGGGTGCTCCGACACGAATCAATCTGGGCCGCGGGGTCTCACACGGCTTCGGCAGAGGCCTCGTGGGTCGCGGGTGCCACGGCCGCGATCGCTGCTACCACCACGGCCGCGAGTGCTGCCGGCCAGCCGAAGGTCAACTGCCCGGTCACCGTCAGTGTCACGATGCCGATGAGCGCGGCTGCCAGGCCGAGCCGGGTGCCGCGTTCCCCGCGACTGCCCACGAGTACGGCGGCGACGAGACTGGTGGCGATCACCACTCGGTCGAGTCCTGGATCGATCAGTGCCAGAACGGTGCTCGCGGCGGCACCGATCGCCAGCCACTTGACGGTGCCATCTGCGATTCCGGACATCGTCGCGGTCGTCAGAGCGATGAAGAGCACGGTGACCACGGCGATGAGAACCCCGGCCAGCCCGGGCAGTGCGTCGATGTTCGCGGGCACCACGAAGAACTGCATGGACGGGGCGAGGATCGCGCCGCCGAAGAACATGAGCAGGCCCCCGCAGATCAGCAGCACCACCAGACCGACGCCGACGAGCATCCGTATCGGCACGCCGGCGTGTCCCTCGAGGCGTGATCGCATCCCCGGATCCGACCACCCGAGGGCGGCGAAGCTGACGAGTAGGCCGACAACGGTCGCCCATTCCAGGCCCGTCACCTCGATGATCGGCGACAGCGCTTGGCCGGGATCGCCGAGCAGAACGCCGAGCGCCAGTGCGATGACCACCGGCACGACCATGAGCCACATCGCCAGCGAGCCCACGCGACTGCTGGATGCAAGCTCCGCCCGTGCCACGAAGAGCGCCGCCATCACCGCGATCACGAGCACGACGACGCGCGGGTCTACGAGTCCCACCATCGACAGCGTCTGGCCCGCGGCGATCAGCATGGCGGTGGTGAGTCCGACCCCCACCAGTCGGCGGGTCCAGTCCGATGAAGGTCCGGTCGACGAGCGCGACCGCCCCGCGACCGACGCGCCGACGGTGGCAGCCAACAGCACCAGTAGGAACAGCACCCCGATCCACGTCATGCCCGACTGGACGAGGGCCTGAGCGGCGACCAGGGCATACACCAGCACCCCGACCATCCCCGCCCTGCGCAGGACGCCGGCCGATGGGGGCTTTGACGTGCGGTACATGGCCACCACTGCGAGCAGCAGGCCGATGGTGATTCCGAGGACCGCCTCGAGCAGGAATTCGCGGTTCATCAGGGGTTCACCGCCTCGGTCGTCTCAGCGGTGCCGAGCAACTGGTTGGCGCAGTTGTCCGGGGCAGGCTCGCCGTCCCATCTGGCCTGCATCCAGTCGATCACCGTCGGGTCGGTCTCGCGGGCCTGGAAGTTGATCGAGGGGTGATCGTCCTCGGGATACCGCAGGTACCAGACAACGTCGCCGAGGGCGCAACGGGACATCACCTGTGCGTGGGTGAACTGGGGCAGGATCGTCGTGTCCTCCAGTCCCTGCACGATGACCGCGGGCATCTCCAAGGGGACCGTGCCTGGCATGGCCTCGCCGAGGGCGGTCACCAACCCCGAGTCGACCGGGGTGTTCAGCATCTTGCTCAGCGGGATGTCCACGACCCGGTCGGCGAGGTCGGTGCCGCAGTACTGCTCGAGCAGCGCCAGACGTTTCTTGCCCTCCTCGCTGAGGATCGCGTCGATGCTGGTGTATTGCGGGTAGTTCTCGGCGAAGGACTTCGCGATCAGTAGCACGAACATGTTCTGGCTTGTGCTCGTGGGATTGCCGGCGACGGCGTTGAGCACCCCCTGCAGAGCGGGCGTGAAGCCCGGAGCCAGCGCGACCCCTCCGGCGATGTCGAGTTCCGGGGCGTAGGTCGGGGCCAGTTCCATGGCCGACAGAGCGGCCTCACCGCCCTGGGATTTCCCGTAGATGCCGAGTTTCGCGGGATCGATGGGCACCGATCCGGTCTGGGGATCCGGTTGCACAACCGCGCGCATCCCGTCAAGCACTCCGCGTCCTTCCAGCGGACCCACGAGGTACGAGGAGGGCCCGGGTGCACCCATGCCCGAGTAGTCGCTGGCCACCACCGCCCAGCCCTGGCGGACCAGGGGCTCGATGTGCGGAACCCAGGCGCTGTAACCGGGGGTGTTGGGGGTCAGCGGCGTCTGGCTCATGCCACATGCCTGCGCGACGCCGGTGGTGCCGTGCGCGAAGCCGATCAACGGGAATCCACCGTCGGGTGCTGGGCCCTCGGGTGCCGCGTACAGGGCAGTCACGGGGATCGTGTTGCCCTGCAGATCGGTCGATTGGTACATGATCCGGTACAACTGCGTCCCGGCAGGAGCGCCGTCGATGGGTTCGGCCCGGATCAGTTCCCCGGGTGGCCCGGCCTGCACACCGGCGGTGTCGTAGAACGTCGACAACTCCGGAGTGATGGTGGTGTCGATGCTGTCGGTCACATCCTGCGGGACCTGATACGCGGGGGCGTCCACCAGTGAGGTCGCAGGTGCGCTCAGGTAGAGCAGGGCACCGCCGACCACCGCCGCAGCGCTCGCGGCCAGCGCCGCCTTCGTTCGGTTCCCGGCCATCGCACGCTCCCCACCTGATCGGTCGGCAGCCTAACAGTGGGACACCGCGGATGCCGGCCCCAATTGTTACATCAGGTGTCGATGTGTAACAATCGCGGTAACGGCGAGGAGGAACCATGGCGGCGAAGAAACCGAGTCCGGTGGCGTGGCGGGAGGGACTCTCGCGAGCGGGCACCTACCGCGACGCGTTCACGTTCGACCCTGAGCGGATCAAACACCCCAGCGCCGGGTGGGTGGAGATGTTCAAGGACGAGTTCGGCATGACCGACGCCGACTTCGCCAGGCCGAACACTCAGGGTGACGATCCGGTGGAGCTCGACGACCGGCCCGGCGCGGACCCCGCCCATCGTGCGGCGTTGGTGCAGATCGTGGGCGAGGACAACGTCGAGGACTCCGACTTCGCGCGGGTGCGCTACGGCCACGGCAAGACCGTCGATGAGAACCTCGCCCTGCGGGCCGGGCGGGTCGAGGCACTCCCCGACCTGGTCGTGCACCCGCGCGACAAGCAGGACGTCGCGGCGATCGTCGCCTATTGCGCCGAACACCGGCTCCCGCTGATCCCTTACGGCGCCGGCTCCGGAACTGTCCTGGGCACCCGCGCCGATCGGGGTGGCGTGGTGCTCGTGATGCGCACCCACATGAATCAGTTGTTGTCCATCAACGAACGCAACATGACCGCGACCGTGCAGCCCGGTCTGATCGGCTCGGACTTCGAGGCATTGCTCAACGAGGCGCCCACGCGCTTCGGTACCAACCGCGCCTTCACGTGCGGACATTTCCCGCAGTCCTTCGAGATGGCCTCGGTCGGCGGGTGGATCGCCGCGCTGGGATCGGGTCAGGCCTCGACGTACTACGGCGACGCGTACGACCTGGTGATCAGCCAGGAGTACGTGACCCCGGTTGGCACGATCCGCACGAAGGACGTCCCCGCCTCAGCGACCGGGCCGAAGGTCAACGACATCCTCAAAGGCAGTGAGGGGACGTTCGGCGTCCTGGTCGAGGCGACGGTGAAGATCTTCCGGTACCAGCCGGAGAACACGCAGCGCTTCGCCTTCATGTTCCCGCACTGGGAGGCCGCCGTGGAGTTCACCCGCGAGGTCGTGCAGGGCGAGTTCGGGATGCCCGCGGTGCTGCGCATCTCCGACCCGGAGGAGACCGAGCGCGGGCTGGCGCTGAAGGGCTTCGACACCGGTCCGGCCAACACCTTCCTCTCCCGCCGCGGCTTCAAGCCCTGGCAGCGGTGCCTGTGCATCGGCACCGCGGAGGGGGAGAAGGGTTTCGCCAAGCACGTCGCCTCGCAGGCCAAGCGCATTGCGAAGGCGCACGGGGGGATGTCGTTGACCTCGTTCGCCACCAAGCAGTGGGAGCACGGCCGCTACTCCGACGCCTACATCCGTGACGACATCCTGGACTTCGGGATGGTCATCGACACCCTCGAGACGTCGGTCACGTGGGACTCCATCTACGACGTTCACTCCGGGGTGCGGACGCTGGTGAAGGGCCGGCCCGGCACAGTCTGCATGACCCACGCATCGCACTTCTACCCGCAGGGGACCAACCTCTACTTCATCCTGATCATGAAGCCCGCCGATGCCGAGGAGTACTTCCGGTTCCGCGCCGAGATCATCGACAAGATCCTCGAGTGTGGCGGCTCGACCAGCCATCACCACGGAACCGGGAACCTGTTCGGGCCGTGGCTCGAGGGTTATCTGGGGGAGACGGAGATGGGAGTGCTGCGGGCGTTGACGGCGCACTTCGACCCC
>ERZ724513.1364-NODE-1364-length-12258-cov-4.529296_pt1 | contig 12258 bp, 12 predicted proteins | sample MGYA00376046_ERZ724513 | MGnify/ENA primary metagenome ERZ724513 (study PRJEB28724, sample SAMN07190883) | activated sludge metagenome | isolation source: activated sludge of sewage treatment plant in Hong Hong | place: Hong Kong | collected 2016-03-17 ... | reverse complement strand
GTTGTAGGGCATCGGCGCCGACTGCAGGCTTTGCGACGGCAACTGGCTCGGCTTCTTGTCGCTCTTCACGCCCTCGTCGGCCGCAAGGGCAAACTGCGCCGCCAAGACCAGGCTCAGCACGGCGGTGATTCGGCTCGGTAGGTTCCGCAGCATGGGAACGTCCTCCGGAATGAAAACCGGAGAGGGGACAGCGCCCCCTCTCCGCATGCGCCTCGGCGAGGCGACCCGCTTACTTCTTGACTGCGTCGGCCGAATTCGCCGCCGCGTCGGCGCCCGCCTTGGCGGCGTCGCCGCCGGCCTTGGCACCCGCCTTCGCGGCATCGCCGCCTGCCTTGGCTCCCGCCTTCGCGGCATCGCCTGCGGCCTTGGCGCCGGACGAGGCCGCCTTGGCACCCGCCTTGGCGCCCGACTTGGCCATGCCCGCAGTGGCCTTGTTCATGTCGTTCGCCATCTTCGGCATCTGCTGCATGGCGACGGTCATGGCGTTCATCATCTGCACCATGATGGCCGGGTTCATCATCTTCATCATCGCGTCCATCATCTGCGGGCTGGTCATGGCGCCGACCCACTGGTTCATGACTTCCGGCGACATGAACTGCATCATGCTGTTGATCAGCTTAGGATCGGTCATCGCCGTCATCCACGGCATCCAAACCTTGGGATCGACCATCGCCATCATGCTGTTCATCAGCTTCGGGTCGGTCATGGCGTTCATCCACGGCGTCCAGATGGCCGGATCGCCCATCTTCATCATGGCTTCCATCATCTTGGGATCGGTCATGGAGTTGACCCACGGCGTCCACAGCTTCGGATCGGCCATCTTCATCATGCCGTCGATCATCTTCGGATCGGTCATCGCGGTGATGAAGGGCGTCCACACCTTCGGGTCAGCCATCGCGATCATGCTGTTCATCAGCTTGGGATCGGTCATGGCGGTGATCCACGGCGTCCACACCTTGGGATCGACCATGCCCATCATGGCGTTCATGAACTTGGGATCGGTCATGGTGGTCAGCCAGGGCGTCCACACCTTGGGGTCGACCACCGAGATCATCGAGTTGATCATCTTGGGATCGGTCATCGTCGTGATGAAGGGCGTCCAGATCTTCGGGTCGCCCATGGCGATCATCGAGTTGATGAACTTCGGATCGGTCATCGTCTTGATCCACGGCGTCCACAGCTTGGGATCGCCCATCGCCATCATCGAGTTGATCATCTTGGGATCGGTCATCGCGGTGATGAAGGGCGTCCAGATCTTCGGATCGGCCATCTGCATCATCGACGCCATCATCTTGGGATCGGTCATCGCGGTGATCCACGGCGTCCAGTACTTCGGATCCATCATGCCCATCATCGAGTTCATGAGCTTGGGATCGGTCATTGCCGTCATCCAGTCGCCCATGCCCTTGCTCCAGTCGCCCATGGCGGGCATCTGAACATCGGCGGCCATGCCGGAAACCGGCGCCTGCAGCATTACCGCCACTGCGGCGGTGATCAGTGACTTGCGGAATTGCATCGTTGCCTCCAGATAGTTGGATTGTTCGGAATCGACAGGAATTTCACTAAGCTCGGAGGCGGAACGCCATGCGCCGAAGGTGCCACGACGCGCTCCCCCTCCCCACAACTTTTCGTGACGCCGGCATGCTGCCGGCGCGGCCAATCACTGCACGAACGTCATGATCGCCTATTGCGACCGGGCTTGCTGCCGGTTTTTTCTATGCCCGAATAAACCGTTCTGGTTAAAGGGTCAAGCTTCCCGCATCATCCGCCAGTATTCGTACTTCATGGTGGCGGCGGCGCCGGCAATGATTGCGAAGAAGGTGATGATCGAGCCGACCGAGAGCGTGGAGAAGCCGGTGATGCCCTGGCCGATGGTGCAACCCATCGCAGTGACGCCGCCGAAGCCCATCAGCGTGCCGCCGATGATGTGGCGGAACATGTCCTGCGCCGACACGAAATGCTCCCAGCGGAAGGCCTTGGTGGCCACGGCATAAAGGAACGAGCCCATGCCGACGCCGAACACGGTCGCGATGCCCCAGGTAACCATGGTGCTCTTGTCCGTCCATAGCGACCAGAGTTCGAGCGTGTAGCCAGAGGGCGCGATGAAGGACATCGATTCGGCCAGCTTGGAATTGGTGCCGAATGCCATCTCGGTGAGCGATTCGGGGTTTTCCGCCCAGCCGAGCTTGCCGGTCACATACCAGCCGGCAACCACCACCGCGCCCAGCACCAGCCCGGCGAGCAGGTTGTCCTTGCTTTCCCAGAAGGCGCGGTTGAGCAGCACGAAGGCCAGCAGCGCACCGCCGAGCACCAGGGCGATCGCCATCTCGGCTCCGGCCAGGGTCATGCCGAGGCTGCCATGGAGCAGGTGCGGCAGGGTCTGGTTGGTCGGCAGATTGATCGTCACCGCCGACGCCTGCAGCCACTCCACGCGCGGAACGGCGAGGATGCCGCGCAGCGTGACGTTGGCGGCGTAGGCCATGTAGATGAACACCACCACCGCCTTGAGGTTGCCGCCGCCGACGCGCACCAGCGTCTTGTTGCCGCAGCCGGAGGCCAGCGTCATGCCGACGCCAAAGATGAGCCCGCCGACGACATGGGCCAGCCAGGGCAGGTTCTGGCCCGTGTATATGGTGCTGGCCAGATTGATCTTGCCGGCATACGCCAGATAATTGGTACCGATTACCGCGACCGCGATGGTCAGCAGCCAGGCGCGCATGCGTCCCCAGTCGCCCATATTGACGACATCGGATACGGCGCCCATGGTGCAGAAGTTGGTCTTGTTGGCGAAGAAGCCGAAGACAAAACCGAGTCCGAAACCCCACCAGGCCACCGTCCTGGCCAGGGCAAGCATTTCCTCAGGCATGGCGCGCGATCTCCCCGGAATTCTAGATTTTCGAAGCCCGCGATTTTCCGCCAAAGGCCGTAGACCCTCGATTCAAAGGATCGCTCGAAAAATAACCGCGCTCTATATCAGGTTTTTCTGATATTTAGTCGGGTCGGCCATGCCGGCTGCGGCAAATCCTTCGCGCCGCAGCCGGCACGAATCGCATGCACCGCAGGCGCGGCCCCCGGCATCGGCCTGATAACAGGAAACCGTCAGCCCATAGTCGACACCGAGTCGAACGCCAAGCGCGATGATCTGCGCCTTCGAAAGGCTTACCAGCGGAGCCCGGATCCTGATTCGCCGTCCCTCGACACCGGCCTTGGTGGCGAGGTTGGCGAGGGCTTCGAATGCCGCAATGAATTCGGGACGACAATCCGGATAGCCCGAGTAATCCACGGCATTCACGCCAACGAAGATGTCGCACGCCCCCAGCACCTCGGCCCAGGCAAGCGCCAGGGAGAGCATGACGGTATTGCGCGCCGGCACGTAGGTCGCGGGGATGCCCGGCTGCAGGCCGCCGGTTGGCACCGGAATGGCACGGTCGGTGAGCGCGGAACCACCGAACTGGCCCATGTCCAGCGTCAGCACGCGGTGGGCCTGTGCGCCCAGCGCCGTCGCTACCCGGGTCGCGGCTTGCAGCTCCGCACCGTGGCGCTGCCCGTAGTCGATGGACAGGCAGTGGCAAGCAAAGCCGTCGGCACGGGCCTGGGCCAGCACCGTAGCGGAATCGAGACCTCCGGAAAGCAGGACGACGGCAGCAGGCAACATGCGCCGATGGTAGCAAAGCAGGTCGGAGGCCGGGTCTATAATCGCGTCCCCTCCTGCACGCGCCGCCCGGCGACGATGGCCAAGAAAGTCTATATCCGCACCTTCGGCTGCCAGATGAACGAGTACGACTCGGACAAGATGGCCGAAGTGCTGGCCGGGGCCGAAGGCGCGGAGATGACGGAGACCCCGGAGGACGCCGACATCATCCTGTTCAACACCTGCTCCGTGCGCGAAAAGGCGCAGGAACGGGTGTTCCACGACCTCGGTCGCGTCCGTCTGCTGAAACAGGCAAAACCCGGCCTGGTGATCGGCGTCGGCGGCTGCGTCGCCAGCCAGGAGGGTGCGGCGATCGTCGCCCGCGCACCCTACGTCGACCTCGTCTTCGGCCCGCAGACGCTGCACCGACTGCCGCAGATGATCGCCGCGCGGCGGCAGACAGGGCGCTCGCAGGTCGATGTGTCGTTCCCCGAGCTGGAGAAATTCGACGTCCTGACGCCGGCATACGCCAAGATGGAGAGCCCGACCCACGGGAAGGCAGCGACGGCCGGAGCCGCCTTCGTCTCGATCATGGAGGGCTGCTCGAAGTACTGTACCTTCTGCGTCGTTCCCTATACCCGCGGCGAAGAGGTGTCGCGGCCCTTCGAGGAAGTCCTTGCCGAGGTCGCCGTGCTGGCCGCCCGCGGCGTGCGCGAAGTGACGCTGCTCGGACAGAACGTCAATGCCTACCGCGGCACCATGGAGGACGGCGATACCGCCGACCTCGCGCTGCTGATCGAGGCCGTCGCGGCCCTGCCCGCGATCGAACGCATCCGTTTCACGACATCGCATCCGCGCGAAATGTCGTCGCGACTGATCGAGACCTACCGGACCACGCCGAAGCTGGTATCGCACCTGCACCTGCCGGTGCAGTCCGGGTCCGACCGCATCCTTGCCGCCATGAAACGCGGCTACACCGTCCTCGAGTTCAAGTCGCTGGTGCGCAAGCTGCGCGCGGCGCGGCCGGACCTGTCGCTGTCGTCGGACTTCATCGTCGGCTTTCCCGGCGAAAGCGCCGAGGACTTCGAGAAGACGGTACGCCTGGTTGAGGAAGTCGGCTTCGATGCCAGCTTCTCCTTCATCTACAGTGCGCGCCCCGGCACGCCGGCGGCGGACATGGCCGACGATACCGCGCAGGAACTCAAGGTCGAGCGGCTGATGCGGCTGCAGAAGCTGATCGAGGCACAGGCCTTTGCCATCAGCGAGGCCATGGTGGGCAGCGTACAGCGCGTGCTGGTCGAGGGCCGCGCGCGCAAGGACGCCGCCGAACTCGCCGGCCGCACCGGCAACAACCGCGTTGTAAACTTTGCCGGCGGCGCAGAACTCGCCGGCCGCTTCGTCGATGTACGCATCACCGCCGCGCTGCCGCACAGCCTGCGCGGCCAACTTGCCTAGGAGACCCGCGAATGTCCTTACGCCGTGCCGCCGCCACCATCGTACTTTGTGCCGCACCCGCCCTCGCCCAGACGCCTCCCGCCGCCGACGCAGCGCAGAATGCCGCTCCCGCCGCGACACCCACCGCAGCTCCGGCGACCGATCTGTCGAAGGTGAATCTGGATCGCCTGCAACTCAAGGACGGTGGCCTGACCTGCGACGACCTCAAGAACGAAGTGGCGCTGATGGATCAGGTCTACCAGGCCGCGGGTGGCGGCGAAACCGGCCGCGGCGAGATGTCGAACGCTGCCACGGCCTCAGCCGTCGGCCAGGTGGCAACCGGTGCCGCGGTGCAAGCCGGGGCCTTCGGCGCGTTGCCATTGCTCGGACCGCTGGCACGTCTGGGGACGCAGGTGGCAATGGACCAGAAGACGGTAGAGACCCAAAACAACGCCAAGCGCGCCGAGGCCGCCAAGGCGCGCAAGGAACACCTGACGGGGCTTTTCCTCAAGAAGGAATGCAAGCTCTGAGCCCGGACTGCAGAGCGATCCGGCCAACCGGCACTCGAAATCCATGACGCGGCCCCGTTTCCTCGAAGCCGTGCTCGAGCCGAGCGACAATACGCGCCTGCAGAACCTGTGCGGTGCGCTCGACGAGAACCTGCGCCAGATCGAGGCGGCGTTCGACGTCACCATCAGCCGCCGCGGCCAGCACTGCCGCATCGCCGGCGATACCGGCCAGTCGCGCCTCGCGGCGACCGCGCTGCAGCACTTCTACGACCGCGCCGTCGAACCGCTTTCTGTGGACGAAATCCAGCTCGGCCTGGTCGAAATCGCCCGCCACCGCAGCGCGCGCATGCCGGCAGCGGCCGGGTCGGGACTGCTCACGCGCAAGGCCGACCTGCACGGCCGCACGCCCAACCAGATCGACTACCTGCGCAAGATCCAGGAGCACGACATCACCTTCGGCATCGGCCCGGCCGGCACCGGCAAGACCTACCTCGCCGTCGCCAGCGCCGTCGATGCCTTCGAGCGCGACCAGGTGAGCCGCATCGTGCTGACCCGACCCGCGGTGGAGGCCGGCGAGCGCCTAGGGTTCCTGCCGGGCGACCTCGCGCAAAAGGTCGATCCCTACCTGCGCCCGCTCTACGATGCGCTCTACGACCTGATGGGCTTCGACAAGGTGGCGAAGCTTTTCGAAAAGCAGAACATCGAGATCGCGCCGCTGGCCTACATGCGCGGGCGCACGCTCAACCACGCCTTCATCATCCTCGACGAGGCGCAGAACACCACGCCGGAGCAGATGAAGATGTTCCTCACGCGCATCGGCATCGGTGCCAAGGCCGTCGTCACCGGCGACGTCACCCAGGTGGACCTGCCGCGCGGGCAGACCTCGGGCCTGCTCGAGGCCCGCCGCATCCTGGCCGGCGTGCGCGGGCTTGCCTTCACCGAATTCGACGCCACGGACGTCGTGCGCCATCCGCTGGTGGCACGCATCGTCGATGCCTACGAACAGGCCGGCTGAAGCAAGGCCGCGGCGCCTGCCGCCGCTCGGCCTGTCCGTGCAGTACCCGGCGGGGCGCACCGGCGCGCCATCCGCAGCCGACGTGCGGCGCTGGGTACGCGCCGCCTGCGCGCTGCCCGCCGAAGTGACCGTGCGCTTCGTCGATGCCGTCGAGGGGCGCCAGCTCAACCACGACTACCGCGGGCGCGATCGCGCCACCAACGTGCTGTCGTTTCCTTACGACGACTCCGGCGCGCGCGTTTGCGGTGACCTCGTGCTGTGCCGGCCCGTGGTCGAGGACGAGGCGCGAGCGCAGGGAAAGCCCGCACCGGCGCACTACGCCCACCTCGTGGTGCATGGTATGCTGCATTTGCAGGGCTACGACCACGAAACCTCCCGCGACGACGCCGAACGCATGGAAGCGATGGAACGCCTGATCCTCGATCGCCTCGGCTATCCCGATCCCTATTCCTGAAATGGACCCTTCCAGTCGGCGCGGATTGATCGAGCGCCTCGGCGCGCTGCTCTCACGCGAGCCGGAGGACCGGGAACAACTGCTGGTCCTGCTGCGCGGCGCCTTCGAGCGCCACCTGATGGACGCCGACGCCCTGTCGATCATCGAGGGCGCCCTTTCCGTCGCCGACGTCGCCGTGCGCGAGATCATGGTGCCGCGCGCGCAGATGGATGTCGTCGACATCGAGCACCCGCCCGAGCGGATCGTCGAAACCGTGCTGGAAACCGCACACTCGCGCTTCCCCGCCATCGGCGAGAGCAAGGACGACGTGCTCGGCATCCTGCTCGCGAAGGACCTGCTGCGCTACTTCGCCGGCAAGGAGTTCGACCTGCGCGACATGCTGCGGCCGGCCATCTTCATCCCGGAATCGAAGCGGCTCAACGTGCTCTTGCGCGAGTTCCGCGCCTCCCGCAACCACATGGCCATCGTCGTCGACGAGTATGGCGGCGTTGCCGGGCTGGTCACCATCGAGGACGTGCTCGAGCAGATCGTCGGCGACATCGAGGATGAATACGACTTCGACGAAACCGCCGATAACATCGTACGCGACAACACCGGACGCTATCGCGTCAAGGCGCTCACCGAAATTGCCGACTTCAACGCCGCCTTTGGCGCGGCGTTCCCCGATGAAGACTACGACACCGTCGGCGGCCTCGTCATCCACCACCTCGGGCGCCTGCCCAAGCGCAACGAGAGCATCGTCATCGGCGGCCTGCGCATGCAGGTCCTGCGCGCCGACAGCCGTCGCGTGCATACCCTGCTCGTCGACCCGCAGAAGGACCTGCCGCTGGCCCCACCCCCCGGCGAGGGATGAGCACGCAGCGCAGCGCCACCTCCGCGCGTGCCGCCGCAGGGGCCTTCGCGCTGGGCGCCGCGAGCGTCCTCGGCTTCGCCCCGTTCGACGCCTATGTCCCCGCCTGGCCGCTGTCGCTCGTCAACCTGGGCCTGCTCTTCCTGCTCTGGCGCCGCGCTACCACGCCACGCGATGCGGCCCTGCTCGGCCTGGCCTGGGGCGCCGGGGCATTCCTCGTCGGCGTGTCCTGGGTTTATGTAAGCCTGTCGCAGTTCGGCGGCATGGCGCCGCCGCTCGCCGCCACCGCCACGCTCCTGTTCTGCCTTTACCTTGCCGCGTTTCCAGCGCTGGCCGGCTGGGGCTTCGCCCGCTGGCGGCGCGACGGCGGGCGCGATCCCCTGCTGTTCGCCGGAGTCTGGACCCTTTCCGAGTGGCTGCGCGGAAGTGTGTTCACGGGGTTCCCCTGGCTTGCCGTGGGCTATTCGCAAAGCCCGCCCAGCCCGCTCGCAGGGTGGGCCGCCGTGCTCGGCGTGTATGGCGTCGGCTTTCTCGTCGCGCTGCTGGGTGCGATGGGCGCCAGCGCATGGCGGCGACCCTCGGCCTGGCTGGCGGCGCTGCTGGTCATCGGCGGCGGCGCGCTGCTGCGCATGATGGATTGGACGCAACCGGTCGGCACACCGGTCACCGTCAGCCTGCTGCAGGGGAACATACCGCAGAGCCTTAAGTGGGATCCGCGCCGCCTGCCGCTTTCCGTCGAGACCTATCTCGGCCTGGCGCACGCCAATCCGGCCCAGCTTACCGTGCTTCCGGAAACTGCCCTGCCGCTGTTCTTCAACGAAGTGCCGCGCGACGTGCTGCGGGGCCTCACGCGTCACGGCGATGCGCTGATCGGCGTCGCCGTGGCGACCGCCGACGGCGGCTATACCAATGGCGCCGTGGCGCTGACGCAGCTACTGGTGCCGACCGCCTACGCCAAACGGCACCTGGTGCCCTTCGGCGAATATGCGCCGCCCGGCTTCGCGTGGTTCTTCCGCTTCGCCAGCATCCCGATGTCCGACTTCAGCGCCGGTCGCGCACGGCAGGAGCCCCTGCTCGTCGCCGGCCAGCGCATCGCGCCCAACATTTGCTACGAGGACTTGTTCGGCGAGGAATTGCTGGACTCGCTGCCGGCGGCGACGCTACTGGTGAACCTCTCCAACACGGCGTGGTTCGGCGATTCCCTGGCAAAACCGCAGCACTTGCAGATCGCCCGCCTGCGCGCGCTGGAGACCGGCCGCGTGATGCTGCGCGCCACCAACACGGGCATGACGGCCATGGTGAATCCCGACGGATCGATTGCCGCCGCGTTGCCGCCGTTCAAGGCGGCGGCACTGCAGGTGCAGGCGCAGGGTCGATCGGGAATGACGCCCTACGCGCGCTGGGGCAACGCACTGGCCCTGGCGTTCGCCGCGGCCGCCTGCCTCGTTGCGCGCCGAAGGCGCGCCTAGAGCCGGTACGACTGGAGGTCGATGGTCAGGCTGGGCCGGCCCATGGCCTTGAGCGAGGCGCAGAGAAACTGGTGCACCGCCGGCGTGGCCGGATGGTAGTCGGCAGGCTTGAAATTGGCCGCGAGCAGGAGGATCTGGTCCACCAGGAGCATCTTGCCCATGGGATTGGGCGGTTCGAGGCCGGCCTTGACGAACTCCTCGCCAATCCAGTGGCGCGCCGCGACCGGATCGATCCCGGCCAGTTGGTCGGCCGCCAGCGGAAAATCGAAACGCTCGCCGCTCTTCAAAACCACGCTGACCTGTTGCTCCACCGCCGTACTCCCGCATCGTTCCTCGAGCCGCGGATGATACCGGAAGGCAGCCATTTGCTGCACAGCAGCTTGACCGCGTCGACGCGGCTCCCATAATGGACCCGCCCCCACCCCCCAGGAGACCACAACATGCTTCCCCGAATCCTCGGCCAGGTCGCACTCGCCCTCGCCACCCTGCTGTTCGCACTGCCCGGCCATGCCAACGCCATCCTCGACGCCGCGGGCGTCAAGGCCGCCATCGCCCGCGGCGCCATCGTCTGGGACGTGCGCGCCGCGCCGCTCTATCGCAAGGGTCACATCCCCGGCGCCGTCAGCATCGGCGACGCCGGAAGCGTGCTGCGCAATCCGGTCACCGAGGATTTCATCGACAAGGCCCAGGTGGAAAAGATCCTCGGCAACGCCGGCATCGATCCGGCGCGTGAAGTCGTGGTCTACGCGGATCGCGGCAATCCCTATGCGTATTTCGGACGCTTCACCATCCAGTATTTCGGCGGTCGCAACGTCTCCGTGTTCCATGACGGCATCGACGGCTGGCAGGAAGCCGGCAATCCGCTCGAGACCGCCGATTCCAAGCGGCCTGCGGTAACGCTGAAGCTGACAGAGCATCCGCAACTCGTCGCCAGCACCGAGGACATGGTGCGGCTCGCCAAGCGCGGCGACGTGCAGATCATCGACGCCCGCACCGCCGGCGAATTCCTCGGCAACGACGTGCGCGCGATCCGCGGCGGCAACATCCCCGGCTCGGTCAACATTCCCTACGAGCAGAACTGGAAGGACCCGGAAACCAATGCCAAGCTGTCGCGCCGGCAGGTCCCGGACAACAAGGGCGCCGGCCTTGCCGGGTCCGACGCCCTGAAATCCCTTTATGCCAAGCTCGATCCGAACAAGGAAACCGTCGTGTATTGCCAGAGCGGCGTACGCGCCGCAGAGACCGCCGCCGTGCTCGAGACGCTCGGCTTCAACAAGGTCAAGGTCTACGATTCCTCCTGGCTCGGCTATGCGGCACGGCTCGATGCACCGGTCGAGCGCGAAACATTCTTCAACGTCGGTGCGATGAACGGCCGCCTTGCCTCGATGCAGCGCAAGATCGAGGAACTCGAAGCGATGATCAACGACCTGCATTCGAGCCACACGGCGAAACTGGCCTGTCCAGCCGGCAAGGTCTGCTGACGCCGGTGTCGGGCCGGGGAACGATGGGCCGGCGCTGGCAACGCGCCGCCGGAGTGCTGGCGGCGCTTGCGCTGCTGGCCTCCGTGCCGCCGGCCTTTGCTGCGACACCGCCCGCGGCCGGCGAGGTCGTGCGGGTCGCCACACGCGACGGCGTCAGGGTGCCGATGTACGCAGCCTGGCGCGAAGATGCCGTCGCCACCGTGGTGCTCTTCTCGGGTGGCGCCGGCGGCTACGGGCAGATCGGCGCCGACGGCTGGCCTGCCGGCGGCAATTTCCTGATCCGCACTGGCCGGCGGTGGTTCAGCCATCCGCTCAACGTCGTGATGATCGGGCGTCCGAGCGACGGTATCGACCTCGCCCAGGGCGAGGTGCGCAGCGGCGAACTCCACGCCGCCGACAACACCGCGCTGTTCAAGGCCATCAAAGCACGCAGCCCGCTGCCGCTATGGCTCGTCGGCACCAGCATGGGCACGATCTCGGCCACCGCCGCGACGATCGGCGACGCCGAAGGACTCGTCGCCGGGTTGGTGCTGACCTCGTCCATCGTCGCCTACAAGGTGCCCGGCGCCGTGCCGCGGCAGAAGCTCGACCGGATTCGCGTGCCGACCCTCGTCGTGCACCACGATCACGACGACTGCTGGGCCTGCCGCCCCCACGAGGCACGCGATCTCGTCGGTGCACTGAAGGCGGCCCCGGTGCGCAAAGCCGTATTCGTGAGCGGTGGCGGCGATCCCTCCGGCAACCCCTGCGAGCCGGAGCACTACCACGGCTTCGTCGGCATGCGCGACGAGGTCGTCGATCTCATCGCCGCCTGGATCCGGACCCCCGCGCCCTAGACCGCGCCGAAGTCGCGCCCGGCCGCGCGGCGACCCCGCGCAAACCCGGTAAAATTCCCGGTTTCGCGATTCGACGGGATTTCCCGATGAGCACCACCAAACCGACGTTCCAACAGATCATCCTGCGCCTGCAGGATTTCTGGGACAAGCAAGGCTGCGCGCTGCTGCAACCCTACGACATGGAAGTCGGCGCCGGCACCAGCCACACCGCCACCTTCCTGCGCGCCCTCGGCCCCGAGCCGTGGAAGGCCGCCTACGTGCAGCCCTCGCGCCGCCCCAAGGATGGCCGCTACGGCGAGAATCCCAACCGCATGCAGCACTACTACCAGTACCAGGTGGTGCTCAAGCCCGCGCCGGCCAATATCCTCGAGCTCTACCTCGGCTCGCTCGAGGCGCTTGGCTTCGACCTGAAGAAGAACGACGTGCGCTTCGTCGAGGACGACTGGGAGAACCCCACGCTCGGCGCCTGGGGCCTGGGTTGGGAAGTCTGGCTCAACGGCATGGAAGTCACCCAGTTCACCTATTTCCAGCAGGTCGGCGGCATCGACTGCAAGCCGATCACCGGCGAAATCACCTACG
>ERZ724513.1363-NODE-1363-length-12258-cov-9.093829_pt1 | contig 12258 bp, 14 predicted proteins | sample MGYA00376046_ERZ724513 | MGnify/ENA primary metagenome ERZ724513 (study PRJEB28724, sample SAMN07190883) | activated sludge metagenome | isolation source: activated sludge of sewage treatment plant in Hong Hong | place: Hong Kong | collected 2016-03-17 ... | reverse complement strand
GGGCTAGGGAAGAGCTTTCTTCCCTAGCCCCTAATCCCTAGCCCCTAACCCCTTCCCCAGGTATGCATAATGTCCAACAACCTCTTCACCCTCGACAACAAGACGGCCGTCGTCACCGGCGCGCTGGGGTTGATCGGCCGCCAGCACTGCGCGGCGCTGGCCGCCCACGGGGCCAACGTCATTGTCGCCGACCTCGACGCCGACGCCTGCGCCGCCTTCGCGGCGACGCTGCCGGCGCCCGCTCTGGGCTGTGCCCTCGACGTGACCGACCCCGACGCCATCGCCGCCCTGCGCGACGCCGCGCTGGCCCGCTTCGGCCATCTGGATGTGCTGGTCAACAACGCCGCCATCAACGACATGTTCGAGTCGCCGGCCATGGCCGCGGAGCAGTCGCGCTTTGAGAACTACCCGCTGGCCATGTGGCGGCAATCGCTGGAGGTCAACGTCACCGGCGTCTTCCTCTGCGCCCAGGTTCTCGGCGCGCCAATGGCCGCCCAGGGCCGCGGCAGCATCATCAACGTCGCCTCGACCTATGGCATCGTCGCCCCCGATCAGTCGCTCTATCGCACGCCCGACGGCCGCCAGCCCTTCTACAAGTCGCCCGCCTACCCGACGACCAAGGGCGCGGTCATCGCCTTCACCCGCTTCCTGGCCGCCTACTGGGGCCAGGCCGGCGTGCGCGTCAACACGCTCTCGCCCGGTGGCGTGGAGAACAACCAGCAGCCCTACTTCATCGACAACTACGCGGCGCGGACGATGCTCGGCCGCATGGCCGCGCCGACCGACTACCAGGGCGCGCTCGTCTTCCTGGCCTCCGACGCCTCGGCCTACATGACCGGGGCGAATCTGGTGGTCGATGGAGGGTGGACGGCGTGGTGAGCAAACGACCGCCGACCACCGACCGCCGACGGCTGCCAAGGCGATTGTTATTGCCCGGCAACAGACCACGAACCATACACAACCCATGACAGAAGAAACGTTGGCTATAGCCAGCCGATCGTCCGCCAGCGAATCTGGCGATCCGGCGGTCGGCGGTCAGCCGTCGGCGGTCGTAGAGCGCGCTCGCCACGTTCGCTTGGTGCTGACCGACAGCGACGGCGTGCTGACCGACAACGGCGTCTACTACTCGGCCGCGGGCGAGGAGATGAAACGCTTCTCCATCCGCGATGGCATGGGCGTGGAACGGTTGCGCGTCTATGCCGGCGTCGAGGTCGGCATCATCACCGGCGAGCGCTCCGGCGCGGTGCAGCGGCGGGCCGAGAAGCTGGGCATCACCGAGCTGCATCTGGGCATCCGTGACAAGGTCGCCGTGCTGGACGAGCTGCTGGCGCGGCGCGGCCTGACGGCCGAACAGGTGGCCTACATCGGCGACGACACCAACGACGTCGCCATCATGCAGCGCGTCGGGCTGGCCGGCTGCCCGGCCGACGCCACGCCTTTTGCCCGCGCCGTGGCCCACTACGTCTGCCCCAGCCGCGGCGGCTATGGCGCGTTTCGCGACTTCGCCGAACTCATCATCGCCGCCAAAGCTGAGGGAGCGTAAGGGAAGACACTCACGCAAAGCCGCAAAGGGGCCAAGGCGCTAAGAAGAAAAGAAAAAGGGTTCTTCCTTTGCGCCTTTGCTTACTTGGCGTCTTTGCGTGAGCTTCTTACTAAACCTGCCTAATCGGCCAAATCCGCGGATAATCCCCTCTGGCTGTGAACGGGAGGAATCACATGAACACGAAGGCAATTGTTGACATCGGCCGCCGCCGCATTGGCGACGGTGAGCCGGTTTATATCATCGCCGAGATCGGCATCAATCATAACGGCTCGCTGGAGCTGGCCCGCAAGCTGATCGACGGGGCCATCTTCGCCGGGGCCGACGCGGTCAAGTTCCAGAAGCGCACGCCGGAGCTGTGCGTGCCCCGCGACCAGTGGCATCTGGAGCGCGACACGCCCTGGGGGCGCATCACCTATCTGGAGTACCGCCACAAGGTCGAATTCACTTATGAGCAGTATCGCACCATCGACCGCTACTGCCGGGCGCGCAACCTGACCTGGTTCGCCTCCTGCTGGGATGAGCAGGCTGTGGACTTCATGGAGCAGTTCGACACGCCCCTCTACAAGGTCGCCTCGGCCACGCTGACCGACCACGCCTTGCTGGATAAGCTGCGCGCCACCGCCCGGCCGATAATGCTTTCCACGGGCATGTCGGAGAGGTGGCAGATCGACGCCGCCGTGGAGCATGTCGGCCAGCACGACCTGATGATCGCCCACGCCACGTCCTCTTACCCCTGCCCGCCGGAGGAACTCAACCTGCGCATGATCTCGACGTTGAAGGCCGCCTACCCCGATGTGCCCATCGGCTACTCCGGCCACGAGGTCGGCCTGGCCCCGACGTGGGCGGCCGTCACCCTGGGGGCCACCTTCGTCGAACGGCACATCACCCTCGACCGGGCCATGTGGGGCAGCGACCAGGCCGCTTCCGTCGAGGTCATGGGCTTCCATAATCTCGTGCGCAACATTCGCGACATCGAGCGCTCCATGGGTGACGGCGTCAAACACGTCTACGCCAGCGAGATCGCCGCGATGAGGAAGCTGCGCCGGGTCAACGCCGCCGAACCGAACCATGCAAATTCGTAAACTCGACACCACGCGCAAGGACGAGCGCAAGCGCTTCGTTGACTTCGCCTTTGACCTCTACCGCGACGCCCCTCTCTGGGTTCCGCCGCTCTACGGTTCAACCCTGAAGATACTGGACGCCAGCAAGCATCCCTACTACGAGCATTCCATCGCCGACTTCTACGTGGCCGAAGACAATGGGCGGGTCGTCGGCCGCGTGGCCACGCTGGAGAACCGCAACTACAACGCCTTCCACAAGAGCAAGACGGCCTTCTTCGGCTACTTCGAGACGGTCGAGGACATCGACGTGGCCCGCGCCCTCTTGCAAACGGCCAAAGAGTGGGCCGCCACCCACGGGCTGGACACCGTTCTGGGCACGCGCGGCGTGGCCGGCATCGACGGCAGCGTCCTGGTCGAGGGCTTCGAGCACCGGCCGGCCATCGGCATCCCCTGGAACTATCCTTACTACGACGCCTTCATCCGCGACTCCGGCTTTGAGAAGGACACCGACTACCTCTCCGGCTACGCCCCCGGCGATATCGCCATTCCGCCGCGTCTGTATGAGATCGCCGCCAAGGTCAGAGAGCGGCGCGGCTTCTGGATCAAGACCTTCAAGTCACGGGGCGAGATTCGCGCCTGGATTCCGCGGGCGCTGGAGATTCACCGCCAGGCGATGAGCACCCTCCACACCTACTACCCGCCCACCGAGGCAGAGACGCGCGAGCTGATCGGCTCCCTGCTGGCCATCGTCGATCCGTCGCTGATCAAGCTGGTCATGAAGAGAGCCGACAACGGCTCCGACGACATCGCCGGCTTCATCATCGCCTATCCCGACGTTTCCGCCGGCATCCAGAAGGCGCGGGGGCGGCTGTTCCCCTTCGGCTGGGCCTACATCCTGCGCGACCGGCAGCAGACGGAGTGGTGCAACGTCAACGGGCTGGGGCTGCTGCCGCAATATCGCGGCCTGGGGGCCAACGCCATGCTCTACACCGAGCTACGCGACACCATCGCCGCCCACGGCTTCAAGCACGTCGATACCGTCCAGGCCAACGAGACGAACTTCAACAGCACGTCGGATCACGAAACGTTGGGCGTGACGTGGTATAAGCGCCACCGGCACTACAAGTATGCGCTATGAAGACGTAGCTCTGCGGCCATAGCGCAGTAAAAGCGCCCGAAAGCCAACAAGCAGAAGGCCAATGCCCAATAGTACCGGCGATCCCAACTGGCACAGATAGCTTGCGGGAAAGGCGCATGAGTTCTGGCGAACGAGCTTCCATAGCTCGCCATCTGCCATGATAGCGTAGGAGATGCTCGGCGGGGGACACCATTCACCCCCCATCGGCATCGTCCGGCAGCTGACAATCGTCTCGTTTATCTCCCGCAGCGACCGTTGCGTTCGGCGGTCACATGATTGGCCCTCGTCCAGGGTCTCGGCGGGTAACTCTGCCTCCCAGCCGGTCTCGTCGTCCAGAAGGCGATAGACCTGCCCGTCGCTGGCCTGCACGTAGAGAGGGGAGTAGTAGAACCCCACCACGTCAACACCAACAATCGCCACCGCCGGAGCGGGCAGCGGCGGCAACTGTGTCGGCTCGCCTTGTTGCGGAAAGAGGGGGTCGCGGAACAAGACCAGGAGCACCAACAGGAAACAGGCCCACGGGCCAAACAAAAGCAATAGCCAACAGCCAGGACTGCGAATAAAGCTGACCAGTCGGTCGGGCGGGTTCTCAACGGAATCGGTCATTGCTTGCCTGGCCTGAAAGGCGGTCGATAGCGGCGCGCGTACTGGCAAAGGCCAACTCCGGCAGCGCGTCGAGGGGGAAGAAGCGGGCGTCGTCGGCGTCGTCGCCGGGCGTCGGCTCGCCGGCCAGGCGGCGGGCGCGGTAGAGGATGAAGATGCTGGCTCCGCCGCGGCCGGGCGGGTTATGGAATACGTCGAGTAGCTCTTCGACGGCCACGGTCAGCCCGACCTCTTCCAGCGCCTCGCGGGCGGCCGTCGCCCGTGGGTCTTCGCCCTGATCGAGGAAGCCGGCCGGCAGGCTCCACTTGCCCCGCTCCGGCGCCACGCCCCGGCGCACCAGCAGCACCCGGTCGCCCTCCACGACCAGCACACCCACGCCGACCTTCGGGTCGGTGAAGTGGACATAGCCGCAGGCGGGGCAGACGCGGCGCGGCCGGTCGTCCACAGGCCGCGTTTCCAGCGGCGCGGCGCAGCGCGGACAGAAGGCAAACCAGGCAGGGGCGCTGTCGGCGTTAATGGGGTTCCTGGCTCAGAGCTTCGTAGAGGGCGCGGTAGGCGGCGCGGAGTTCCTCGCGCAGCGACGGCAGGTCTTTGGCGATGCCGGCCAGCAGCAATTGCGGATTGGGCAGCGGCCCACGCAGCAGCGCCGGGTCGAAGCGCAAGCCAGGCAGCACGAGCGAACTGAACTGACCGTCGTCGTCCAGGCCCAGCGACACAAAGCGGCCGTTGTCCTCCAACCCATAGAAGTCGGCCTGTTCCTTGCCCGGCCGGGGGTCGATCAGCCAGTATTCGCGCACGCCGGCGCGCTCGTACTCGATGAACTTCTCCACGCGATCGACGCGCGCACTACCGGCCGAGACGATCTCGACGACGAGATCGGGGCTGCCCTCCAGCCGCTTCGCTGCGAGTTGCTCCAGCCGGTCGCGGCCAACAAAGAGAATGTCTGGCTCCCGTGATGGCCCGTCTGGCCAGAGCTTGACCTCCAGCGGCGCGACGCGCACGGCGCCCAAGTCCAGCAATCGGGCGAAAGCACTGAGCAAGGCAAAGAGGAAACCGGTAATCTCTTGGTGACGGTCGGTGGGTGGCATGTAAGTGATAATCTCCCCGTCTTTCCATTCGGCCAGCGTGGCGTCGTCCGGCCACGCGAGGTACTCCGCGTAGGTGGCGGACAGCCGTCTGACTTCATCTTGCTGCCTATGCGCAGCGGTCGCTTCCCGTGTCAATTCGGTCATGGGCTTTCCATCCTCGGCATGAGGCCATTATAGCACAGCTACGAGCGCCGGAGGGAAAGGGGGGAACACAACAGCGCGGAACGCCGTCGCCACTACAGCGACCGCGACCGCCGCCGGGCCAACAGCCACAGCACCAGCAGCACCAGGAACAGCACCCCCAGCCCGATCTGCCAGGGCAGGAGCGAGGCCGGCGGCTCGGCCGCTTCTGGCGCCGGCGCGTTGGCCGCTTCCTGGACGGCGAAAGTCGCCATCGTCGGCGCGGCCGTCAGGGTCGGCGCAAGCTCAGCCTCCGCGATAGCTCCGCCGGCGTTGGGCAGCAGCGTCGCCTCCGGCGGGGGCGCTCCCAGCGACAGGTCGCCTTCCGGGGCGGGCACGGGCGTACCCTCCGGGGCCGGCGCGGCCAGTGCGGCGGCGGCCGCTTCTTCCGCGGCTGGCGTCGCCTCCGGCGATGCGGTTCGCGCGGCTTCGTCGGTGGTCATGGCCGCGCTCTCTTCGGCCGGGGCCTCTTGCGGCGCTTCGATGGCCGAGATCTCGGCCGAATCCTGGGCCGTGGCACTGGTGACCGTGGCGCTGGTAACTGCCGCGGCTTCGGGCGCGGGCGCGCCGACGCCGCCGAACTGCCCCTGGAACACGCCCAGGGCCAGGACGAAGATCAGCAGGAAGGCCGACAGCGCCGTGGCCCCGCGCAGGACGGGGTAGAGTTGCAGCAGCGGCTGGGCCTTGGGGCGGGCGTAGGCGGCCGGATCGAGGGCAAAGCTGCGCGGCACACGCCGACGAGGCATGGCCCGCATCTGCATGCGCAAGGCCCGCAGTTGCTCCACCTCCGTCCGCAGGCGGGGATCGGCTGCCATCTGCGCCTCGAAGCGCGCCCGCTCGGCCGGCGTGAGGGCATTGTCCAGGTAGGCGTCCAGCGTCTCCTGAAGTCTGTCTCTATCGCCGCGATCCCGCATCGAGTTGAACATTGGTTTCACATATAGACCTGACCAGCCTCGCCGGGCCGGTCAGGTCATGGTTCTTCCGGTCTAAGTTCCTTTAGAATCTAGACGATAGGCCGCCGGTAATAGTTCCCCGCTGAGGGACTGCAAACAATCGCGCAACTTGGCCCGCGCCCGGCTGATGCGCGACTTGACCGTGCCCAGCGAGACGCGAGTGATGTTGGCGATCTCCTGGTAGTCGTAGCCCTCGACGTCGCTCAGGACAGTGACCACGCGCTGGTCGTCGGGCAGTTCCTTCAGGCAGCCCTCGATGGCCAGGGCCAACTCGACGCGCTGGCGGTGGGTCTCCGGGCTGTCCTGGGGGCTGCGCAGGAAGGCGAAGGACTCATTCTCGTCCATGATCTCGTCGAGGGAGGATTGCGGCCGCCGCTTGCGCCGCCGCAGTTCGTCGTAGCAGCGGTTGGTGGCAATGCGAATGAGCCACGACTTGAAGCTGCCGCCGCGGAAGGAACGCAGGCTCTGGTGGGCGGTGATGAACGTCTCCTGGGCAACGTCTTCGGCCGCGGCCGGGTCGCTCATGATGCGATAGGCCACGTTGAAGACAAGCTCCTGGTACTGGACGACCAGGCGATTAAAGGCGGCGATGTCGCCTTTCTGCGCCCTCTCGATGAGGGTTTCCTCGTTCATACACTCACTGCCCGCCAGTTGCCCGGTCGCACGGGGCGGCTGTTCAATTGACAGCACCCCGTCCTTCCTCTATACTCCCCCTTGAGAACGACAGCGCCGAAGTGGCGGAACAGGCAGACGCGCACGACTCAAAATCGTGTTCCCTCGGGAGTGTGGGTTCGATTCCCACCTTCGGCATTGATTATAGTCTGGCCGGCAAGGCGGGCAAACCCAGGGCTTCCATCGCGGAAGCCTTTTCTTTTCAGGGGCGTGGGTGCGCCCGGTCTAGCGTTGCCCGGTCTGATCGAGATATTGCAGAGCCGCCTGCACGCGCTCGTCCATCGCCCGGACTTCGCGCGGCACGTGCTGCAGGGCCGATTGCGCTTCGATGATGCTGAAGCCCAGGCCGGTCAGCACGTCGATCACGTCGGCGTCGATGTCGCTGACCAGCGGCATGGTCGCCGCCGCGCCGCCGAGGTCGAGCTTGTCGCGCAGTTGGAACATGATGCGCTCGGCCGTCTTCTTGCCGATGCCGGGCACGCGCTGCAAGACGGCCGTCTCCTCGCGCATGATGGCGCTCTTGAGCAGTTCCGGGCTGAGCGTGCCCAGGATGGCCAGGGCGACCTTGGGGCCGATGCCCTGCACGCCCAGGAGCACGGTGAATAGCTCCAGGTCGTCCTCGTTCTCGAAGCCGAAGAGGGACAGATCGTCCTCGCGCACCTGCAAGTGGGTGTAGAGGCCGATGGCCCGGCCGACGCCGCCGACGTTCTCCAGCACCGTCCGGGGCACAAACACGCGCAACCCCACCCCACCGACAGCCACCACCAGGCTGTTGGCCTCGATCTTCTGCACTGTCCCGCTAATGCTGGCGATCATGGCTTTGGCAATTACCCTGCTACGCTATGGACGACAGACGACGGCCGACGGACCACGGCTTGCAGGGCAGGCCCTCTGGCCGTCGTCCGTCGTCCCTCCCCACTGTCCACTGTCCACTGCTTACTGATCCCTCTCTTCATCTCTCCAGCGCCTGCCGGAACGACTCAAACTGCGCGTGGGCAATGGCCACGGCCAGGGCGTCGGCGGCGTCGTCGGGGCGGGGCGTCTCGGCCAGGTCGAGGATGTGGCGCACCATCAGCTGAACCTGGGCCTTGTCCGCCTTGCCATAGCCGGTGACCGCTTCCTTGACCTTCGGCGGCGAGTATTCGCTGACGGGCACGCCCGCCTCGGCCAACGCCAGCAGCAATACGCCTCGCGCCTGCCCCACGGCAATGGCGGTCGTGATGTTGCGACCGAAAAAGACCTGCTCGACACCCGCCGTTGCCGGACGGTGGGTTGCGAGCAGGTCGCGAAGTTGATGAAAAATCGATTGCAGACGGTCGGGGGCTGCGTCGCCGGCCGGTGTGCTGATGATGCCGTACTCGACGAGCGTCAGACGGCCGTCGACGGCATCGATGATGCCGTAACCGGTTGTGGCCGTGCCGGGATCAAGCCCCAGGATGCGCATGCCGGGATGCGCCCGCGCTAGGCCGCTTCCATCGCCGCCAGGGTCTCGTCGGTGATCTCCAGCGTGGAGTAGACGTCCTGCACGTCGTCGAGGTCTTCGATCCTCTCTACCAGGCTCATCACTTGCAGCGCGCCCGACTGGTTCAGGGTCATGGGGTTGTTCGGCTCGTAGACGAGCGAAGCCTCGTCGGGGGTGACGCCCGCCTCTTCGAGGGCGACGCGCACGGCCTGGAAGGCAGTCACGTCGGAGTAGATCTCGGCCACGCCGTCGTTGAACTGCACGTCATCCGCGCCCGCTTCGGCGGCGACCATGAACAGCTCATCGGGATCGACGCTCTCAGAGACGCTGATGTAGCCCTTGCGCGTGAACTGCCACGACACCGCGCCGGCCTCGGCCATCGTGCCGCCGTGCTTGCTGACGGCGTGTCGCACATCGGCGATGGCGCGGTTGCGGTTGTCGGTGACGACGTGAACGAGGATGCCGACGCCGTGGGGGCCATAGGCCTCGTAGACAGCCTCGATCAGCTCGCCGCCCTCCAGCTCGCCCGTGCCACGCTTGACGGCCCGGTCGATGTTGTCTTTGGGCATGTTCGACGCGCGGGCCTTGGCCACGGCCAGGCGCAGGGCCGTGTTGCTGTTGACGTCGCCGCCGCCTTCACGCGCGGCAATGGTGATTTCCTTGGCGATGCGCGTAAATTCCTTACCGCGCTTGGCGTCGCTGGCCGCCTTCTTGTGCTTGATGGTGGACCATTTCGAGTGTCCGGACATGTTCCTTTCTCCAATACGCAAGGGATGCGTCGGGATTTGTGCGGTTAGCGACTTTAAGTATAGCACAAAGTGGAGGAGTTGACAGCCGGCGAGACCGCACAGCCGGCGAGACCTCAGAGGTCTCAGAAGACCTCTGAGGTCTGATCTCCACCCGGCCACATCACCGGCAGCATCTCCGGCGCGTAGCGCCGCGCCATGTCGTCGGTGATGGTATAGCTGCGGCAAATCTCGCGGTAGAGGTGGGCGCTCGGCCGCCAGGCGCGCGCCTGCGTCTCCAGGTCGAGGGCGATCAGGCCGAAGCGCTGCGTCCAGCCGCGCTCCCACTCGAAGTTGTCCACCAGCGACCAGTGGTAATAGCCCATCACCGGGTAGCAAAAGCTGATCGCCTGCCACACCTGACGCAGATGGTCGAGGATGAAGCCCGGCCGCAGCCGGTCGGCGGCGTCGGGCACGCCATTCTCGGTGATGTAGATGGGCTTGCCATAGGGCAGCACGCGCTGGATCATCTGGTAGAGGCCATAGGGGTAGACCTCGCCGTAGTCGCCGTCGCTGACCACCGCGCCCGGCCCCCACTCCCGCTCGATGAACCCCTGGCGCGGTGGGAAGCGCAGGTAGAAGCGGGTGTAGTAGTTGATGCCGCTGAAGTCGGCCGTGCCCGCCAGCCCCTTGACCCGCCGCCGGCCCAGCGGCCCGTGGAAGACGCCGGTGTGCAGCGCCCTGGGCCAGGCGTCGTTGTAGAGCGCGCCCACCGCGCCGGCCCACCAGCGGTCGAGGGCCGTGCCGTCGGGCGGGGCGGCGAACACCTGCATATTGTCGGCCGTGCTGACCAACGCCGCGGGATGGCGCTCCTTGATGGCGTGATAGGCGACGGCATGGCAGCGCAGGAGATTGTAGACGCCCTCCATGAACGCGCCGTAGCCGCGGCGCGTGTGGGGAAATTCGCCGGTCAGGTAGCGCATGACGGCGTAGGTCATCGGCTCATTGATGGTGACCCACTTGGGCACGAGGTCGCCGAGCACATCCACCACTTTGGCTGCGTAGCGACTGAAGTAATCAACGACGACATCGCTGTTGAAGTCGCCCTTGTCGGCCAGCCAGAGCGGGTTGCTGAAGTGGTGGAGGGTGACCATCGGCTCCAGGCCGACGGCATGGCAGTGCTGGAGGATGGCGCGGTAGCGGGCCAGGGCTTCACTGTCGAAGACGCTCGGCTCCGGCTCAATGCGGCTCCACTCCAGCGACAGGCGGTGGGCGTTGGTGCCCAGCTCGGCGGCCGCGTCCAGGTCACGCTCGGCGTTCGCCCACCAGTCGCAACAGACCGCGGCCTGGTTGCCCTCCCGGACGTGCCCCTCGGCCTCCCAGCGCCACCAGTCGCTGTTGGTGTTGCCTCCCTCGACCTGATAGGCCGCGGTGGCTGTGCCCCAAAGGAAGTCGGGTGGAAAGGTCATCGTTGCGTGCGCCATGAGGTGATTATAGCCAAAACCGTTCTTTGCGTCCCGGCGCGAGACACCTATACTTGGCCCCTGTGAGCACTGTCGTCCCCCCCAGCGGCTACTTCCTCGCCAACCGCTTCGGCCGCGTCTTTCTCGCCTCTCTCGAAGAAACGGTCGGCCGCAACGGGCTGAACGCGCTGCTCAACCTCAGCGGCCGGGAGAGCCTCATCACCGCCCCGCCACCCGACGACGTGCAACTGACCTTCGACACGGCCACGGTCTCCGCGCTGCTGGCCGTGCTGGAGTTGGTCTATGGGCCGCGCGGCGCGCGCGGGCTGGCCATGCGCGCCGGCCGGGCGATGTTCGACCGGCTCGTGGACGGCTTTGAGTTGCCGACGGGTTTCAACCCGCTGGCCTTCCGCCTGCTGCCCCAGCCGACGCGGCTCAAGATCGGCGTCCCGGCCCTGGCCCGCCTGGTGACGCAGCACAGCGACATGGCCGGCCGCGTGGCCGACCGCGGCACGTACTTCGAGTACACAACCGAGCGCTGCGCCGACTGCTGGGGGCGGGCGAGCAAGGGGCCGGTCTGTAACCTGACCGTCGGCCTGCTGCTGGAGGCGATGAGCAGCTTTGGCCGCGGCCAGGAATTCCGCGTCACCCAGCGGGAATGCCGCGCCGCCGGGGCCGCGGTCTGCGTCTTCCAGCTGGACAAAGAGCCAATCGCATGATGCGCGCGCGCCTGGGCGCGTGGCGCGCCGACATCCTCATCGTCCTGAGCACTCTGGTGCTGCCGCTGCTGCTCTATGCCGGCGTCACCCTCGGCCCGCGGACGATGATCCCGGCCGACAACCTCTTCCAGTGGGCGCCCTGGAACGCCGCCGCGGCGCAGTTCGGCGCGTTGCCGCCTCACAACGGCCTCATCGGCGACCTGGTCATCCAGAACACACCCTGGAAGCAGTTCGCCCTCGACAGCCTGCGCAGCGGCGAGATCCCGCTGTGGAATCCCTACCTGTTCGCCGGCGCGCCCTTCCTGGCCAACGGGCAGCACTCCATGCTCTACCCGTTCAGCGTCCCGTTCCTCGTCTTGCCGCTGGCCAAGGCGTATGGCTGGTTCGCCCTCAGCCAGGTGTGGCTGGCGGGGGTCAGCATGTACGTCTTCGGCCGCATCCTCGGCCTGCGGCGGGGCGGCGCGGCGCTGGCCGCCTACGTCTATCAGGGGGCGCAATTCCTGGTCATCAGCGCCGCCGTCTTCCCGATGATCGTCGCCGCCGTCGTCTGGCTGCCGCTGCTGTTAGGCTGCATCGACCGGGTCATCACTACCAGCCTTGGCCCGGCGGCGCGGCGCGATCGGGCCTTGCTGTGGGCCGCGGCCGGCGCGG
>ERZ724513.1359-NODE-1359-length-12273-cov-4.415207_pt1 | contig 12273 bp, 10 predicted proteins | sample MGYA00376046_ERZ724513 | MGnify/ENA primary metagenome ERZ724513 (study PRJEB28724, sample SAMN07190883) | activated sludge metagenome | isolation source: activated sludge of sewage treatment plant in Hong Hong | place: Hong Kong | collected 2016-03-17 ... | reverse complement strand
AGCCCATGTTCATACCTAGTAACGCACAGGCGGTAAATGAGAAAATATGGTAAATGAATTTAACGAGTACCGTAAGAAGATGAATGACCGGATTTTGGGTCAGGATAATTTGGTATTAAAAAGATTTTTTAGTCTCGACAACCAGGCGTATCAATCCGGAGCATTGTCTGAAAAGACTAAGGAGTTGTTGGGGTTGGTGGCTTCAATGGTATTGAGGTGTGATGATTGTATCAAATACCATTTGGGTACTTGCCATGAATTGGGGGTGACAACAGAAGAGATATTTGAAGTGTTTTCTATTGCCAATCTGGTAGGTGGGAGCATTTGTATTCCGCACACCCGCAGGGCAGTTGAATATTGGGATGAATTGATGGGGCAATGAAACTAATAACCGTTGTTACCGTTGCGCTGATTTTTATTTTGTGTCTGGGTTACCTCCCATTAGTGGGTCAGGATTGTAAGGCAGAAGTGGAATTGGTTGACCACAAAACCATAAGAGGTACGATCACCTATTACTTACCTGTTTCGCAGGATTCTATAAGATTCAGGTTGGGCCCCAATGGATATGCTGGTCAACACACACTTTTAGCCGATTCATTTTTTAAACAATTTAACCCATGTATTTATTTTGCCTCTGCCAAAGATTTGGGCGGCTATAAAGAACTGGTATGGACGGCAGATGGTCAGACCCTCGAGGGAAGCTATGATGCAACACAAGAAAACTTCAAGGCATTTCCTAGAGGAGCAAAGAGTGTCCAGGTATCTTTTGTGCTTGACTTGCCCAAAAGATGTGGAAATTTTGGCTATGACGAGGACTATATTTATCTAGGTAGTTGGCTGCCCCAGCCATTGGATGGTAATACCTGGACCTATCTGGTCATGCTAAAATCATCTCCTCTTTATTTTATTTTATCCGGAGCCCTTGTTGAAGAAATTAATACAAATAGCGAAAAAAGAGCTACGTTTATCAGCACGGCTAAGGTGCCTGAAATGGCCCTCACAAAGAAAAGGCTGACATCCTCAATTGAAAAGGACAATAAGGGCTTGACCTATCAGCTATATAGACCTGATTACAAAAAAAGCCTTTCTTCAGGTAAAATGTATCGCTACATGCATGCGGTTTCACTCAACTTAAAAGACAGCCTTGCCAAATCAAGAATTGTGGTGGATGATAACAGGTACGCAAAGCTCGACAATTTGTTGTTTTTATCGCGTGGCGCCATCAGGTCATCGGAAAAGTCGTTTTATCCAAGCTACCGGTATACCGATAAAGGCAACCACATGATTGGCTTTTCATTGTCTAATCAAAATAAAGGAAGACAGGCAGTTTATTACGTGGTCAATCCTTATTTTTCGTTTAAGAATGATTTCAACTGGTACCTCGGTTTTCTTAAACCTTTCCGACTTAATAAAGGAAAGATCAGCCAGATCACACCCATCCTAACCTATAAAAAGTTTCACTATTATACCAACGAAATCGATGACTATACGCTCGATTATCATAGAATCAGTCCCAGGATAAAATTTACTTTCAAGAATCACAAGTGGGTAAATGTTGAATATGCATTCATCAGCGAACAAACTGCACTTTATGAAGGTAGAAAAATAAATTTTATTCACCTCAATTCAAATCTTTTCAGAGTACGATATGATCAAACAAAAAGATCAACATTATACAATTGGGCATTTAACTCTCAAATTGAAAGATACGGATATGAAAATATATTTAGGGAACAACACCGCTTTGTGAAATTATCTGCCGCCTTTGAACAGACATGGAGAACCAGTATGAAACGCAATTTTTCGGTTCGACTATGGGCTTCCAAATTTATTTCCAACGATGAGAGGCAGAGTACCAATTATTCTGACTACATCACCAAAGGAAGTATTGCATTGATTGCACAAGGGTGGAATGACTATGCATATGATGGTGTTTTCGTTGCGCGCAAAAATCAAAACGGCATCCTCAACAACCAGACAGGGAATTTGGGAGGTGGCTTTAAAAATGCTCCCTCCAATACCTCTTCACTTGGGCTGAGCAATGATTTTGCAGCCAGTATAAATCTGAGCTACGACCTCTTCACCGTTACCCGATCCTTCCGGTTTTTTGTATATGGCGACGGTGGAATCTACCGGCAACTTTCCAATAACCAGTGGAAGATGAAAAACCTCTACAGCGCAGGGCTGGGGTTAACCGTAAGTGACTATGTGTCGCTGTTTCTTCCTTTAATAAATCATGCGGATATCAACAACAACTACAGGGATCAGGGTCTGGGATTTTTGGAGAGATGGAGTTTCAGTATCCATTTTCAGGAAAAATTTAATACAATAAAATAAGTATGGATATATTACAATTGCTCAAATATTCAAAGACATCAGACTTTAGCATACGAAACCTTCCGTTTGGTATCATATTGGAAAATGGCCACTACACCGTAGTAAGCAGGTTGGGCGATTATGTCATTGATGTGCGCAGTTTCATCCACATCATGGGCCTTGAAGAATTTACCCACATACCGGAGGAAGTATTCATCAATCAATACCTCAATGATTTTATAGCCCTTGGCAAGGCAGTCACTACCCCACTGCGCAAGGCAATACAAGGCAAAATCCTCGAAGGTAGGTTTTCGGAGAGTGTCTTTAAAATGATCTTTACACCCATAGATGAAGTGGAGGTATGTATGCCCCTGCGCATAGGAGACTATACCGACTTTTATTCTAGCATCGAACACGCCACCAATGTGGGCAAGATGTTTAGAGATCCCAACAATCCATTGTTGCCCAACTGGCTGCACATGCCCATAGGCTACCATGGCAGGGCAAGCAGCATCGTTCCTTCAGGCACACCCATCAAAAGACCAAATGGACAGTACCAGATCAATGAAGGAGAGGCTCCTCAATTTGGCCCCTGTCGGACCCTCGACATAGAAGTAGAGATGGCCTTCGTTGTTGGCAAAGAAAACAAATTGGCAGAAGCAGTTTCAACCTCAGAAGCAGTTGATCACATCTTTGGCATGGTGACTTTCAACGATTGGTCTGCCCGCGATATTCAACGATGGGAATACGTACCTTTGGGCCCATTTTTGGGTAAAAATTTTGCATCTACCATTTCACCATGGGTGGTGACTATGGAAGCCCTGGAGCCTTTTCGCACAGAAGGTCCTGAACAAACCGTTGAGGTGCTACCCTACCTCAAGTTTGAGGGCAAGCAAAATTACGACATCCAAATGGAAGCCGACCTCATCACCGAAGATGGGAGCGTGACCACCATCTGTAAGACCAACTTTAAATACATGTACTGGAACATGTGCCAGCAACTCGCCCACCACACCGTCAACGGCTGCAATCTCAGGGTGGGTGACTTGTGTGCAAGTGGCACCATTAGCGGGCCCACAGAAGACAGCTTTGGGTCGATGCTGGAATTATCCTGGAGAGGCACCAAGCCTATAGCTCTGAGCAACGGACAGGAGCGCAAGTTTTTACAAAACGGCGATGCCATCAATATCCGCGCATACAATGACGACGATGGCTTCCGCATAGGCTTTGGCGATTGTTTTGGAAAGATCATTTCTTAAAATAAAAGAGGCCGTTGTTTAAGCGGCCTCTTTCTTTATACTTTCTTGTCCTCAGTAAGGTATTTTATTTTTATTCTGAAATAGGCAAACGTCAGGGTCATGATAGGGCTTAACCAATTGAAGATGGCATAAATGAAATAGTGCTCTGCCCCCACGCCCAAAACCTTACTTTGATAGGCACCACAGGTATTCCAGGGAATCAGAGCTGATGTAACTGTACCTGTATCTTCAAGTGTACGACTCAGGTTTACCGGATCGAGTCCTTTGTCTTTGTAGGCCTGTGCAAACATCTTACCAGGTACTACGATGGCAATGTACTGATCAGATGCAGTAAGGTTCATGGTCAGGCAAGAAGCCACCGTGCTGGAGAACAAGCCAAAAATAGAATGCGCCATACTCAACAAAGCCTTGCTAATGCGCGCCAGGGCACCAATGGCATCCATCACACCGCCAAATACCATGGCACAGATGATGAGCCAGATGGTACTCAACATGCCTTTCATACCACCGGTACCAAACAGAGAATTGAGTTTTTCATTGTTCATTTCAATGGAGGTATCCGTTACCATATTTTCCATTACACCCTTATAAGCAGCGTTAAAATCCAGCTGTGGTACTTTGGCTACTTCAGCTACCAGCGAGGGTTGAAAGATCACAGCAAACAGTCCACCCATCAACGTGCCTGCCAGCAGTGCGATGAGGGGCTTGGTTTTTCTCACAATCATTACGATGACAAGCACAGGTACGATCATCAAAACCGGGCTGATGTAAAACTTGGCATCGATGGCAGCTGTCAATTGTTTGATCTCATCTCCCCCTACTCCGTTGGCATTTTGGGTAAAGCCCATGATGATAAAAGAAATCAAAGTAATGAAGTATGTGGGAAAGGTAGTAAACTTCATGTAATTGATGTGTGCAAACAAAGTGGTGCCAGCCATAGCCGGAGCCAGATTAGTAGTATCAGAAAGTGGCGACATTTTATCGCCAAAATACGCACCCGACACCACTGCCCCTGCCACCATAGCAGGACTGATGCCCAAAGAAGTACCAATGCCAATCATGGCAATGCCCACCGTAGCAGAAGTAGACCACGACGATCCCGTAAACAAGGATACAATCGAACAAATAATCAGGGCAATGGGCAGAAAAATCACTGGACTGAGTAATTGTATGCCCACATATATAATGGTAGGAATGATGCCGCTCAAGATCCAGGTAGAAGAAAGTGCACCCACCATTAATAAGATCAAAATGGCCTCAGTAGTATCTTTGAGGTTAAGACCAATTTTTTCAATCATTTTTTCGTATTCCACATGGTTGTAAAAACCTACAATGGCCGCTACCGCTGCACCTATCAGCAGTAAAAACTGATTTGAACCGCCAAGGGGGTCATCATCTGCATTGACTTTACCATTGTATGCAAAAAGTACATTGTATGCCAACAAGGCTACTAATACGATTACTGGAATGAGGGCTTCCCAAAGTGAAAGTTCTGCGTTTTCTCTGAGTTTGCGAAATGCCATAAGGTCTGAATTTGGAATAAAGAAATAACAAAAGAAGCAATCCAAAAAGTATTTGACCCAATTTTTTAAATATCCTCTAAAACTGCATAAAAAAAACTGCCCCGGCTCCATAAAGGTCGGGCTACCTCTGTGGAACCGGGGCACAATAAACCAATCTCAATAAAAAGGTAAGATTATATAAAAAGACGAAAATCTTAGTTCTGCCACTCCTCTCAGGGAGGGCGATTTCCGGTTGGTTTCAAAAAAAAACGCGGGACAGAGGGTGGACATCCGCCCCGCGATTTTACAAACTCTTAATCTATTTTTTCCCGAAGGAACGAATTGCCTGTCTGTACAACGGTACCTTCAGAATCTACGTACACCGTTGTGCTGATGTTGCCTTTTACCACTGGTACCTGATCATCGTCATCGAGCATGAGTCCCCTTCTTTTGTAGGCGGGCATCTTCTTTACCATTTACTTGTTTTCGGTGGTATCCAGTGGAATGGTAGTGGTCGAACGATTGTACATCCTCCTGGCATTTTCCAACTCCTGCATTTTGTGTTTTTCCTCCGCTTCCTTACGATCTCTGATGGGATCGCTAAAGGTGATGGTTTCTTTGATCTTCATGACCTCATCGTGCTCAAACTCGATGGTTTTGCTCGATGGTGTGGCATCCATGACGCTGTAAAAATCAATGTTGGCTACGTTTTCCAGCTCGTCGTCCAAAGCCACTTTTTTGGGCTCGTGGTGTACGGTTTTGACTCTGTTGCTGCCCGTTTCAAAGCCGGTTGCAATAACGGTAACACTGATCTTATCTCCCAATGCCGGATCCATACAATTGCCCCAGATGAGGTCGGTGCCAAAGCCTGCTTCTTCCTGCACATAATCGGTGATTTCTCCGATCTCACTCATGGTTACTTCCTTGTTGCCTGATGTGATGTTGAGCAGGATGTGTTTGGCACCACGGATGTCGTTTTCTTCGAGCAGCGGTGAGGTCAATGCCATGTGGATGGCGGTTCTCGCTCTATCCATGCCCTCAGCCTCGCCGTAACCCATGAGGGCCACGCCTGAATCTTTCATTACAAAGTTAACGTCTTCAAAGTCAACGTTGATATATCCCGGTACGGTGATGATCTCCGCTATGGATTTTGCTGCGGTCGACAAAACATTATCTGCATTGTCAAAAGCTTGTGTAAGCGTCAGGTCACCGTACATTTCCTTCAACTTATCGTTGGAAATTACGAGGATGGCGTCTACATTTTTTTTCAGATTTTCCAATCCTTCCAATGCCTGCCTTTTTCTACGCATGCCTTCAAAGTGGAAAGGAAGGGTGACGATGCCTACGGTAAGAATGCCCATTTCCTTGGCCGCCTTGGCTATGATGGGAGCTGCACCGGTACCGGTACCTCCGCCCATGCCTGCGGTTACAAAAAGCATTTTGGTGCCATCTGACAAAAAGCCCCTGATCTCATCAATGGATTCAATACATGCTTCTTTGCCCGTTTCAGGCTTGGATCCCGCTCCCCTACCATCGGTAAGGCTTGGACCCAACGCGATCTTTTTTTCGATAGGACTTGTTTCCATGGCTTGTGCATCTGTATTGCAGATGGCAAAATCTACCCCTACGATGCCCTGGCGGAACATGTGGCCTACTGCGTTGCCTCCTCCGCCTCCAACACCAATGACTTTGATGATGGAATGATTATAATTAGGTATATTAAATTTCATGTCTTCTTAATTTTGAGTTGTGTAAATGGTTATAATTCGTGATCCGGAGTAGGTTCAAAAAAGTCTTTGGCGTAGACTCCGATTTTTTTCATGAAGCCCAAAAACTTAGACTCTACACTTGCCCTTTCTACCGCTTCTTCTACTTCCTCATCGTCAAAATCATCATTGCTGTTGTTTTGAATTTCAGGTGTAGTCTTTGTCACTACTTCTGCCTGTGCCATCTCCTGATTGCTGTATTCTACATACACTTTATCAGGCAGGTTGTCGATGGTATATTTCAACAAACCTATGGCAGTAGCATAGATGGGCGACGACAAGTCTTTGGTATAACCATGGGCCAGATGCTCAACCGGTTCGCCAATTCTGGCAGGCATACCGGTATGCAATTCCACCAGGGTCTCGATGTGTTTGAGCAACGCTCCCCCACCTGTAAGCACGATGCCTGCGATGAGTTTGTTTTCGTATCCCGAACGTTTGATTTCCCACAACACGTAGTCAAAGATTTCCTCTACCCTCGCCTGGATGATTTTGGCCAGGTTCTTTTCAGAGATGCTTTTGGCTTCTCTGCCTTTCAATACGGGTATGGTGATTCTTCTATTGTCTTTGATCATATCTGCCAGGGCCACACCAAATTTGACCTTCAGCTTTTCAGCCTGATCTGCCAACACGGTGCATCCTTCTTTGATATCCTCGGTTATGATGTTGCCACCAAAGGGAATCACGGCTGTATGTCGGATGATGTTGTCTTTGAAGATGGTGATGTCTGTAGTGCCTCCACCAATGTCAACCAATACCACACCGGCTTCTTTCTCCTGGTCGCTCAACACGGCACATGCCGATGCGATGGGCTCCAGCGTTATGTCTGCAATGTCGAGCCCTGCTTTCTCAATACATCGGATGATGTTTTTGGAAGCAGTGATCTGTCCCGTAATGATGTGAAAATTGGCTTCGAGTTTGTGTCCCGACATGCCGATGGGATCTACCACGTCTTTTTCATCATCCACGGTAAATTCCTGTGGAATCACGTGCAGAATTTTATCACCCGGGGGGAGGGCGATGCGGTACATGTCTTTAATCAGCCTTTCCACATCTTCCGAGGATATTTCCGCATTGTGGTCTGCCCTGGTGAGGTAGCCCATGTGGTGGTGACTCTTAATGTGCTGGCCTGCAATGCCGACGTGAACGACCTTAAACCTGCAACCCGCTGTCTTTTCTGCCATGTCTACTGCTTCTCTGATGGCCTTGACCGTCTTGTCGATATTTGACACAACGCCACGGGCTACACCTTCAGATTTTACAGTACCGTATGACACCACTTCGAGCCTGCCGAATTCATCCATCATGCCGGCGATGGCGCATACTTTGGTAGTCCCTATGTCAAGGGCTACCGCCAATGGCTGCTTGCTGGTGTTTTTGTCGGTGAGCCAGGCAAATCTCTTTTGTGGATTCAAACTAGTACTCATGGTATTATAATTAGTTAGTTAATAAATGCTGTTTCATTACTCTTCTGGGCCACTACCTGGCCTTTGTAGTTGAGTTTTAATACGTTGAATTTTCTCCACCCTTCTCTTGGCAATCCTTCTTTGTACATGATTTTGAGGTTGTCAAACTTTTCCTCAAGATTGGAGGCGTCTCCCAGTACTACTTCCTGTCTGCCTATTTTGGGTATTAATACTATTTCTCCGTTTTCTGTCACATCGATCTGCTCTACCAGTGCCGATAAAAATTCATCGGCAAAGAGGGCTTTCGATACCTCAAAGACTTCCTTCAATTTTCCTTTTTTATCGGACTTGAATTTATCTTCCTGATACAATTCAAAGTGACCGGTGGCCAATGGCACCCGTATCGCAGATTTTTCCACAATGGGCACCTGGTCTCCGTCTTCATCGATGTAGTAACTGCGATTACTTCCATCCATCACACGCACGATGGGTTGTCTTTGCACAATCCATACATTGAGTTTGTTGTCTGAATCGATGAATACTTCTACTTTTTTTATCCTTTTATCTGCTTTTAAAAGGGCTTCAAGTGCTTTCACTTCTATGTCTTCAACCGCCGTTTGGGTCACATCATATCCGGTATGCCTGTTGAATATTTGTTTCACCTCTCCCGGAGTGATTAGATTTCTCTTTCCCTTGATGGGTTTGATCACTACCTCCAGTTTCTGCACTTCAACCTCCATTTTGCGTTGTACAGACAACACAAATAAAATACCAATGCTCGCCATGATAACGGTCCAAAGGATGCGCTGTCGCAATACCGGTATGTCGATGCGTTTATCCATTTTTACCGGTCAGTATTTTTTGAATCTCCGGCACAAGCGTATCTATGTTGCCTGCACCCAGGGTCATTACCACATCAAAATCACCGCGGCTTATAAGCTCCAGGATCTGTGGCCTGTCCATCAAAGCAGCGTGACTGTGTTTCATTTTATCCAATAGCAGTTGAGCGTTAACACCCTCGATGGCTTCTTCTCTCGCAGGGTAAATTTCCATAAGAATGACTTCATCGAGTTTTGCCAGTTCTTCTGCAAAACCATCCGCAAAATCGCGGGTCCTTGTAAAAAGATGGGGTTGGAAAATACCCAGTAGTTTTTTACCCGGAAACATCATCCTTGCTGCACCAATGGCCATCTTCAATTCTGTGGGATGATGTGCATAGTCATCGATGTAAACTTTGGGTCCATCAACAATCCATTCAAATCTACGTTTCACTCCTTTGAAAGTACTTACACCGTTGGCTATAGCGTTTTTATCTTTTCCAAGCAGCAGTGCCACCGCAATAGCCACAGCCGCATTCGATACATTGTGCTGGCCGGGCATCCTGCTGGCTATTGATTCAATGCTGCCCATCGGACTGAAAAAATCAAAGATGACTTTGCCATGCTCTACCCCTTTGATTTCAAGTTTAATATCATTGGCTTCGTCAAAGCCATAAGTCATTACTTTGTACTGCAAACGCAATGCGTTTACTATCTCAGGGCCAAGATCACTGGCTGCTTGCTGCGACAACAACACTGTGCTCCCCTGCCGTGTCTTTTGTATGAAGGCTATATAAGCTTCAGTCACCTTATCGGCTGTACCATAAATATCCAGGTGGTCCGGATCAATGGAATTGACGGCCGCAATCTCCGGTGTGAGGTGCAAAAAGGATCTGTCAAACTCATCCGCTTCTACTACTACCCATTCACTGTCGCCCAGAAAATAGTTGGTATTGTAGCCGCTGAGGATGCCGCCCAGAAAAGCAGAAACCGATTCGTCACAGCTCTTCAATACATGTGTTACCATCGACGAAGTGGTAGTCTTGCCATGGGTGCCTGCTATCGCAATGGTTTTCTGCTGTTGTGAAATGAGACCCAATACCTGGGCCCTTTTCATCACGGGTACCCCTGTATTGAGCAGGTGCACCAATTGTTTATGATCCCTGGGTACAGCAGGTGTGTACACAACAAGGTCGATCTTTTGCGGCAACACATCGAGGTCTTCGGTATAGTTGACATCAATGCCTTCTGCCTGCAACTGTTGCGTAAGGCTGGTTTCCGTTTTGTCGTATCCAGCCACGGCAATGCCACGGGTACGGAAGTACCTGGCGATGGCGCTCATGCCAATACCACCGATGCCAATGAAATAGACCGATGTCAGTGTTGCCGGATTCAAGCCTTGTTTACTTTATACTGATTTGCAATATTTATTATCTCTCTGGCAATCACATCAGCTGCATCGGCTTTACCCAATGCCTTTAGATGGCTTGTCAGTGTTTTTTGTTTTTCTTCGTCCCTGATCAGCGCAGCCAGTTGGGGCATGAGCTGGTCGCGGGCTTCCACATCTTTGACCATCAGGGCTGCACCATGCTTTACCAATGACATGGCATTGTGTGTCTGGTGGTCTTCTGCAACGTTTGGAGAGGGGACTAGAATTGATGGATTTCCCACCAGAGCCAGTTCCGAAATGGTCAATGCGCCTGCCCGACACACGACTACATCACTGGCCTTGTACGCGGTTGCCATGTCCTCGATAAAAGGCAAGACTTTCACATTTGGCAATTCTGCTACTGAAGATTCTTTAAACTCGTTGTAGTACAGTTTACCAACCTGCCAAATAAACTGAATGTCCTGATTCGCCTCTATCCAGGCCTTGTTGGCCGCGATGGCATCATTCAAAGTTCTGGCCCCCAGGCTGCCGCCGAATACAAGTGTAGTTTTCTTATTTGTATCGACCCCAATTTTTGCCCTGGCCTCCTCCGTTGTCAAATTACTTTGGGCGATCTCTGCTCTCACAGGATTGCCTGTCCATTGTATTTTTGTTTCATCAAAAAATCTCTGCATGCCTTCATAGGCTACAAAAATTCTTTGTGCTTTTTTTCCCAATATTTTATTGGTTACGCCTGCATAACTGTTTTGTTCCTGCAACACATAAGGCACACCCATCCAGGAACAAACCTTGAGCAAGGGACCGCTTGCATAACCCCCAACCCCAACAGCAATGTCGGGTTTGAAATCACTGACCACCTTTCTCGCCTGCAAAAGTGATTTCAATATTTTCACCGGCAAGACAAGATTTTTCAGTGTAAGCTTTCTTTGCATGCCTGCAATGTCAAGTCCTATGATGCGATAACCTGCAGCCGGCACCTTTTCCATTTCCAGCTTACCCCTGGCGCCAACAAATAAAATTTCAGCAGCGGGCAGCTGTCTGCGGATCGCATCTGCAATCGCTATGGCCGGAAAAACATGGCCTCCCGTACCGCCTCCGCTAATTACTACTTTCATTTTTGGCTTCCATTGCTTTTAATTCCATGCGCTCGATTTCTGCCTGCTCTGCATTGCGACTCACACTGAGAATGATGCCCAATGAGATGCTGGTAAACAACAGCGAGGTACCTCCCATACTGATCAGGGGCAGGGTCAGCCCTGTTGCCGGCACCAGCTGTACGGATACACTGATGTTGGCAAAAGCCTGCACCACCAGGTTGAGACAGAGTCCCATGGCCAGTATGCCCCCAAAGGCCCGCGGGCTTTTGGTCACTATGTTGATGCACCGGATCAGCAACCACAGGTACAACCAAAGTACCAATAGTCCGCCGATGATGCCGTATTCTTCACAAATGATGGCGTATATACAATCTGCATATGCATAAGGCAGGTGATTGCGCTGGATGCTGTTACCCGGACCTACACCAAATACTTTTCCAGAAGCGATGGCAATCTTGGATTGCTGAATCTGATAAACCTCGTCCGACGAATTGAGAAAGGTCTTTACCCTTGTTTCCCATGTTTTGCTTCTTACAAACTCAGGATTGGCAAGACCAATTTTGTAGATGGCAAAACCCGTCAACAGACCACTCATGATGAGCAGAAATACGTATTTCAACGATATCCTGCCAATAAACATTAGTGTAATACTGGTGACAAAAAGCAGCGCCGCCGTTGATAAGTTGGCAGGAGCAATTAAACCACATATCAAAATTACC
>ERZ724513.1356-NODE-1356-length-12288-cov-18.380365_pt1 | contig 12288 bp, 4 predicted proteins | sample MGYA00376046_ERZ724513 | MGnify/ENA primary metagenome ERZ724513 (study PRJEB28724, sample SAMN07190883) | activated sludge metagenome | isolation source: activated sludge of sewage treatment plant in Hong Hong | place: Hong Kong | collected 2016-03-17 ... | reverse complement strand
GCGCCTCCTCCATGGCGATCGGCTTGTTCAGGTGGACCGTCATGTGGGTGTTGTCACCGGGCATGACCATCTCGGTGCCCTCGGGCAGCTGAACGACGCCCGTCACGTCCGTCGTGCGGAAGTAGAACTGGGGCGAGTAGTTCGAGAAGAACGGCTTGTGGCGGCCGCCCTCCTCCTTGGTCAGCACGTAGACGTTGGCCTCGAAGTCGGTGTGCGGCGTGACCGAACCCGGCTTGCACACGACCATGCCGCGCTCCACGTCGTCCTTCTTGGTGCCGCGGAGCAGCAGGCCGACGTTCTCGCCCGCGCGGCCCTCGTCGAGGATCTTGCGGAACATCTCGACGCCCGTGATGGTCGTCGTCTGCTTGGTCGGGCGGATGCCGATGATCTCGACCTGCTCGCCGGTCTTGACGATGCCGCGCTCGATGCGGCCGGTGACGACGGTGCCGCGACCGGTGATCGTGAACACGTCCTCGATCGGCATCAGGAACGGCTTGTCGGTCTCGCGCTCGGGCTGCGGGATGTACTCGTCCACCGCATCCATGAGCTCCAGGATCGACTCGCTCCACTTCGGGTCGCCGTTCATGGCCGGGAACGCGGCCACGCGGACGACCGGGCAGTTGTCGCCGTCGAACTCCTGGGAGGTGAGCAGCTCACGCACCTCCATCTCGACGAGCTCGATGAGCTCCTCGTCGTCGACCATGTCGCACTTGTTCAGCGCCACGACGATCGCGGGGACGCCGACCTGGCGGGCCAGCAGCACGTGCTCGCGGGTCTGCGGCATCGGGCCGTCGGTCGCCGCCACGACCAGGATCGCGCCGTCCATCTGAGCGGCGCCGGTGATCATGTTCTTGACGTAGTCGGCGTGGCCGGGGCAGTCGACGTGCGCGTAGTGGCGCTTCTCGGTCTGGTACTCGACGTGCGCGATCGAGATCGTGATGCCGCGCTGGCGCTCCTCGGGCGCCTTGTCGATCTGGTCGAACGCGGACACGGCGTTCAGCGCCGGGTACTTGTCGTGCAGCACCTTGGTGATCGCCGCGGTCAGCGTCGTCTTGCCGTGGTCGATGTGACCGATGGTGCCGATGTTGCAGTGCGGCTTGGTCCGCTCGAACTTGGCCTTTGCCACGTGGGCTCCTTCGTGTGTCGCGGCACGCACGGGTTTGCGTGGCGCTGGGTTCTGACTTGTTGCGCACAAGGTCGGTTCGCCCGCAGGCGTACCCACCAAGTCTCTTGCACCCCGCGGGGGATCGTCAAACCGGCAGGGGGCCGGGTGGCCCTCCCCCGCGGGGGGCGGGGAGGGCCGTCGCGGGCCTAGGCCGAGCCGCCTCGGCCCTTGGCGATGACCTCTTCGGCCACGGTCTTCGGCGCCTCGCCGTAGGAGTCGAACTCCATGGAGTAGGACGCCTGGCCGGAAGTCTTGCTCCGCAGGTCGCCGACGTAGCCGAACATCTCCGATAGGGGCACGAGGGCGCGCACGATCTGGTTGCCGTGCTGCTCCTCCATGCCCAGGACGTGGCCGCGGCGGGAGTTGATGTCGCCGATGACCGTTCCCAGGTAGTCCTCGGGGGTGGTCACCTCGACCCGCATGAGCGGCTCGAGCAGCGCCGGATCCGCGCGGCGGGCGGCCTCCTTGAACACCATGGAGCCGGCGATCTTGAACGCCAGCTCGGAGGAGTCGACGTCGTGGTAGGCGCCGTCCAGCAGGGTCACCTTGATGTCCTCGACCGGGTAGCCCGCCAGCGGGCCGAACGCCATGGCGTCGCGGATGCCGGCGTCCACGGCGGGGATGTACTCGCGCGGGATACGGCCGCCGGTGACGCCGTTGACGAACTCGTAGCCCTTGCCCTGCTCCTGCGGCTCCAGGGCGATGATGACCTTGCCGTACTGGCCAGAGCCACCCGACTGCTTCTTGTGGGTGTACTCGACCTTGTCGACCGCCCGGCGCAGCGTCTCGCGGTAGGCGACCTGCGGCTTGCCGATGTTCGCCTCGACCTTGAACTCGCGCTTCATGCGGTCGATGAGGATTTCCAGGTGCAGCTCGCCCATGCCGGCGATGATCGTCTGCCCGGTCTCCTCGTCGGTGTGCACGCGGAAGGTGGGATCCTCCTCGGCCAGACGCTGGATCGCGATCGACAGCTTCTCCTGGTCGGACTTTGTCTTCGGCTCGATCGCCTGCTCGATCACCGGGTTCGGGAACTCCATCGACTCCAGGATGATCGGGTGCTGCGGGTCGCAGAGCGTCTCGCCGGTGGTGGTGTCCTTGAGGCCCATCACGGCGCAGATCATGCCGGCGCCGATGGCCTCGATCTCCTCGCGCTTGTTCGCGTGCATCTGGTAGATCTTGCCGATGCGCTCCTTGCGGCCCTTGGTCGCGTTGAGCACCTGCGAGCCCGACTGCAGCACGCCGGAGTAGACGCGCACGTAGGTGAGGCGGCCCAGGTGCGGGTCGGCGGCGATCTTGAAGGCCAGCACCGACAGCGGCTCGTCGTTGGACGCCTTGCGCGTCTCCACCGCCTCCTCGTTGCCCGGCTTGAAGCCGTGCGTGGGGGGGATGTCGAGCGGCGAGGGCAGGTAGTCGATGACGGCGTCCAGCATGGGCTGCACGCCCTTGTTCTTGAACGAGGTGCCGCAGACGACCGCGGTGATCTTGTTGGCGATCACGGCGCGGCGAATGGCGGCCTTGAGGTCGGCGATCGTCAGCTCGTCCCCGGAGTCCTCCGCGAGCAGCCAAGCCTCGCCGAACTCGTCGTCGTTGTCGGCCAGGCAGGCCACGAGCTCCTCGCGGGCCTCCCGCGCCGCCTCCAGCATGTCGGCGGGGATCTCCTCGACGGTGTAGTCCTCGCCGATCTTCGTCTCGCCGCGCCACATCAGGGCGCGCATCTCCACCAGGTCGATGACGCCCTGGAAGTGCGACTCCGAGCCCACGGGCAGCTGCAGGACGGCCGCGGTGGCGTTCAGGCGCTCGCGGATCGTCTTCACGCAGAAGTCGAACGAGGCCCCGGTGCGGTCGAGCTTGTTGACGTAGCAGATGCGCGGGACGCCGTACTTGGTGGCCTGGCGCCACACGGTCTGGCTCTGCGGCTCCACGCCGGCGACGCCGTCGAAGACCGCGACCGCGCCGTCGAGCACGCGCAGCGAGCGCTCGACCTCGACCGTGAAGTCGACGTGGCCGGGCGTGTCGATGATGTTGATCTGGGTGCCCTTCCAGAAACAGGTCGTCGCGGCCGACGTGATCGTGATGCCGCGCTCCTGCTCCTGCTCCATCCAGTCCATCGTCGCGGCGCCGTCGTGCACCTCGCCGATCTTGTAGTTGATGCCGGTGTAGAACAGGATGCGCTCGGTGGTGGTGGTCTTGCCCGCGTCGATGTGGGCCATGATGCCGATGTTGCGGACCTTGGCCAGGTCGGTCTTGATGTCAATGGCCATGGCGGCCTCTCCTACTTCCTGAAGTCTTCTCTCTCAGCGGACGGCACGAAGCTCCCCCTCGCAGCGAACGAGGGAGAGCTTCGGCTTGGATCACCAGCGGTAGTGCGCGAAGGCGCGGTTGGCCTCGGCCATCTTGTGCGTGTCCTCACGCTTCTTGACCGACGCCCCGAGGCCGTTGCTGGCGTCCAGCAACTCGTTCATGAGGCGCTCGGTCATGGTCTTCTCGCGGCGCTGCCGGCTGTAGCCGACGAGCCAGCGCATGGCCAGCGTGGTGGCGCGGGCGGGCTTGACCTCGACGGGCACCTGGTAGGTGGCGCCGCCGACGCGGCGCGACTTGACCTCGACCGCCGGGCGGATGTTGTCCAGCGCCTTCTTGAGGGTCTGCACGGGGTCGATGCCGGTCTTGGCCCGCGTGCCCTCGAGGGCGCCGTACACGATGTTCTGGGCGACGGTCTTCTTGCCGTCGAGGAGGATCTTGCTCACCAGCTGGGAAACCAGCGGGGAGCCGTAGACCGGATCGACGACGATCGGCCGCTTGGGGGCCGGACCCTTGCGAGGCATCTGTTTAACCCTTCTTCGCGCCGTAGCGGCTGCGAGCCTGCTTGCGGTTCTTGACACCCTGGGTGTCGAGCGAGCCGCGGATGATCTTGTAGCGAACGCCGGGGAGGTCCTTCACGCGGCCACCGCGGACGAGGACCATCGAGTGCTCCTGCAGGTTGTGCCCCACGCCCGGGATGTAGGCGGTGACCTCGACGCCGGAGGACAGGCGCACACGCGCGACCTTGCGCAGCGCCGAGTTCGGCTTCTTCGGGGTGGTGGTGTACACGCGCGTGCACACCCCGCGGCGCTGGGGCGAACCCTTGAGCGCGGGCGTCTTGCTCTTGCTGACCTTGTCAGTGCGGCCCTTGCGGACCAACTGCTGGATGGTAGGCACCGGCTGGTATCTCTTTCGTTGCTGCGGGACGCCCCGGCGGGCGTCGGTGGCGGTGCGACTCACCCACCGCGGCGGCGCCGACGCGCCACGCCTGAGCGGGATCATCGCGGTTGTCCACACCCGCGCATCTCGAAGAGGAGCGTCGGGGAGAACGGGAGGCGTCCGGTTACCCGAACACAACGAACAAGACTAGTGGTTAGCCCCATCGGCCACAAAATTGCGGCCGGGGCATGACTAGCCGAGAAGTTCGTCCCCATCCTAGCCCATCGGCACCCGGACGCCGCGTCCGCCTCCTCCTCTCCGGCCCCAGAACGACGTCCGGACGCCGCCCGCCTGCTTCGTCCCCGGACGCGACGAAGGGGGACGCCCCGCAGGACGCCCCCCATCGTGTTCCCCCCCGGCCGCCGGCGCGGCCGTTCTGCTCAGCGCAGGTCGCCGATGTCGAACTCGTCCAGCGGCACCGTCGGCGAGCCGCCGGCGATGTCGTAGTCGAACGGGTCGTAGGAGAGGTCGTACGCCGCGGCGCGGGCCTCGGCCGTGGGCTCCACCCGGATGTTGCGGTAGCGCTCCAGGCCGGTGCCGGCCGGGATCAGCTTGCCCAGGATGACGTTCTCCTTCAGGCCCACCAGCGAGTCCGACTTGGCGTGGATCGCGGCGTCCGTGAGCACCTTGGTGGTCTCCTGGAACGACGCCGCGGACAGCCACGACTCGGTCGCCAGCGAGGCCTTGGTGATGCCCATGAGGACCGGACGCCCCTGTGCCGGGGTCAGGCCCTCGGTCACGGCGCGGCGGTTCTCCGTCTCGAACAGGGCGCGGTCCACGAGGTCGCCGGGCAGGATCGTGGTGTCGCCCGACTCGATGACGGTCACCCGGCGCAGCATCTGCCGGATGATGATCTCGATGTGCTTGTCGTGGATCGGGGCGCCCTGCGTCCGGTACACGGCCTGCACCTCCTCGACCAGGTGCTCCTGGACCTTCCGTAGCCCGCCGACGCGCAGGATGTCCTGCGGGTCGAGCGTCCCGGCGTACAGCTGCTGCCCCGCCTCGACGTGGTCGCCGTCGGCGACGGAGTGCTTGACCAGGTTGGTGTCCTCCCACTCGAGGCGCACGCGCCTCGGCAGCAGGTACTCCAGGTCCTCCTCGCCGTCGTCGCGGACGATGATGAGCTTGCGCGAGCGCTCCCCCTCCTCGATCCGGACGCGGCCGGCCGCCTCCGCGATGGGGGCCTTGCCCTTGGGCGTCCGGGCCTCGAAGAGCTCCACCACGCGGGGCAGGCCCTGCGTGATGTCGTCGCCGGCCACGCCACCGGTGTGGAACGTCCGCATCGTCAACTGCGTCCCCGGCTCGCCGATGGACTGGGCGGCGACGATGCCGACCGCCTCGCCCACGTCCACGAGCTTGCCGGACGCCAGCGAGCGGCCGTAGCACATCGAGCAGGTGCCGGTCGCCGCCTCGCAGGTGAGCACCGAGCGCACCTTGACGTCGGTGACCCCGGCGGCGACGAACTTCTTGATCAGCGCGTCGCCCAGGTCGACTCCCGCGGGCGCCAGCACGTTGCCCTGGGCGTCCACGACGTCGACGGCGAGCGTGCGGGCGTAGACCGCGGTCTCCACGTTGTGGGCCGGGACGAGCTGACCGTCGCGCACCGCCGCGATGACCTTGGTGAGCCCGCGCTCGGTGCCGCAGTCCTCCTCGCGGATGATGACGTCCTGCGAGACGTCCACCAGTCGACGGGTGAGGTAGCCCGAGTCGGCGGTCCGCAGCGCGGTGTCGGCCTGCCCCTTCCGGCCGCCGTGCGTCGAGATGAAGTACTCGAGCACGGACAGGCCCTCGCGGAAGTTCGACTTGATGGGCCGGGCGATGATCTCGCCCTTCGGGTTGGCCACCAGGCCACGCATGGCGGCGATCTGCCGCATCTGCGTCATGTTTCCGCGCGCACCCGAGTGCACCATCATGAAGATCGGGTTGTCCTTGGTGAAGTTGGCCTCCATCGCCGCGGTCAGCTCGTTCGTGGCGTCGGTCCACAGCTGAACGAGCTCCTGCTGGCGCTCCTCCTCGGTGACCTTGCCACGCTCGAACTGGCGGGTGATCTTGGCGGCCCGGCTCTCGTACGCCGCGAGGATCTCGGGCTTGTTCGGCGGCGTCTGGACGTCGCCGATGGAGACCGTGACCCCGGAGCGCGTGGCCCACTTGAAGCCGATGTCCTTGAGGCGGTCGAGCGTGCGCGCCACCACGACCTTCGGGTAGCACTCCGCCAGGTCGTTCACGATCTGGCCGAGCTTCTTCTTGCCCACCTCGGTGTTGACGTAGCCGAAGTCGGCCGGCAGCACCTCGTTGAACAGGGCGCGGCCCAGCGTCGTCTCCAGCAGGAACGACCCGTCCGGGCGGACCTGGGCCCCCGCCGGGGCCACCTGCGCGCCCTTCATCCGCAGCTTGATGCGGGTGCCGATCTCGATCTCGCCGGCATCGAAGGCCATGTGGGCCTCGTCCTTGGAGACGAACACCCGGCCCTCGCCCTTGGCGCCGTCCTTGGCCAGCGTCAGGAAGTAGTGGCCGATGATCATGTCCTGCGTGGGCAGGGTGACCGGGCGGCCGTCGGCGGGCTTGAGGATGTTGTTCGTCGACAGCATCAGGATGCGGGCCTCGGCCTGCGCCTCGGCCGACAGCGGCAGGTGGACGGCCATCTGGTCGCCGTCGAAGTCGGCGTTGAACGCCGTGCAGACGAGCGGGTGCAGCTGGATCGCCTTGCCCTCGATCAGCTGCGGCTCGAACGCCTGGATGCCGAGGCGGTGCAGCGTGGGGGCGCGGTTGAGCAGCACGGGGTGCTCGGCGATGACCTCCTCGAGCACGTCCCACACCACCGGACGCTGCCGCTCCACCATCCGCTTGGCGCTCTTGATGTTCTGCGCCAGGTTCAGGTCGTCCAGCCGCTTCATGACGAACGGCTTGAACAGCTCCAGCGCCATCGTCTTGGGCAGGCCGCACTGGTGCAGCTTCAGCTGCGGGCCGACCACGATGACCGAGCGGCCCGAGTAGTCGACGCGCTTGCCGAGCAGGTTCTGGCGGAACCGGCCCTGCTTGCCCTTGAGCATGTCCGAGATCGACTTCAGCGGCCGGTTGCCGGGGCCGGTGACCGGACGCCCACGGCGTCCGTTGTCGAACAGGGAGTCCACGGCCTCCTGCAGCATCCGCTTCTCGTTGTTCACGATGATCTCGGGCGCGCCCAGGTCGAGCAGGCGCTTCAGGCGGTTGTTGCGGTTGATGACGCGGCGGTACAGGTCGTTGAGGTCGGACGTCGCGAAGCGGCCGCCGTCGAGCTGCACCATCGGGCGCAGGTCCGGCGGGATGACGGGGACGGCGTCCAGCACCATGCCGACCGGGCTGTTGGTGGTGTTGAGGAACGCCGCGACCACCTTGAGGCGCTTCAGCGCCCGGGTCTTGCGCTGGCCCTTGCCGGTCTGGATGATCTCGCGGAGCTTCTCCGACTCGGCCACCAGGTCGAAGTCGTGCAGGCGGCGCTTGATGGCCTCCGCACCCATGAACCCCTCGAAGTACTTCCCGAAGCGGTTCTTCATCTCGCGGTAGAGCACCTCGTCGCCCTCGAGGTCCTGCACCTTCAGGGACTTGAAGCGCGTCCACACGGCGTCCAGGCGGTCGAGGTCGCGCTGCGCGCGATCGCGGAGGGTCTTGACCTCCTTCTCGCCGGCGTCGCGCACCCGCTTCTTCAGGTCCGCCTTGGCCCCCTCGGCCTCGAGCTGCGCCAGGTCCTCCTCGATCTTGGTCATGCGGTTCTCGATGTCGGAGTCGCGCCGCGCGGCGATCTGCTTGCGCTCGACCTCGACCTTGGCCTCGAGCGAGGGCAGGTCGCGGTGGCGGGCCTCCTCGTCGACCGCGGTGATCATGTAGGCCGCGAAGTAGATGACCTTCTCCAGGTCCTTCGGCGCGACGTCCAGCAGGTAGCCGAGCCGGCTCGGGACGCCCTTGAAGTACCAGATGTGGGTCACCGGCGCCGCCAGCTCGATGTGGCCCATGCGCTCGCGGCGCACGTTGCTGCGGGTCACCTCGACGCCGCAGCGCTCGCAGATGATGCCCTTGAACCGCACCCGCTTGTACTTGCCGCAGAAGCACTCCCAGTCCCGGGTGGGGCCGAAGATCTTCTCGCAGAACAGGCCGTCACGCTCGGGCTTGAGCGTGCGGTAGTTGATCGTCTCGGGCTTCTTGACCTCGCCGTGGCTCCATTCGCGAATCTGGTCGGCCGTGGCCAGGCCGATGCGGAGCTCGTCGTAGAAGTTGACGTCCAGCACGTTGTTTCACTTTCTCCCGCGCTCGAAGCGGGAACCGTCGTGGTGTCAGGTGGTCTGTGGACTCGGATGCCCTCGGACGCCGCGGCTCAAGGCGGCGGCGTCCGAGGTTCGTCAGACTTCGTCGATCCCGGCGAACGAGTCGGCGCCGGGGCGGCGCGACAGGTCGATGCCGAACTCCTCGGCGCGGTGGTAGTCGTCCTCGCTGTCGCGCAACTCGACCACCTGGCCGTCGGAGGACAGCACCTCCACGTTCAGGCAGAGGGACTTCATCTCCTTGACGAGCACCTTGAAGGACTCGGGGATGCCCGGCTCGGGGATGTTCTCGCCCTTGACGATCGCCTCGTAGACCTTGACGCGACCCGGCACGTCGTCGGACTTGATGGTGAGCAACTCCTGCAGCGCCCAGGCGGCGCCGTACGCCTCCATGGCCCACACCTCCATCTCGCCGAACCGCTGGCCGCCGAACTGGGCCTTACCGCCCAGGGGCTGCTGCGTGATCATCGAGTAGGGGCCGGTCGAACGGGCGTGGATCTTGTCGTCGACCAGGTGGTGCAGCTTCAGCATGTAGACGTAGCCGACGCCGACCTTGTCGGGGTACGGCTCGCCGGAGCGACCGTCGAACAGCTGCGCCTTGCCGTCGGTGTCGACCAGCCGCATGCCGTCGCGCTGGGGCAGCCCGTACTCGAGCAGGCCCGCGATCTCGCTCTCGTTGGCGCCGTCGAACACCGGCGTGGCCACGCGCACGTCTCCGTCGACCCGGCCGAGGCCGAGGCCCTTGAGGCGCTGCGCCCAGGGCTCGTCGCACTCGGTGATGTCCCAGCCGGAGTGGGCGATCCAGCCCAAGTGCATCTCGAGCACCTGCCCGACGTTCATCCGGGAGGGGACGCCGAGGGGGTTCAGGACGATGTCGACCGGCGTGCCGTCCTCGAGGAACGGCATGTCCTCGATCGGCAGGATCTTCGAGATGACGCCCTTGTTGCCATGGCGTCCGGCGAGCTTGTCGCCCTCGGAGATCTTGCGCTTCTGCGCCACGTACACCCGGACCAGCTGGTTGACGCCGGGGGGCAGCTCGTCGCCGTCCTCACGGTCGAACACGCGGACGCCGATGACCGTGCCCGACTCCCCGTGGGGCACCTTCATCGAGGTGTCGCGCACCTCGCGGGCCTTCTCGCCGAAGATGGCGCGCAGCAGGCGCTCCTCGGGAGTGAGCTCGGTCTCGCCCTTCGGGGTCACCTTGCCGACCAGGATGTCGCCCGTCCCGACCTCGGCGCCGATCCGGACTATTCCCCGCTCGTCGAGGTCGGCGAGCATGTCGTCGCCGACGTTGGGGATGTCGCGGGTGATCTCCTCGGCGCCCAGCTTGGTGTCGCGGGCGTCGATCTCGTGCTCCTCGATGTGGATCGAGGTCAGGATGTCGTCCTGCACGATCCGCTGCGACAAGATGATCGCGTCTTCGTAGTTCAGTCCGTTCCAGGGCATGAACGCCACCAGCAGGTTGCGGCCCAGCGCCATCTCGCCGGCGTCGGTGCACGCGCCGTCGGCCAGCGGCTGCCCGGCGTCCACGTGCTCACCCGCCGCCACCAGGGGGCGCTGGTTGATGCAGGTCGTCTGGTTGCTGCGGACGAACTTCTCCAGTCGGTAGGTGCGCTGCGTCCCGTCGTCGTTCATGACCTCGATGAGGTCGCCCGACACCGACGTCACGACGCCCGGGCGCTCGGCCACGGTGACCTCGCCGGCGTCGATCGCGCCGCGGTACTCCATGCCGGTGCCGACCAGCGGGGCCTCGTTGCGCAGCAGCGGCACGGCCTGGCGCTGCATGTTGGCGCCCATCAGCGCGCGGGAGGCGTCGTCGTGCTCCAGGAAGGGGATCAGCGCGGTCGCGACCGACACCATCTGGCGCGGCGAGACGTCCATGTACTGCACGAGCGACGGGTCGACCTCGTCGGCCTCGCCGTCCTTGCGCCGCACCAGGACGCCGGGCTCGGTGAAGCGTCCGGAGTCGTTCAGCTTGGCGTTGGCCTGGGCGATGACGAAGCGGTCCTCCTCGTCGGCGGTCAGGTAGTCGATCTGGTCCGTGACGTGCCCGTCGACCACCTTGCGATAGGGCGTCTCGATGAAGCCGAACGCGTTGACGCGCGCGAAGGACGCCAGCGAGCCGATCAGGCCGATGTTCGGGCCTTCCGGCGTCTCGATCGGGCACATGCGGCCGTAGTGCGACGGGTGGACGTCGCGAACTTCCATGCCGGCGCGGTCGCGCGACAGGCCGCCGGGACCCAGCGCAAAGAGGCGCCGCTTGTGGGTCAGGCCCGCCAGGGGGTTGTTCTGGTCCATGAACTGGCTCAGCTGCGAGGTGCCGAAGAACTCCTTCAACGCCGCCACCACGGGGCGGATGTTGATCAGCGTCTGCGGCGTGATGGCCTCGATGTCCTGGGTCGTCATGCGATCGCGGACGGTGCGCTCGAGGCGTCCGAGGCCGATGCGGAGCTGGTTTTGGATGAGCTCGCCGACCGTGCGGAGCCGCCGGTTGCCGAAGTGGTCGATGTCGTCGGTCTCCACCGGCAGGTCGCCCAGCTCCGTCCGGCCCTCGTGGAGGGCCACCACGTAGCGGATCGCGGTGACGATGTCCTCGAGCGTGAGCACCTGCCGGTCGAAGGGCAGGTCGAGACCGAGCTTCTTGTTGATCTTGTAGCGGCCGACCTTCGCCAGGTCGTAGCGCTTGGGATTGAAGTAATAGTTCTCCAGCATCGCCTGCGCGGCCTCGCGGGTCGGCGGCTCGCCGGGGCGCAGCTTGCGGTAGATGTCGAGCAGCGCGTCGTCGGTGCCGGTGGTGTGATCCTTCTCAAGGGTCAGGCGCATCGACTCGTACTCGCCGAACTCCTCCAGGATCTGCTCGTTGGTCCAGCCGAGCGCCTTGAGCAGCACGGTGACGTTCTGCTTGCGCTTGCGGTCGAGCCGGACGCCGACCATGTCGCGCTTGTCGACCTCGAACTCCAGCCAGGCGCCTCGGCTGGGGATGATCTTGCAGGTGAAGATGTCCTTGTCGGAGGTCTTGTCGGGCGTCTGCTCGAAGTAGACCCCGGGGGAACGCACGAGCTGCGACACCACGACGCGCTCGGTGCCGTTGATGACGAACGTGCCCTTGGACGTCATCAGCGGGAAGTCGCCCATGAACACCGTCTGGCTCTTGATCTCGCCGGTGTCGTTGTTCATGAACTCGGCCGTCACGAACAGCGGGGCGGCGTAGGTGACGTCGCGGTCCTTGCACTCCTCGACGCTGTACTTTGGGTCCTCGAAGCGGTGATCCCGGAAGCTCAGCGACATGGTCTGCGAGAGGTCCTCGATCGGCGAGATCTCCTCGAAGATCTCCTCGAGCCCCGACTTGGTGTTGATGTCGGTGCGGCCTTCGGCCTGGGCCTGGGCGACGCGCTCGCGCCAGGCCTCGTTCCCGACCAGCCAATCGAAGGAGTCGACCTGCAAATCGAGCAGGTTGGGGACCTCCAGCGGTTCGGCGATCTTCGCGAACGAGATTCGTCCGCTGGCGGAGACGACATTGGTGTTCTTCGACGCAACGCGCGAGACGGCCAAGGTTCGGTGTCCTTCCTCAAGACCCGGGCAAAGCGGTTC
>ERZ724513.1352-NODE-1352-length-12301-cov-13.198922_pt1 | contig 12301 bp, 11 predicted proteins | sample MGYA00376046_ERZ724513 | MGnify/ENA primary metagenome ERZ724513 (study PRJEB28724, sample SAMN07190883) | activated sludge metagenome | isolation source: activated sludge of sewage treatment plant in Hong Hong | place: Hong Kong | collected 2016-03-17 ... | reverse complement strand
CGACCCGCGCCGCGCCCGCCGCCGCCCGGCACCCGGGTACGCCGCGCCGCCCCCGGTCGCGGACCGGTCGACCGGGATCGCCGTACGGCCCTCCCGCAAGGTCTCTTAGCGGCCCCTCAGGGTCTGTTGGGCCCGACTCAGGGTCGATCTGACAGGCTTGCGCCATGACGCAGCGCACCCTGGCCGGCATCCTGGCCGTGCCGCTGCTCATCGGGCTGTGGGTCACCGCCGCGCTGGTGCCGCTGCCCTACGTCACCTACGAGCCCGGCCTCACCGTCGACGTGCTCGGCGACAACGACCAGGGCAAGCCGATCATCACCGTCACCGGCAAGAAGTCCTACCCCGACGACGGCCAGCTGCGGATGACCACGGTCTACGTCTCCCAGCCCAAGCCCGAGGGCCGCAACAACCTGTTCGAGCTGATGCAGGACTGGGTCAGCAACGAGGACGCGGTCTACCCCTACGACGCGGTCTACCGCCAGGACGAGACCGTGGAGCAGAACCGGCAGGAGGGCGCCAGCCAGATGACCTCCTCCCAGGACGCCGCGACCGCGGTCGCGCTCGAGGAGCTGGGGTACGACGTCACGGAGGTCGTCGTCGCGGACGTGACCAAGGGCGCCCCGGCCGACGGCCGGCTGGAGACCGGCGACGTGATCCTGCGGGTCGAGGGTGAGCCGGTGTCGACCTCGCAGGACGTCGTCGACGCGGTCACCTCGGCGCCCGCCGGCGAGCCCGTGCCGTTCGTCGTCAGCCGCGACGGCGCCCGCACCTCCGTGCAGGTCACCCCCGACACGGTCGACGGCAAGCCGCAGGTCGGGATCTCGGTCGGCGGCCAGGTCAGCAAGAAGTTGCCGGTCAAGGTGACCATCAACCTCGACGAGGGCATCGGCGGTCCGAGCGCGGGCCTGATGTTCTCCCTCGGCATCTACGACACGCTCACCCCCGGCTCGCTCACCGACGGCAAGACGATCGCCGGCACCGGGACGATGGACGCCACCGGTGCCGTCGGCCCGATCGGCGGCATCCAGCAGAAGATCGTCGGCGCGCGCGACGCCGGCGCACAGCTGTTCCTCGTGCCGCCCGAGAACTGCGCGGAGGCGCTCGGCGCTCCGAACGGCGACATGCGGCTGGTCCGCGCCGACACCATGCACGACGCGCGCGAGGCGATCGAGGCCTGGGTGAAGGACCCGGACGCAGACCTCCCCAGCTGTGAGGAGGCGAGCTCGTGAGCGAGTTCGACCCCGGCCTGCTGAACGACCTCGACACCGACCCCGCCCTGGCGGCGGCCGTCCTGGAGATCGAGACCCACGCCGCCACCGAGGGGTGGGACCGGCCGGCCCGTCTCTACGCGCTGGTCGACACCGCCGCGCTGGTCGCGCGCGAGCCCGCCCTCGCCGCGGCCATGGGTCTCGACGAGGCCTCGTCGCAGGGCTCGCTGACCCCGGTCGAGCAGGACCAGCTCGCGCCCGACCAGCCCCTGGAGGTCGCGTTGCAGTCGATCTCGTGGCCGCCGGGGGTCGCGGGCTGCGCCGCGGTCGTCGAGCGGCTGGTGCTGCCGCCGGACGCGGACGCGGAGATCCCGGACGACCGGGTGACGGCCGAGGAGTTCGCCCGCGAGCACCCCGACCGCCAGGAGGTGCGGATCGTGGCGGGTGCGACCCGCGCCGGGGCGACGTACTGTGCGCTGCGACTGCGCGCCCACGACGACGACCAGTCGGTCGTGGGCGGCGCGGACCTCGTGCCCGGGCTGCTCGAGCTGCTCGGCGCGACGCTGGAGGAGGAGACCGAGGAGTGAGCACGACAGGATCGAGCAAGGGGATGGGCACCGCATGAGCGAGCTGTTCGACGAGGCCGCCCAGCCGGCCGGCCCGCCCCCGCGCGGTGGTTCACGCCGGTCCCGCGCGCTGATCATCACCGCCGTCGTGATCGTGCTCGGGTTCCTCGGGCTGAGCACCTTCGCGGGCCTCTACACCGACCGGCTCTGGTACCAGGCCGGCGGCTACGGCGGCGTCTTCTCGACGCTGTTCTGGACCAAGGCGGTGCTGTTCCTCGTCTTCGGCCTGCTGATGGCGACGGTGGTCGGGCTCAACATCTACCTCGCCTACCGGTTCCGTCCGTTCTTCCGCCCCAGCTCCACCGAGCAGAACGGGCTCGACCGCTACCGCGACGCGGTCACCCCGATCCGCACGTGGCTGCTGGTCGGCATCTCGGTCGTCCTGGGCGCGTTCGCGGGCAGCTCGGCGATCGGCGAGTGGCGCAACTACCTGCTGTGGCGCAACGGCGTGCCGTTCGACCAGAAGGACGTCTGGTTCCACAAGGACATCGGCTTCTACGTCTTCGACCTGCCCTGGCTGCACTACCTGGTCGACTTCGCGATGGCGGCGCTGGTGATCGCGATCATCGCGGCCGCCGTCACCCACTACCTGTACGGCGGCATCCGGCTGCAGACGCCGCGCGACCGCTTCTCCGGTGCCGCGCAGGCACAGCTGTCGGTGCTGCTGGGACTGTTCGTGTTGGCCAAGGCTGCCGACTACTGGCTCGACCGCTTCGACCTGGTCAACCAGAGCGGCTCGCTGATCACCGGGATGAACTACACCGCCGACCACGCGGTGCTGCCGGCCAAGAACATCCTGCTCGGCATCTCGGTCATCTGCGCGGTGCTGTTCTTCGTCAACGTCTGGCGGCGCACCTGGCTGCTGCCCTCGGTCGGGCTGGCGCTCCTCGCGGTCTCCGCGATCCTGCTCGGCCTGATCTGGCCGGGGATCGTCCAGCAGTTCCAGGTCAAGCCGTCGGAGGCCGACAAGGAGCAGAAGTACATCGCCGCGAACATCACGGCCACCCGCGCGGCGTACGACATCGACGACGTCGACGTCACCCAGGTCGGGGACGCGACGATCGACAACGTCGACCAGCGCGTGCTCGACACCCAGACCGCCTCGGTGCCGCTGGTCGACCCCAAGCTGGTCAGCCCGACCTTCGAGCAGGTCCAGCAGGGCCGCGCCTACTACTCGGTCGCCGACGTGCTCGACGTCGACCACTACGACATCGAGGGATCGGACCGGGCGCTGGTGCTCGGCGTCCGCGAGCTCGACCAGTCCGGTGTCCCTGACGGCGACCAGAACTGGACGAACCTCCACACCGTCTACACCCACGGGTCCGGCGTGATCGCCGCCTACGGCAACCAGCGCACGACCGACGACGCCCTGCCGGCCGGCACCACCGACGACAAGACCCAGTGGGCGCAGGGCCTGCTGGCGGGTGAGGACGCGCTGTCCACGTCGATCGGCGGGTTCGAGCAGCGGGTCTACTTCGGGGAGCAGAGCCCGGACTACTCCGTCGTGGGCACGGCGCCCGGCGCGAAGTCCGTGGAGCTCGACCTGCCCCTCGGCGACGGGTCCGGCGACGCTGCGGACGCGGACACCACGACGACCTACGACGGCAGCGGTGGCGTCCCGATGGGCAGCACCTTCCGCCGGCTGATGTACGCGGTGAAGTTCAGCGAGCCGAACTTCCTGCTCTCGGGCCGGGTCAACGACAACAGCCAGGTCCTCTACAACCGCGACCCGAGCAGCCGTGTCGAGAAGTTCGCGCCGTGGCTCACAGTCGACAGCGACCCCTACCCGGTCGTCGCCGACGGCAAGATCCTGTGGGTCCTCGACGGCTACACCACGACCGACCGCTACCCGGGCGCGGAGCGCGAGTCGTTCGACACGATGACCAACGACTCGTTGCAGACCAACGACACCCTGCGCACGGTGCCCACCGACGAGGTCAACTACATGCGCAACGCGGTCAAGGCGACGGTGGACGCCTACGACGGCACGGTCCGGCTCTACGCCTGGGACGAGCAGGACCCGATCCTGCAGACCTGGGAGAAGGTGTTCCCCGGAACGGTGCTGCCGAAGTCGGAGATCCCGCAGGCCGTCATGGACCACATGCGCTACCCCGAGGACATGTTCAAGGCGCAGCGCTACCAGTTCGCGCGCTACCACGTGACCAACCCGAGCGACTTCTACACCGGCAACCAGCGGTGGGAGGTCCCGGTCGACCCGAACGCGCCGAGCAGCCTGCAGCCGCCGTACCGGCTCTTCGTCGACCAGCCCGTCGGCAGCGACCCCTCGAGGCAGCAGCCCGTCTTCTCGCTGACCTCGACCTTCGTGCCGTACAAGAAGAGCAACCTGGCCGCGTTCGTCACCGTGAACTCGAACGCGAGCTCGCCGGACTACGGGAAGATGCAGGTCCTCGAGCTCACCGACCAGAGCGCCAAGGGACCGGGGCAGGTCGCCAACGACTTCAACTCCGATTCCGACGTGGCGAACAAGCTCGCGCTGTTCAACCGCAGTGGTGGTCAGGTCATCAACGGCAACCTGCTCACGCTCCCCGTCAACAACGGCTTCCTCTACGTCGAGCCGGTGTACGCCGTCCGCGCGGCGTCCTCGGTCAGCTACCCGAGCCTGGCCTACGTGCTGGTCTCCTACAACGGCGAGGTCGGCATCGGCACATCGCTGCCGGCCGCCATGGCCAACGCCCTCGACCGGTCGCTGCCACCGAGCACCAACGGCGACAACAACGGGAGCTCGGGGAACAACGGGAACTCCGGAAACAACGGGAACAGTGGCGACGGCAAGCCGACCGGCTCGCTGGTCGAGCAGATCAGGACCCTGCTCGACCGGGCCCAGGCCAAGTTCGACCAGGCGGACGCCGCGCTGGCCGACAAGGACACCGTGACCTGGGCCCGGCTGACCGACGAGGGCAAGGAGCTGGTCAAGCGGGCCTACGACCTCGCCAGCCAGTTGCCGGCCGACGAGCGCGGGGGCGGCGCGGGGAGCTCCTCGGAGTCGCCTGCGCCCTCGGAGTCGCCCAGCTCTTCGGCCGGGTGACCTGTCCCACGCCCCTGCGATTTGGGATGCCCGTGGCTATCCACTAACGTGGGGTTCACCGACGCGGGGTGGAGCAGCTCGGTAGCTCGCTGGGCTCATAACCCAGAGGTCGCAGGTTCAAATCCTGCCCCCGCTACAAAGGAAGATCGCAGGTCAGAGCCGGGCTCGTGGGTTACCAGGGCCCGGTTCTGGCATCTGTTGTCAGCACGATGTCTGCTGACATTGCCTCCAAAGGGATGCCGGCAAGGTCGTCTGGCGAAGAACCGCGATGCTTGGCGAGGAATGGCGGAAGGTCGATTTGGGCGACCTTTTTGCCGATGACCCAGAGGTCGCGATCGCCAGCCAGTGTTGGCCTGGCGTTCGCCTCGCCTGATCGGCGACAAAGGCAATCAGCGACCGCAGGTTCAGTGCCCAGCGGTCGACACGTTTGCCGGGGGTCCTCAGCCGCGGGGCAGGAGCCCCTCGAGGAGCAGGTCGAGCACGGCCTCGAGCTGGTCGTGGAGAGCGGGGTCCGCCCATTCGTCGGCGTGTGCCGGGTGGTGGAACATCGCCGTGGCCTGCAGCACGGCTCGGCCGGACACCTGCGGATCGACGGAGGCTAGTACGCCGTCGGCGACTCCGTCCTGCACGATCCGGGCGAGTTGGGCGGCGAGGTGCTCGACGTGCGCGTCGATCACCTCGCCGGACTCCGCGGTGACCTTGCGGAAGGTGGCGAACAGCTCCGGGTCTTCGCGAGCGATGCTCTGCTTGGACGCGGCCAACTGCCGCACCCAGGTCCGCAGCCGCCCCGCCGGGTCGCCGGTTTCGGCGACGATCTCCTCAAGTGGTGCCGAGATTCGGTCCAGCCAGCGTTGGGTGACCGCGTCGCGCAGGGCGGCCTTGCTGGGGAAGTGCCGGTAGACCGAGCCGTGACTGACGTCGAGGGCGCGGGCCACGTCGACCACGGTGGTCTTGGCCGGTCCGTAGCGACGCAGCACCTCCTCAGCGGCCTGCATGATGCTCTCGGCGGTCAGCGCCTCGGGCACGGGCGGCAACCTACTTCTCACTGTCCAGGAAGGACATCTGCGCCGCGTCGTAGCGGGTGCCGGCCACCGCGCCCGGGGGCACGGCCGCCTCGATTGCTGCCAGGTCAGGCTCGGACAGGTCCAGGTCCAGCGCACCGAGGGACTCCTCGAGCCGGGCCCGGCTCCGAGCGCCGACCAGCGGCACGATGTCTGTGCCCCGCGAGGCCACCCAGGCGATCGCGACCTGGGCGACGGTGGCGCCTTGGGCCTCGGCGACGTCGCGGAGCACCTCGACCAGGCGCAGGTTGGCCTCCAGGTTCTCGCCGGTGAACCGGGGAAGGTGCGCACGGAAGTCACGGACCTCCCGGTCGGCGCTCCAGTGACCGGAGAGCAACCCTCGAGAGAGGACGCCGTAGGCCGTGATCCCCACGCCGAGCTCACGGGCGGCAGGCAGGATCTCGGCCTCGATGCCGCGCGAGACCAGGGAGTACTCGATCTGCAGGTCGGCGATCGGGTGCACGGCGGCCGCCCGGCGCAGGGTCTGCGCGCCAACCTCGGACAGGCCGATGTGACGTACGTAGCCGGCCGCGACGAGCTCGGCGAGCGCGCCGACGGTCTCCTCGACCGGGACCGACGGGTCCAGGCGTGCGGGTCGGTAGATGTCGACGTGGTCGGTGCCGAGCTTGCGCAGCGTCTGGGCGAGGGCGTTCTTGGTCGCCGCCGGCCGAGTGTCGACGCCGTTCCAGGAGCCGTCCGGGCCACGCAGCACGCCGTACTTGACGCTGATCTGCACCTGGTCACGGTCGCGGCCGCGGAGCGCTTCGCGCAGCAAGAGCTCGTTGTGGCCCATGCCGTAGAAGTCGCCAGTGTCGAGCAGTGTGACGCCGGCGTCGAGAGCCGCGTGGATGGTGGCGATGCTCTCGGCCTCGTCGGCCGGCCCGTAGAGGTCGGACATACCCATCAGGCCGAGGCCGAGGGGGGCGACGGTGGGGCCCGTGGTGCCCAGTCGACGCGGCGGGGTGATGGTGGAGGGGTGCGTAGTCATGCCACCATGGTGAAGTATCAAATGACAGATTGCAAATTCTGTCACTTGATCTAACGTTACGCCGCGCGGGTGAGCGCGCCTGCGATCAGGGCGCGAGCCGCCTGCTTGGCTGCACGTGGGGCTTCGGGGTCCGCGGCGAGCGCGCCGTCCGCGAGGCCGCCGTCGAGCAACAGCGCCAGTGACCTCGCCAGCGAGTCCGGGTCGTCGGCGCCCGTGCGGGCGGTCAGGTCGCGCAGCCACGCGAGCACGGCCCGCTTGTGCGCGATGGTGCGCTCGTGCACCGGCGTGCCGGGAGCGGCCTCTGCGGCCGCGTTGATGAAGGCGCAGCCCCGGTAGCCGTCCCGGCGGCAGGCTGTGCCCAGGGCGTCGAAGAGCCCGACCAGCTGGTCCGCGGGGTTGGGGCCGGCGGCTTCGGCGGCCGCGCGGAGCTGTCCGGTCCAGATCCCGTCCACCTTCTCGAGGTAGGCGAGGACGAGCTCGTCCTTGGCCGGGAAGTGCTTGTAGAAGGTCGCCTTCGCCACGCCGGACTCGGCGATGATCAGGTCCACGCCGACCGCTCGGATGCCACGGGCGTAGAACAGCCGGAAGGCGGTGTCGAGGATGCGCTCGCGGGCGGGGGAGGGGGTCACCCCTTGATTATAGACAGACCTGTCTGTTACTGTCCACGCCAACGGCAGACAAACCTGTCTACCGTCTCGGAACCTCTCGAAGGGCATCTCATGAACATCGCAGTTCTCGGCACCGGCATGGTCGGCCAGGCGATCGCCGGCCGTCTGCACGAGCTCGGCCACACCGTGGTGATCGGCACCCGCGACCCGGAGGCCACGCTCGCCCGCACCGAGCCCGTCGGCATGGGCAACCCGCCGTTCTCGGCCTGGCGCGCGGCCCACGAGGGCGTGGCAGTCGCCACCTTCGCCGATGCCGCCGTTGGCGCCGAGCTCGTGGTCAACGCCTCCTCCGGCGCCGCCGCTCTCGACGTGCTCGGCCTCGCCGGTGCGGACAACCTGGCCGGCAAGGTGCTCGTCGACATCGCCAACCCGCTGGACTTCTCCAACGGGTTCCCGCCCACCCTGTCGGTCAAGGACACCGACTCCCTGGGCGAGCAGATCCAGCGCGCCTTCCCCGAGACGAAGGTCGTCAAGACCCTCAACACGCTGACGGCCTCGCTGATGGTCGACCCGAAGTCGCTCGGGGAGTCCTCGACGATCTTCGTCTCCGGCGACGATGCCCAGGCCAAGGCCACCGTGGTCTCGCTCCTGGAGAGCTTCGGGCACGACGACGTCATCGACCTCGGCCCGCTCGAGACGGCACGTGGCACCGAGATGCTCCTGCCTGTCTGGCTACGGCTGATGGGCACGCTGGGCACCGGCACGTTCAACTTCAAGATCGTCCGCTGACCATGAGCGCCCGCGACCTCATGGGCGGCAAGACCGTGCTGGTCACCGGGGGCACCGGCGGGATCGGGCTGGCCACGGCCACCGGTCTCGCCGGCCTCGGTGCCCGCGTGGGGATCGTGGGCCGCTCCGCCACGCGCGGCGCGGCCGCGGCCGACGCCGTACGAAGCAAGGTGCCGTCGGCGCAGGTGGACGTCTTCGAGGCGGACCTGTCCGCCCAGGCCGAGGTACGGCGCCTGGCCGCTGAGGTCAAGGCGACCTACTCGCGTCTGGACGTGCTGGTCAACAACGTCGGCGGCTACTGGGCGCACCGGCACGTCACCGTGGACGGCCTCGAGCACACCTTCGCGCTCAACCACCTCGCCCCGTTCCTGCTCACCCGCGAGCTGCACGACCTGCTCGTCGCCAGCGCTCCCGCTCGGGCGGTGACCGTGTCTTCGGGGGCGCAGGCCATGGGGCGGATCGACCTCGACGACCTGCAGGGCGAGCGGTCCTACAACGGCCAGCGCGCCTACAACCAGTCCAAGCTCGCGAACGTGCTGTTCACCTACGAGCTGGCCCGCCGGCTCGAGGGCACCGGCGTGACCGCGAACGTGCTGCACCCCGGCGTGGTGCGCACCTCCTTCGGTCACGAAGACAGCGGTCGATGGATGCGGCTGATGCTCCCCCTGGTGCGGCCCTTCATGAAGACCCCCGACCAGGGGGCCGCGACCCCGATCTACCTGGCGAGCTCCCCCGACGTCGACGGCGTGAGCGGTGCCTACTTCGCCAACCAGCAGGCGAAGAAGTCATCGAACGCCAGCTACGACCGCCACCTGGCACACAGGCTCTGGGAGGTCAGCTCCACGCTCGTAGGCATCCAGCACGACAACAACTCCCAGCTCGACGCGAAGGATCAGACATGAAGCTCGGCGTTCACCTGGTGAACTTCACCCTGCCCGGCGGCCCCGAGTCGATTGGCCCTACCCTCGCCGCGACCGGCACGGCGGTCGAGGAGGCAGGGCTGGACAACGTGTCGTTCATGGACCACTACTTCCAGCTCGAGTTCCTCGCCGGGGCCAACGACCCGATGCTCGAGGGCTACACCGCCCTCGGCTTCCTCGCCGCGCACACCTCCACGGTCGAGCTCCAGCTCCTGATGACGGGAGTGACTTACCGCCACCCGGGGCTGCTGGCCAAGATCGTCTCCACACTCGACGTGGTCTCCGGCGGGCGTGCCGCCCTCGGCATCGGCGCGGCCTGGTACGAACGGGAGCACCGCGCCCTCGGCGTACCGTTCCCGCCACTGTCCGAGCGGTTCGAACGGCTCGAGGAGACCCTGCAGATCGTGCGTCAGATGTGGAGCGACGACGACGGCCCCTTCGTCGGGAAGCACTACCAGCTCGCCGAGACGATCAACTCCCCGCAACCGCTGCACAAGCCCCACCCGCCGATCATGGTCGGTGGCGGCGGTGAGAGAAAGACGCTCCGCCTCGTGGCGAAGCACGCCGACGCCTGCAACGTCTTCGCCGGCCAAGGCGCCGGTCCCGACGAGGTCGCACACAAGCTCGCCGTCCTGCGCGAGTGGTGCGACCAGGAGGGACGGGCCTACGACGCGATCCGTAAGACCGTTCTCTACAACGGCCTCGTCGGACCCGATCGTGCCGGAGGCGCCGCGTTCGTCGAGGAGATGCGCGCACTCGCGGACGTCGGAATCGAGGAGGTGCACGTGATGCCGCTCCAAGGCGACCCGGTCGGCTTCGTCAGGTCTCTCGGCGAACACGTCGTACCCCACCTCTCCCAGCTCTGACCGCACCACCGGAACCGCACCGACAAAGGAACGCGCCATGTCTCGGAAGCCCAGCACCCTCGTGCTCCTCGCCCACCCAGATCCCGCAGGGTCCCGCGTGAACAGCGCACTCGCCGACGCCATCCGCGACCTGGAAGGCGTCCACATCCGCGACCTCGCCGCGGTCCGTCGAGCGGACGGCTTCGACGCTGCCGAGGAACAGCCGCTGCTCGTCGAGCACGACACCGTCGTGTTCCAGTTCCCCTGGTACTGGTACTCCGTCCCCGGCATCCTCAAGGAATGGATGGACCAGGTGCTGCTCTACGGCTTCGCCTACGGGGCAGGCGGCACCAAGCTGCACGGCAAGACCCTGCAGGTCGTGACCACCACTGGCGGTCCGAACGAGTCCTACCGGGCCAGCGGCTACAACAGGTTCACGATGAGCGACCTGCTCCGCCCGCTCGACGCCACCGCGCACCTGTGTGGCATGGCGCTCGCCGAGCCGTTCGTGGTGCACGGCGTCCGCCACCTCGACGAGGCAGCGCTTGCAGAGTACGGCGCCCGCTACCGAGACCTCCTCGCCGGCGAAGAACTCCGCGCCACCGCCTGAGACGCCCGCCGCATCACCGCGCGCCCGCGTCACGATGACGCTGCGAGGGCCGCGAAACCGATCACACCCAGAACCAGGGAGGCGTAACTGCGCGGCGCCGAGGCCAACCTGCCCGCCGAGAAGGCCCAGCACTGCCTTGGCTCGGCGGTGGCGCGGCTGCGGATCCGCCCGTCAGTCCGCCTGCCCCTCCTCGCCGGTTGCGCCGTCGGGGTGGGCCTCCCTGCCGCGGATGCGATTGAGGGCGTCGAGGTTCTTCTGATCGGCGTCGGGCAGGGCATGCAGGTACTTCTGCGTGGTGGTGATCTGCGCATGACCCATGCGATCCATCACCGATTTCAGATCGGACCCGCCTGCGAGGAGCCAGGAGGCGTGGGCGTGGCGGAGGTCGTGGACGCGGACGTCGAAGTCGACTGCGGATGCTCGTACGGCGGGCAGCCACACACGGGTGCGGAAGGTGTTCCGTGAGATCGGGGTGCCCTCGCGGGTCGCGAACAGCAGATCATCAGGTCCGAGGCGCCGAGAGGTGATCCAGTCGGCCAGCTGGCCGACGAGGTCGGCCGGGAGTGCCATCGTGCGGGCCTCGTTGTCCTTGGGGTAGGGCTTGGTCAGCATCCGCGCGCCGGTGGGGGAGTTCTTGATCGAGACCTCCACGACTGTCTCTTCGACGCTCAGCGTGCGCTTGATGAGGTCGAGATGGCGGGGTTTCAGCGCGATGAGCTCGCCCCAGCGGAGGCCGGTGTTGATGGCGGTCTCGATCATCAGCCGATGCTGGGCCGGGAGGGCAGTCAGGATGGCGACGTACTCCTCTGGCGTGAGCGTCCGGGCCTTCTTCTTGATCACCTTTGGTAACTCGGTGTGGGCGCAGGGGTTGAAGGTGACCACCCGGTCACGCTGCGCGCGTTCGAAGACCGAGTGCAGCATGGTGTGGTACTTGCGGACGCTGGCGGCCGAGAGGCCGTGCTCGGTGGCGGTAGTGACCCAGCGTTGGATCTCTGAGGGCAGGATCTTGCCCATCGGTCGTTTCCCGAAGGTGGGGATGAAGTGCTTGTCGAGGTAGGACCGGTACGCCGCGAGGGTGGAGGTCTCGACGTGCTTGGAGGGCAGCCATACGGTCTCGACGTACTCGGCGAAGGTGACCTGGCCGCGGGAGTGGTCGTGCCAGGCGCCTTCGCGGACCTTGGCCTCCTCCCGGTTGGCGGCGCGTTCGGCGGCCCGGCGAGAGGAGTAGGTGCCGGCGGAGCGTTGGCGTCCTTCGGGGTCGCGGTAGCAGGCGACGAACCGCTTGTCGCCCTCGTCGGTGATGCGTTCCTTGACCCACGCCATCGGTGCCTCCCGGAAGGGCTTCAAATCTTGATGTCCGCACGGTGTCCGCAAACGTTGCCCCGAAGGTCGGCGAAGGTCAGCGAAGGATCGCGGAAACCGAATATGCCTGTGAACTGCGACTTTACGCTCACAGAAGGCGTGGGTCGAGGGGAATGTGAGGCAGTGTGTGAGGCTGACACGGCACTCATAACCCAGAGGTCGCAGGTTCAAATCCTGCCCCCGCTACAAATCGCCAGAGGCCCTCACAGTCTGACTGTGAGGGCCTCTCGCATGTGCG
>ERZ724513.1350-NODE-1350-length-12303-cov-3.805356_pt1 | contig 12303 bp, 11 predicted proteins | sample MGYA00376046_ERZ724513 | MGnify/ENA primary metagenome ERZ724513 (study PRJEB28724, sample SAMN07190883) | activated sludge metagenome | isolation source: activated sludge of sewage treatment plant in Hong Hong | place: Hong Kong | collected 2016-03-17 ... | reverse complement strand
AGGTCTGCGCTGTCACGGGACGCGTCTGGGACCCGATCCCCAGATTCCGGCGACGCAGGTGATCCAGATCGGCTGCTGTCACCATGCCGCTGAGTCCCCAGGTGTCCGCCACGATCACCGCACATCCGGAGGCCATCGCCTCCAGTGCCGTCCTGCCCTTGGCTACGACGAGGTCCGCCTGGCGCATCGCCTCCCCGACCTCGGTCAAGGGATCACCGCTGCGGGCGCCGGCGATCCGGACGTCGAGACCACGCACTCGGCCCGCCTCCTTCACCACCCCCGCGTAGTTCCCGAGCATCGCCGTGTTGCTGAGCACCAACACCGACCGGGGTCGATCGGGCAGGCGACCGCGCCGCGGGAACCGCGACATTTCGACGAAGTTGGGCACGATCAGCACGTCCTCCGGCGGAACGCCGGTGAGTTCCACGACCCGGTCCCGAGTCCCTTCACCGACGGCGACGTACTGCCGGATGGCCGGATACCCGGGAACGAGTTCCACCCACGACGTTGTCCCGTGACACAGGTAGATGGCGGGGACACCTGGATGGGCCAGCATGGCGGTCATGGCCGTCAGATTGTGCTGGCCGTGGATCACATGGGGTGTCAGCGGCACGTCGGCGGGGTCGTCGACGACGATGACTCCCGCCACCCTCAGTTCGTCGGCGACCGCACCCAGTCGCGGGCTGTACGCCATCGGTCGATGTCCGCGCCGCATGAGCGCGACGGCCAGATCACGCACGTACAGTTCGGAACCGGCTCGTTCGGCCAGGGTGTTGTTCGTGAACAGCACCACCAGCCCGGTCACGGTTCCGCCCTTCGCCCTACGCTCATGATCATGCCCGCGACTGCCCCTACCCTCGCCGTGGTGGTCCTGAGCGTCGGTGCGCCCGCGGACCTGCGGGGCGCCGTGCGGTCACTGGTCACCCAGGTACCGCAGCCCGCGGAGATCGTCGTCGTGAACTCCGGCGGCGGGGACCCGTCCGGACGGGTCCGGCATCTGCTCGCCGACGAGGCAGTGTTCCACACCGACACCCTGCTGCGACATGGCGCGACCCGCAATGTGGGAATCACCGCCACCCGTGCCAGCCATGTGAGCTTTCTGTCCGCCGACTGCCGGGCCCGACCGGGCTGGGTTGCCGGCCGTCTGACGGCTCATGCGGCCGGAGCGGCCGCCGTGGGCAGCGCCCTGGTGAACCGGTTCCCGGACAGTGCCGCAGCCACCGCCGCCCACATGATCCTGTACTCCCGGCGCATGCCCCGCGCCGAACCCCACCAAGTGCTGCGTTATGGCGCGTCCTACGACCGCGCGCTGTTCGACCAGTTCGGTGGTTTCGACGAGTCCCTCGACGGCGGCGAGGACACCCAGTTCCACAACCGCCTGAACCGGGGAGGCGTGGCGATCGGGTGGGCCCCTGACGTCGTGACCGAACACCCCAACCCGCGCACCGTACGCGCCCTGGCCAGGGAACAGCTGTGGCGCGGGCGGCGGATGACCCGGTTCCAGGTGGGCCAAGGCATGAGTCACAGTCAGGTGCTGGCGCGAGTGCTGGGACGCACGCCCGCGGATCTGGCGCGGGCGTGGCGATCAGCCACTCCCGACGACTACCCGATGATGGTGGCCGCCACGCCCCTGACCGCTCTGGCCCTCGGGGCCTATACCGTCGGCTGCATCACTGCCCATCCGACGCCTCTCAGAAGGAGGGCCTGACCATGCGACTCTTCCGGCGCCGTCGCGGTCTGCGGCTGCTCGCCCTCCTGAGTTTCCGCAACGAGATGCGTTTCCTTCCGGACTACTTCGTGAACATCTCACCCCACGTCGACGGGATCGTGGCCCTGGATGACGGGTCGACCGACGGCTCCGGTGACTTTGTCGCCAGCCAGCCCAACGTCCTGCAACTGCTGACCAACCCGGTCCACGACGATTCCGGATGGGACGACGCCGCCAACCACAGACGGCTCGTGGAAGCGGCATGGGACTTCGCCCCCGACTGGTTGCTGGGCCTGGATGCCGATGAACGGGTGGAGTGGCAGTTCCGGCAGCGCGCGGAGGAGATCATCCGCAGCTCTGATCGGCGGGCCTACGCCTTGACGTTCCGCGAGCTGTGGGACGGTCCCCTGCAGTTCCGCGCCGACGGGATCTGGGTGGCTAAGACGTCCGCCCGGCTGTTCGCCGCACGTCGCGATCATGAGTTCCACATGCAGCGGCTCCACTGTCACTGGGCTCCGCTGAACAGCAAGGAGAACGGCGGATTCCCTCGTGCGGACCTGACGATCTATCACTTGCGGATGATGCACGCGGCCGACCGGCACGCCCGGCGTGAGCGGTATCAGACCCTGGATCCGACCCGGCAGTACCAAGCCGTCGGATACGAGTACCTCACCGAGGACGAGGGGCTCCTGCTGAAACCGGTACCCCCCCGGCGGGTCTACGAGCCCTTGCCCCAGGACGTCCCCGGCCCCGTCACCGACACATCATGACGGTGGGGGCTCGGCCCCGCGAACGACGAAGCGCGGCGCCGGCGGAAGGTTCCGCTGACGCCGCGCTCGCGGTTGGACAGGTCAGGCGTTGCCGAGGGCCTTGGCCTTCAGGTGCTCGTATTCGCCCTGGTCGATGACGCCCTGGTCGAGCAGCTGCTTGGCCTTGGCGATCTGATCGGCGGGGTCGGTCCCAGCGACCTGCTGGATGTATTCGGTCTGCGCCTTCTGCGCTGCCTTCGCCTGCTCCAGTGCGCGTTCCTGCATCCCCTTGCCGCGGGCGATGAGGTAGACCAACGAGGTGATCGGCGGGAACAAGATCAAGAACACGATCCAGATCGCCTTGGCCCAGCCGCTCATCGAATGATCCCGGAAGATGTCCGAGAAGATGTAGAAGAGGACCAGGATGAAGGCGAACAGCAGGAAGATCCAGATCGTGGTCAGGAAGACCGACCCGAATGTGTTGACGGATTCGTCCACGGGGTGTTTCTCCAGTCAGAGATGTCGGAAGTGTCGCTCCAGGGTACGGCACCGGACGGCAATGAACGGTTTGCGTGCCGCGCGTTCGCCCGGCTGTTCAGGTGCGTCACGCCACCGACAGGGACCGCTTCGACAGGCCCAAGAAGTAGCCATCGATCTCGGTGGTGGGCGGTGCGGTGGGATCAGTCGCGGCGCCCAGCGTGATGAACAGCGGCACGAAGTGTTCGACGGTGGGATGGGCGTACGGCATGCCGGGCGCCACTGAGCGGTATCGGGCGAGCTCGGCGACGTCGCCGCGCGCCAGTGTCTCGCGCGCCCAGTCGTCGAAGTCGCGGGACCAGGCCGGTGGCGGTGCGATGCCGGCCCAGTCCTCGCGTCGCAGGAACGGCAAACCGTGGGTCATGAAGCCCGAGCCGATGATCAGTACGCCCTGCTCTCGCAGCGGCCGTAGGGTCTCGCCGAGACGCAGCAGCGACTCGGGATCGTCGGTCGGAACGCTGAGTTGGAGCACCGGGATGTTGGCATCGGGGTACATCACCCGCAACGGCACCCACGCCCCATGATCCAGTCCGCGATTGGTGATCACCGGCTTGTCGGAGCTGCCGAACAGTCCGGCCACCTGCTGTGCCATCCCGGTGGCGTCGGGCGTCGCATAGGTCATCCGGTAGTACTTGGGATCGAAGCCGGAGAAGTCGTAGACGAGCGGGGTCCCCGCCTCGGGGCTGGAGAGTGCCAACGGCGCGGATTCCCAGTGGGCGCTGACGATGAGGACGGCCCGGGGTCGCGGCAGGTCGGCAGCGAGTTGCGCCAACTGCTCGGTCCAGACCGCATCGTCCAGCAACGGAGGGGCCCCATGTCCCAGATACAGCGCCGGCATATTTGCTTGAACGTTCATACACACCTGAACGTCACCTGTGACGTGGGGATTCCCAGCGGACGGTCCGCCCCCGGGCCCACAAAGTGGGACCCCCCGGTCCGCATCAACGGGGGATGACGATGCGGGCCGGGGGCTTGTGTGAACGGTACACAACTTTCGACGGTTCCACTTGTTGAACCCGCCCCATACTACTGATTCCGTAGGTGGCGTTGGTCACGCCTCGGGGTCTCCTTCGCGGCATGATGACTGTCATGTCCCCCTTCTCGGCCCTGGTGGCGAAGATCCCGCCCGTCATCACCGAGTTCACGACGGATCCGGCCGTGCGCACCGGGTTCATGCAGGCCGCTTGGTCGGTGGCGCCGTCGTTCGCCCGGGGGCTGCTCCCCCGCAGCCCCACCCAGCAGGCCGTCGTGGTGGGGGTCAACGCGACTGCTCATTACGCGATCGGGGCCACCGCGTGGGCGGGCATCTCGAGTCTTGTGGCCGGCATCCCCGGACATCGGGCCGGACCTCGTGCGCTCATGGCCGGTGCGGTCGTCGCCGGCGCCGGCGGCTTCGCCCTCGAGCGGGCGCTGCGGCCGCGCTCCGGCGACAACCTCGTCTACGCCACCGCCTGGTCCGGCGCCAAACTGCTGGCCACCACCGGTCTGGCTGGCGGACTGGTCACGGCCTCCGACACGATCGCCCATTCTTTGCTGGGCCGGCGGCCCAGCCTCACCAGCACCCTCGCGCTGGACATGGGATTCGGGGTGGCCATGGCCGCCGGCACCATGATCCGGCGCAACCTGCGGGCCAAACGGTACGGCTGGGTCGAAGAGGATCGGCAGGCCGTCGCATCCGTCCATGGCGCCAAGGCCTACGTGACGATCGCCGGGATCTCGGTGGGCACCGCCGCGGGGATCGCGGGCCTGGCGATCAGCGAACAGACGGTGGCGCGCGGCATCAACGTCGGGCTCAACCGGTCGGCTGGAACCGATCTGGGTGAGACCGGAGTGTGGCTGTCGCACTGCGTCACAGGGGCGGGCCTCGCGGCCGCGGGGCTGTTCGCCCTCGACAAGGTCCGTCAGCGCACGTCGCGCGCGAACGAAGTCATGGAACCCGCCTACCCGGCCCCGCCGAACAACCCCACCGTCTCGTGTGGCCCGACGAGCCTTATCGACTTCGACGCAATCGGCAAGGAGGGACGCCGGTTCGTCCTCATGGCGCTCAAAGGGCCGCAGATCACCAACGTCATGGGTGAGGTCGCCATCGACCCCGTGCGCGCGGTGATCCCCCGCGACGGAACCGTCGCGGAACGCGCCGAACTGGCGGTCGCCGAACTCGAGGCGCTGGGAGGGTTCGAACGGTCCGTGATCGTGGTCGCATCACCGACCGGCGTCGGTTACGTCAACTACGTCATGGCCGAGGCGCTCGAGTACCTCACCCGCGGGAACTGCGCCATCGTGGTGCCGCAGTACGCCCTGGTGCCCTCGGCGCTGGCCTTGGACAAGACCGCCGAAGGCACACAGCTGCAGGCCGAGGTGCTCGCAGCCATCAGCCGCCGGATCCGCCGCATCCCGCCGACGCGGCGACCGCGGCTGTACCAGTTCGGGGAGAGCCTGGGCGCTCAGGTCGCTCTCGACGTGGCCGCCGTCGGCGGCATCGCCCGCCTGGATAGCATGGATGTGACCGCCGGGCTCTATCTGGGCGTCCCGTTCCGTAGTCGAACCTGGCACGCCTGGGTCGACCAGCCGGCTGCCATCGACCCGATGGGTCGCATGGTGCTGGTGACCGAGCCGGACGAGGCGCCGGACACCCCTGGCCGGCACCTGATGGTGGTGCACAACGACGACCCGGTGAACAAGTTCGCGTACACGATGTTCGTGCGGCGCCCCTGGTGGTTCGGCGCCCCGGAGACGCGCCCCCCGATGGTGCCGCGCGAAACCCTCTTCCGGCCCATCTCCAGTTTTGTCATCGCGGTCTTCGACCTGCTGAACGCCATGAACCAGAAGCCTGGCGTGTTCCAGCGCATCGGCCACGACTACCGGATCGACCTGCGCGGGTCACTGCAGAAAGCCTTCGGGCTCACGGCGTCCGAGACCCAGGCGGTCGCGATCGAGGCCGCGCTGCGGGAGCGGGAACAGATGTGGGCCGAGGCGCGGCTGGTGGCCAAGACCGCCCTGCGCGCGGTGGCCAGTATCAATCAGACGCTCAACAAGTGGGGTCGCTCGACGGTGTCCATGGATTTCGTGGAGCAGGAGGACCTGCAACTCCCGGCGGGCATGCGCAAACTCATGAAGCAGATGACTGATTCTCAGGCCCTGGGTCGGCTCGGGAGTAGTGGCCCGGCCGCCTGAGGTTTCAGCGGTAAGTCAGCGGCGGCTGGCGTCGCGGGAACCGGCAAGGTTGATCGTCCGGGCCGGGGGACGGGCCGGCACCTGCATCGGTTGGCCGGCCTGGCGGGGTACGCCCGGGCGGGCGACAGTCGGACGGACGGGAACGGGGCGCGGGGCCGCTGCGGCGGGTGGACGGGGGGTCGTGTCGACCACTTCCGGCCGCGGATCCGGCTGGACGCCGGGGGTCCGGTCGAGCAGCGAGTAGACCTCGCCGGCCCGGTACCGACGGTGACCGCCGAGCGTTCGGATCGAGGTGAGTTTGCCCGCTTTGGCCCAGCGGGTCACCGTCTTGGGATCCACTCGGAAGAGCGCCGCCACCTCGGACGGGGTGAGCAGTTCGTCGCCGTCGATCGGTCGTCCAGCCATGATGGCTCCTCCTCGGTTCCGCATCGGTCCGGCCCGCCCCGAGTCCTGGGTGGGACTGCCTTCGCGTGTGCGATGAATGTTGCACACGTCACACTCTGCGGCAACCGATTGTCACAAATCGGCTACACAATCTTGGGGCCTGGATCAACCAGCGCGCATCGGCGCGTCGCGCATCGGCGCTGTCGGTCGCAGAAGCCCGGCCGCAGCAGGTAAAGTGTGGGGGATTCATCAACATGAGGTGGGTCGCGAAAGCGATCCCCGACCACCGGGCGAGGGGGTCGAGCATGGGGCGCGGCCGTGCCAAGGCGAAGCAGACGAAAGTTGCCCGTCGACTCAAGTACAGCGGGCCGGACACTGACCTGTCCGCGCTGGAAGCCGAGTTGAAGGGCGACGAGGACACGCCGTCTGACGCGATCACGACGGTCGAGGATGACGATCCTTATGACCCGTACGACCCCTACTCCAAGTACGCCGACGATGACCTCGACGACGAGGACGCCACGCGTTAGTGCCCGCCCCGTCAGCCGGGGTGTGAGCCGGTGAGCACGACCGTACCGCCGGACCCACCCTTCGGTGGTGCCGCCGCGACGTCGTCGGAACGGGTCGGTCGGATCTGACCCAGTACGGACAGCCCCCATCCGCCGTAGCGGGCGAACAGTGGCGCCATGACCCGTGGATCGGCCACGATGACCATCCCGATCCCCATGTTGAAGGCCACTTCCATCTCGGGCTGTTCGATACCGCCAGTGCGGGCGATGAGATCGAACACCGGCAGCGGCGTCCAAGCGGAACGATCCAGCTGCGCGGTGAGCCCCGGCGGCAGCACCCGCGCCAGGTTGGCCGCCAAGCCCCCACCGGTCACATGGGACAGCGCGTGCACTCCGCCGACGGTGCGGATCATGTCCAAGCAGACCTGCGTGTAGATACGAGTCGGTTCGAGTAGTTCCTCACCGACCGTGCGGCCCAGTTCGGCCACGGTGATGTCCAGCCGGCTCGGGTCGTCGCCGATCAGGACCGCGCGCGCCAGGGAGTACCCGTTGGAGTGCAGCCCGGACGAGGCCAACCCCAGGACCACGTCGCCGGACTCCACCCGCTGCGGCCCCAACATCTGGTCGGCCTCAACGACTGCGGTGCCGGCGGCGGCGAGGTCGTATTCGTCGGGCGCCATCAGACCCGGGTGCTCCGCGGTTTCCCCACCCAGCAGGGCACAACCGGCCTCGGCGCACCCGGCGGCGATCCCGGCGACGATCTGGGCGATCCGTTCGGGGACCACCTGACCACACGCGATGTAGTCGGTCAGGAACAGCGGCTCGGCACCGGTGACCACCAGGTCGTCGACCACCATGGCCACCAGGTCCCGGCCGATCGTGTCGTGCCGATCGAGCGCCCGCGCGACGGCGATCTTGGTGCCCACCCCATCCGTGGCGGTCGCCAGCAGCGGCCGGCGGAATCCGCGAAGTGCGGAGGCATCGAACAATCCGGCGAAGCCACCCAGGTCGCCCACCACCTCGGGGCGCTGGGCCGCCGCCACGCTGGCGCGCATCAGGTCGACGGCCCGCTCCCCGGCGACGACATCCACTCCGGATTCTGCGTACGACGCGGGACCGTCGGTCACTGGTGCGCCCCGGCGCGCACCGAGTCGGCAACCGGTTCCGGGTCGTCGGTGGGGTTCGCGTCGGGAACAGTCGCCCGCAACTCATCGACCCCCCAGACCTCGAGCAGATCCTTGCCCAGCCGTTGCGGCTCGGGCAGCGGTACGGGGTAGCGCCCGTCGAAGCAGGCGCGACACAGTTCGTCGGCGGGCAGGTCGGTGGCGTCCGTCAGCCCGTCGAGCGACACATAGGACAACGAATCGGCCCCGATGGAGTCGCGGATCTGGTCGATGGTCAGCCCGTTGGCGATCAGCTCGGCGCGAGTGGCGAAGTCGATGCCATAGAAACAGGGCCACTTGACCGGAGGGCTGGAGATCCGCACATGGACCTCGAGAGCGCCCGCCTCACGCAGCATCCGGACCAGCGCGCGCTGGGTGTTGCCGCGCACGATGGAGTCGTCGACCACGACGAGTCGCTTGCCCTCGATCACCCCTCGCAGCGGGTTCAGCTTGAGTCGGATGCCCAGTTGCCGGATCGACTGGGAGGGTTGGATGAACGTACGGCCGACGTAGGCGTTCTTCACCAGACCTTCGCCGAACGGGATGCCGGACGCTTGGGCGTATCCGATGGCGGCGTAGCGGCCGGACTCCGGCACCGGGATCACCAGATCGGCGTCGGCGGGGGCTTCGTGAGCCAGGCGGCGCCCGATCTCGGTGCGTACCGCTTCGACGCTGCGCCCGCGGATGGTGGTGTCGGGCCGGGCGAGATAGACGTACTCGAACAGGCACCCATGGGGTTGCTCGGGGGCGAACCGCGTGGACCGCAGACCGGCGGCGTCGATCACGAGCAACTCGCCCGGCTCGACCTCGCGCACGAAGGTGGCGCCGACGATGTCCAACGCCGCGGTCTCGCTGGCCACGACCCAGCCACGTTCGAGGCGACCCAGCACCAGTGGCCGGATCCCGTGCGTGTCGCGCGCGGCGTAGAGCGTGTGTTCATCCATGAAGACGAACGAGAAGGCGCCCTCGACCCGTGGCAGTTCGGCCAGCGCGGCGGCTTCGAGGCTTTGCCCCGGGTGCGCGGCCAGAAGTGCGGCGACGAGGTCGGTGTCGGAGGTGGCCGACGCCGACGACTCCAGCGGCAGTTCCCCGGAGTCGGGCGCCTGCGCGGCGACCCGCTCGGCCATCTCGTGGGTGTTGGTGAGGTTGCCGTTATGTGCCAAGGCCAGCATGCCGTTGGCGGTGGGCCGGAAGGTGGGCTGTGCGTTCTCCCAGACACTGGCACCGGTGGTGGAGTACCGGCAGTGACCCACGGCCAGGTGGCCGCGCAGACTGTCCAACGACGATTCGTTGAAGACCTGGGACACCAGTCCCATGTCCTTGTAGACCACGACATGGGACCCGTCGCTGACGGCCATCCCGGCCGATTCCTGCCCCCGATGTTGGAGCGCGTAGAGACCGAAATAGGTCAACTGCGCCACCGCTTCGCCCGGCGCCCACACCCCGAAGACACCACACGAGTCCTGCGGACCCTTGTCGTCGCCCGGGAGATCGTGATTCAGCAGTCCGTCTCCGCCCACCGCTTCAGTGTAGGGGTGGTCACGGAACGCACGGAACAGTGAAACTCGGTGACCGGGCGCACAGATCTGCGCTTACCCTTGCGGAATGCGTCCTTCGCTGACTGTGACCGCCGTCGCGGTGCCGTTACTGGTCGCCTCGCTCGCCGGTTGTGTCTCCGCTCGGGACGGCGCCACGACACAGTCGGCCGACGCCGCGGGCCCGAAGGTGGACGCAGCAACCGCATGTTCCCTGTTGGACTCCGCTGACCTGAGCGAGATCACCGGTACCAGTTTCCTCCCGTTGCCGACCGTGGACCCGGACTCCGACGAAGGTGCGGTCGAGTGCCAGTGGACCGCGACCAATCAGGAAGCCCTGGTGCTGACCAAACGGATCGACGGCCAGGCGTTGACCACGTTCAAGAACTCCCTGCTGAATGCCGAGCGGACGCTGGGCGAGGTGACCCCGGTCCCCATGAAGGGAACGAAGGCCGCCTACGTGCTGCCCACCATGGGACGCACGGCCATGGTCGTCGACGGCTCCTACGTCGAGGTGTCGGTCCTGGTGCCCGGCGCGAGCGCCGGCCGCGTGGCCCGGGTCGCGCGACTGGTCGCCGCCAACGCCGCCGACTGAGTCGCTCGGGTCACTCGATCGGCGGCAGCCGGTCGGCCAGCAGCGGCTGGGCCGGATCCCAGGTCGTGCCGTCCCGTTCGTCCTTGCGGCGCCGGGCGATGGCGCTCAGTCCTTCGAGCACCACCCGGTTGCCCAAAAGCACGGTGATGTCGGCGTGATCGAACGGCGGCGAGACCTCGACCACGTCGATCCCCACGACCGGCAGTTCGTAACAGATGCGACGCACCTGATCGAGCAGTTGCCGAGCCGAGAACCCGCCGGGTTCGGGCGTTCCGGTCCCGGGGGCGTGGCCGGGGTCGCACACGTCGATGTCGACGCTCAGATAGACGCCGTCGCATTCGTCGGTGGCGATGCGGAAGGCGTCGGCCATGACCTCGTCGAGGCCGCGGTGGACGACCTCGGTCATCTCGAACGAGCGCATCCCCTGTTCGGCCATCCAGCCCAGCGTCTCGGGGCCGGGCCAGTAGCCGCGCAGGCCCACCTGGAGGAACCGGTCGCCCCGTACGGCGCCTGATTCGATGAGGCGGCGCATGGGTTGTCCGTGGCCGATCAGTGAGCCGAACTCGATGTCGCCGGTGTCGGCGTGGGCATCGAAGTGGATCACCGACACCTTGCCCCAGCCCCGGGCGCGGGCCACGCCGGTGGCGCCGGGCCAGGTCACGGTGTGATCACCGCCCAGGATGAGCGGCAGCGCGCCGGTGGCGGCGATGGTCTCGACCGCTTCCTCCAGCGAGGCACAGGAGCGCGCGGCGTCGCCGCTGAACATCTCGACGTCCCCCGCGTCGCGGACATCGAGGTCGCCGGACAGCCCGTCGACCCGCAGCGCCAACGAGGGCCGGGAGCCGTCGTGCGGCAGGTAGTCGGTGGACCGCATGGCCTGCGGCCCGAACCGGGCGCCGCTGCGGTAACTGGTGCCGCCGTCGAAGGGAGCCCCGACGATCACCACATCGGCGCCGGCGTAGGTGTCGGGTTCGTCCCACGTGCAGGCGGGGACGCCGAGGAAGGTCAGGTCCGGACCGAATTGGGAGCCGTAGCGGGTCACGTCCGCACTGTATCCGGGACCGGGAAGAGGTGGGAGAGGTCGGCGCGCTCACCACTGGCGAGCACCAACCCGGCCGCCACGGCGTCGGCCCAGGTCAGACTGCCGCCCGCCAACTCCGTCAGCGTCTCGGGGGACATCTCGACGGTGGCCTTCGGGGTGCCGCGGCGGTGGGTCGGGCCTTCGATCAGCTGGGTGGCGCCATACGGCGGCACCCGGAGTTCGACGCTGCGGCCGGGCGCGCGTTCGGCGAGGGCGGCGAGGAGCGTCTTGACCTGGGCCCGGGGGTCGTCGATCAGGAGCGTCAGCTCCTTGGCGGGCCGCGCCAGTCCCGGGTCGGGGGACTCGGCGAGCCTCAGGAGCGCGGGGACGAAGCCGGGATTCCCCTTGACGACCGTCTCGAGGGCCCGGTCGCGGATCCAGACGAAGGTGCCGTCGAAGGCCTGGAGGAACCGGGGCGCGAGGACGTCGGCGGGCAGCTGAGCGACGAGGGCGAGGGCCCCCTTCCGGACGGACTCGTGCCCGTCGGCGAGGAGCGCGAGGATCTCCTTCGTGTGGTCCGACTTCGCCGTGGGGAGGAGACGCTGGAGCGTCGCGAGGGCCGCCGAGACGACCCTCCCCTCGCCGCCCGAGCGGGCGAGGTCGAGGAGGTGCCCGATGAGCGCCTCGTCGGGGGCGTGCTCGAGGATCGCGAGCGCCTGGATCCGCGTCTCCTCGTCCTCGTCCTTCAGGGCGGCGACGGCGAGGCTCCGCGCGTGCGGCGTCGCGGCGATCTCGCGGCTCGCGGCGATGGCCCGGAGCGCGCGGGAGCGCAGCAGCGGGTCTCCCGCGACGAGGGCCTTGCGGTAGATCGAGAACGCCTTCTCCGCCGGGAGCTCCTGCGCCATCTCGAGCGCGGTCAGCTTGGCGA
>ERZ724513.1349-NODE-1349-length-12309-cov-15.193243_pt1 | contig 12309 bp, 9 predicted proteins | sample MGYA00376046_ERZ724513 | MGnify/ENA primary metagenome ERZ724513 (study PRJEB28724, sample SAMN07190883) | activated sludge metagenome | isolation source: activated sludge of sewage treatment plant in Hong Hong | place: Hong Kong | collected 2016-03-17 ... | reverse complement strand
TCGTCTCGGGCGGGTCGAGGGTCGCGGTCATCGCCGCCTCCTGACAGCTGGCCCGGCGACCTTGAGAGCGAGGGTGACCAGGCACCCGATCGCGCCCAGCAGCAGGAGCAGCGGGAGCAGCCCTCCAGCGAGGCTGGAGCTCACCGGCGACGTCGCCGGCATCTGCACCGCGGTCGTGACGTTCGACGGCGTGGCGGAAGGTGACGCACCGTCGCCGGCCGGCGGCTCGCCGTTGCCCGGGACGCCCGGCGCGGTCACACCGCCGCCGGGGCCGATGCCACCGCCGGTCCCACCGACGCCGCCGTCGTCACCACCGGTCCCGTCTCCTCCGTCGGACGGGGGCTCCTCCTGGGCCTCGATCGCGTCGGCGGACTCCTGTGCGGCGTCGTACAGCTTGGCGGTGACCCCGGTCTTCTCGATCGGGAGGAAGCCATCGGGCAGCTGCCCGTTGCCGCTGCCGGGCTTCTGGCCCTCGCTCGTCGAGATGCGGATGAACTGCGCGACCTTGTCGGCGTCCTCCTGGTCGAGGTTCTGCAGCCGCGCGGCGGTGTAGACGACCATCGTGCCCGGGTAGGCCGTCGCGGACTTCCGTACGTCGGCCTGGTCGAGGACGAAGGGGGAGTATTGCTTCGTCTGCTTCGACAGCGCGACGGCCGCGGCGAGCGACTTCGTCGTCGGCCCGACGTAGACCCCCGGCTTCGTCTCGAGCTCCGCCGAGCGGAGGCCGTAGCGGGCCGCGTCGCCGAGGCTCACGATGCCGAGCATGAACCGGGTGCCGTAGCCCTGCCGGTCGATCCGGCCGAGCTTGTAGAGCCCGCTGGCCGGGTCGTAGTCGCAGCGCGTCTGCACGTTCGGCCACGCGTCGAGCAGCGCCTCCGCGATCTTGCGCAGCGTCGTGACCGGCGCGGCGATCTGGTTGAAGTAGACCGCCGGGTTCTTCTTGCGGCAGTCGCTGTCGGTCTCGGGGACGTAGGTGTCCAGCAGCGGCCAGTCCGGCCGGGGCACCGAGATGCCCTTGAAGGACGGGTTGACCTTCATCCCCCACGGGTCGGCCTTGCCGTTGATGAAGTCCATCGCGTCCTTGTCCTGGGCGATGTACTCCGTGAGCTGCTCGATGACGTCGGAGCTGTTGGACAGGGACAGGACGGTGGCGCCCGCCTCCTGGCTGATCTGGGTCAGCCCCGGGTTGAGCTCGATGAACTCCGGGTCGTTCATGATGCCGAGCGGGTTGTCACCGATGCCCGGGTGGCCGCGGCCCAGGTCGGAGCCGAGGTAGGACTGCGTGAGGAGCTTGGCGAGGAGTCGCCCGTTCAGCTTCAGGTCCGTCAGCTCGCCCGCGTTGTCGGGCTTGTCGATCTGGTAGCCGATCGAGAAGCCGGTCACCGCCGTCGGTGCGTAGCCCACCGGGTTCGCGCCGCGCTGCTCGTGCTCGGACGACACCTCGGCAGCGACCCCACCGCCGGCCTCCATGAGGTTCCAGCCGGCCTCGTCCGACATGTTGTTGAACTGGAACTTGAAGCGCTGCTTGTTCAGGCAGTAGGCCGGGGCCCACTGCAGCGCGGCCTGGGCGAGGAGCTCCGACCCGTAGAACCCGGTCGGCGCTCGGGGGTCGAGCACGTCGCACGTGTCCGGCGGCAGGCCGAAGGTGATCGGGATGGAGAAACGGTTCTTCCAGTTCGACGGCGACCACCACAGCGACGGCGAGACGGCCTGGTCGACGCCGTCGTTGGCGAAGTTGCTGGAGCCCGCCGGGAACCGGCCGCCCTTGCGGCAGGCCTTGTCCGAGATCGACATGGGCGACGACGGCTGGTCGCACGACAGGCCGGCGATCGGGATGACCTCGATCGTGCACGGCGTGTCGTGGTTGCACCCGAGCGACTCGTTCTCGACGTCGCTGCGCACCTCGAACTGGACCGATCCGGTGCCGTCGAGGTCGGTGAACGCCGCGACCTCCGCCGGCGGGAAGGCCGCACCGACGGCCGCCTCGGGCGGCATGTTGTTGACGTCGCAGGCCGCGAACGTCTTGCCCTTGGCCGACACGAACGGCGTCAGCTTGGTGAAGTACGGCGGCACGTCGGCGTTGGGGCAGGCGGCGGTCGGGAACGGGTCCATGCCGGACACCCGCTCCTTCTCGGCGGGCGTCGCGTCGAGGTCGTGGATCCAGCTCGCCTCGCCGTCCGCCCGGGCGACCTGGGAGCGCTGAGCGATGGAGCCGGTCCAGCAGGTCTCCGGTCGCACCCGTTGCTTCAACGGTAGGGACGAGTCGTCCGTGCCTCGGCACTGGACGATGACGACCGGGTACTCCTGGTTGAGGCCGTTCTCGCCGTACGGGTTGCTCGCGCGGCCACCGCTGGGCTGGGCGCCCTTCCAGCTGATGAGGATCCGCTGCCGCCCACGGAGGTTCTTCGTCTTGTCCGCGCTCACCGTGACGGTGTGGCTCGGGAAGGAGTAGGTCGAGCCGTCGGTGTTCACGAACTGTCGTGTCAGCGTCTTGGTGTCGCTGAAGCCGTCCGACTTCTTGGCGGCGATGTGAGGAACCGCTGCGTACCGAGCGGGGGCTGTGCCGGAGTTCGTCGCCGGCGGCGCCGGTGAGGCGAGGGCGGCCGCCGGGAGCGCGAGGGCGAGGAAGCCGGCGACGAGGGCGAGGGCGCGCTTCACGGCCGCCCCCCATGCCCGGACGGTCGGCGACGGCGCAGGGCGATGACGAAGAATCCCGGCAGCAGGATGAGCGCCAGCAGCTCCAGGACGGCGAGCCAGCCGAAGGCGGACTTGTCCCCGGTGCGCTCGGCCACCAGCTCGGTCGGCGAGGCGTAGATCGCATCACCCGAGGTCGTCGTCCCGGGGTCGCCGCCGACGACGGCCCCGGTCGCTGGATCGATCGCCCCCGGTGCGCTCCCCGTCCCACCATCGGAAGTGCCTCCGGTTCCACCAGTGCCGCCGGTCCCGCCGGTCGTGCCGGTGGTGCCGCTCCCGCCGGTGGTGCCGTCCCCCTCGCCACCCCCGTCGGTGCTGGGGTCGTTGGTGCCGGTGGCGGTGCCACACGGACCTTCACCGATCTTGTCGCAGGCGGCGGGTTGCGGAGCGATGTCCGCGAGCACGTTGTGGTTGAGGTTCTTGCCGTCGAAGGTCGGGTTGTTGCACGACCGGACGTCCCGGTCGGTCAGGTCGACCGCGGAGTCGGCCTTCTTCAGCTTGGCGATCTGGTCGAACCCGGCCTGCACCAGGTTGAGCGGGAGGGGTGAGTAGCCGTACGGACCGGCCTTGGTCTGGCCCGAGCACAGCGAGTAGTAGAGGAAGTCTGCGAGCGTCTGTCGCTTCGCGGTCGTCATCCGCGGGTCGTCCTTGCCCGTCGGGATGATCATGTAGGAGTACGACGAGATCGGGTACGCCCGCGGGTCCGGGTTGGTGTAGACGCCGTCCAGGATCTGCGTCAGGTACATCTGGCTGTTCTTGTCCTGGTTGATCTTCGCCTTCGTCAGCGCGACGGCGGTGTTGTACTGCGTCGGCTCGACGAAGTAGCCGGCCTTGTTCAGGACCTTGACCACGGGGTAGTCCGCGTTGACCGGGTAGGAGTACTCGACGTAGCCGATCGTCCCGTTGCCGGCGTAGCCCTTGATCGTGTTCATCACCTGGTCCGAGCCCGCCTGGCTGATCATCAGCCCCCCGTGCTTGGGGTAGTAGGACGTCAGCCCCGACTGGCCGAAGTAGGGTCGCCAGATGCTCGGGTACTCGTGGTCCATCCACGTCGTGAACTGCGCCGTCGTGCCCGAGCCGTCGGAGCGGACGACGGGCTTGATCGGGAGGGAGGGGAACTTGCGACCGTTGTTGTCCTTGGTGATCGCCGGGTCGTTCCAGTTCGTGATCTTGTCGGTGAAGATCTTCGCGATCGTCTCTCCCGACAACCGCAGGTTGCGGACCAGCTCGTTGCCGATCTTGAGCTGGTAGGTGAACGCCGTGCCTCCGGCGACGATCGGCAGGTAGGCGAAGTCGCGGCCGTTGCTGGTGTCGGCCTGGCCCTGCTCGTCGACGCCCTGGTAGGGGATCTCCGAGATCGCGAAGTCCGTGCTGCCCTGGGCGAAGTCCTTGCGTCCCTTGGTCGAACCGCCGCCCGTGTAGACGACCTTCATGCCGTTGGCGTCGACGTCGGCGATCCACTGCTGGACGATGAGCTCCGACCACGTCGAACCGGTGCCCTCGATCTGGGCGTACACGGTCGCGCTGGCCGCGCCCGGCAGCGCGGCGATGCAGCCGAGTGCCATGAGGAAGGTGACGACGGCCCGGAGGGTCCGGGAAGCGCGGGCGATCACGTGTACTCCTGTTGCTGGTACGGGTTCGACTGGGGGCCGACCGGCCCCATCTCGCTGAGCGGGTTCGCCTGCACGAAGTCGATGGCCGACCCACGGGCCGGACGACTCCCCCGACGGGTCTTCTTGGTCCGCTTCGGTCGGGCGATCAGACGCGCGGTGACGAAGAGGATCAGCACGACCGCGAGCAGGACGGACGCAGCCGCGAAGGCACGGGCGATCGCGTTCGGCTCCCCCGAGCGCACGGTCGAGTAGATGAAGAGCGGCAGTGAGTTCATGACGCCGTCGGTCGGGTTGGTGACGAAGAACTGGGCGTTGCCGGACGTCAGCAGCACGGGGCTGGTCTCACCGATGCCGCGCGCGATGCCGAGGATCACCGCGGTCGCGAGGCCGGGCCGTGCGGTCGGGAGCACCACGTTCCAGACCGTCTTCCACCGGCTGGCACCGAGGGCGAGGCTGGCCTCACGGAGACCACCCGGGACGACCCGCAGCACGACGTCGGCAGCTCGGGCGATGATCGGGAGCATCATCACCGCGATCGCCAGCGAGGCGGCGAGGCCCGAGCGCGGGTAGCCCAGGGCGACGATGAACACCGTGTAGATGAACAGTCCGGCGACGATCGAGGGCAGCGCGGTCATCGCCTCGACGACGGTCCGCACGACCTTGGCGAACCTGCCGCCCACCTCGCTCATGAAGATCGCGGTGCCGATCCCCAGGGGCAGGGTGATGATGACGGCGATGGTGATCTCGATCAGAGAGCCGAGAACGGCGTGGGCGACACCACCGCGGTCGAACGGGTCCTTGGGGCCGACGCCGGCCATGTCGTCGACGAAGAAGTTGAGGTGCACCAGCGGTTTCCAGCCGCGGAGGACGACGAACACGACCGCGCTCACCAGGACCGCGCCGACGATCACGGCGCCCGCCGTCACGATGCTCGCGGCGATCCGGTCCCGGGCCTCGATCCAGCCGCCGGAGATCGTCGAGGTCACGCCGGTGACCAGCAGCATGCACGCGAACCAGGCCACCAGGAACCACGCCCACCCCTGCAGCGGGAGCAGCTGCTGGGTGATGAGCCACGCGAGCCCGAGCGCCGAGACCCAGGTGCCGACGCGCAGGAACTGCTCGTCCGGCGTCGGCCGGCCGAGGGCGGGCCGGGGCTGCGGCGGGGCCGCGTCGTCGTCGTACGTCGGCAGGTTGGTCTTGCCGGCGGTGGTGGCGCCGGTCTCTGATGTGAGCGTCATCAGATTTCCGTCCCGGCGCCCGAGCGGCTTCGGTTGACGATCATCGCGGCGACCGTGTTGACGAGCAGGGTGATGAGGAACAGGACGAAGCCGGCGGCGAGGAGGGCAGACAGCTGGCTCTTGCTCGCGTCACCGAAACGGCCGGCGATGAGGGACGAGACGGTGTTGCCGCCGATCTCGAGCACCCGGCCCTTGACCTCGAACGACGGCGACAGGATCAGCAGCACCGCGATGGTCTCGCCGAGCGCGCGGCCCATCCCGAGCATGGCGCCGCCGATGATGCCGCCGCGGCCGAAGGGCAGCACGACCGACCGGATCATGCCCCACCTGGTGGCGCCCAGCGCGAGCGCGGCCTCCTTCTCTCCGGGCGGTGTCTGCGAGAAGACCTGGCGCATCACCGCGCACGACATCGGCAGCACCATCATCGCGACGGCGATGCCGGCGCAGAACATCGAGAAGCTGTAGCGGGAGATGTCGATCGCGGCGGCGTTCGGGTCCGCGTCGTGCACGTCGAAGAACGGGATCCAGCCGAAGTTGCGGTCCAGCCAGACCGAGAGGTCCGCGGCGTGCGGCATGATCAGGAAGTAGCCCCAGAGGCCCCAGATGATCGACGGCACCGCGGCCATCAGGTCGACCATCGACACCAGGATGCTCTTGATCCGGGCCGGCGCGTACTCGCTGATGTAGAGCGCGGTCGAGAGGGCGAGCGGGAACGCGATACTCATCGCCACCAGCGCCACGCAGACGGTGCCGGTGAGCACGGCGGCGATGCCGACGACGTCGGCCTCGGGCTGCCAGGACGCCTCGGTGAAGAAGCTCCAGCCGTAGCGGCGAAGGGTCGGGAGGGCCTGCCAGCCGAGGAAGACGCCCACCCCGCCGGTGATGACGAGCACGGTCGCTCCGACCACCCGGATGGAGTGGACGAACACAGCGTCCACTCCTGTGGCCTTGCGGGAGATCGTGCGCGGACGGACGTCCGTGGACGCGTCCTGCAGGGGGAGGCTGGTCACGCGCTGCTTCCTGGCGAGTTCTCGGTCCCGAGAGGACGGTGGAACGCCAGAAGTGTCAGGAGGTCACCGGAACGATTGGCCGTCCATCGGTGAACGCCGGGCGAACAGCCGCGCCTGCTTTGGCCAACAAGCCGCCGCAGCGGGTTTGCGGTAGTCAGAACGGGTCATGCTGGGCCGCCCATCCGTGGTCCACCCGGAGCAGGAGGCGGTGCCCGACCGTCGTCCACCTGTTGTTCGCCGAGTCGGCGCGTCGTGCTCGCTCCAGGACGCCGAGCCGGCGCGTCTCGCACGCCCAGGGACCCCGCGTCGGCTCAGGAGGAGGCGAGCTCCGCCTCGGAGCGGAGGATGCAGAACTCGTTGCCCTCCGGGTCGGCGAGGGTGACCCAGCCCGAGCCGGGGCCCCGGATGCCGCGGTGGTCGCCGACGAGGGTCGCGCCGTGGGCGAGGAGCCCCTCGACCTCCTCGTCGCGCGAGACCGAGCGGGGGCGCATGTCGAGGTGCACCCGGTTCTTGACGGTCTTGGCGTCCGGCACCTCGATGAAGAGCAGCTGGTGCCCGGTCTCGGGGTCCCGGATCATGCACTCCTCGTGGCCCGGCAGGTTCGGGTCGCCGTCGAGGTCGACGTAACCGAGGACGGGCTTCCACCACTCCGACAGCTCGTAGGCGTTGGCGCAGTCGATGGTCGTGTGCGAGACGAAGGAGGTCATGCGGGCAGCCTCGCCGTCCCGACGACCGACCTCAACCGCTTATCGACGCAGGACCCTGCCCTCGGGAGACGCCGTCAGTCCCCGGGTCCGTCAACCCGCACACCGAGCTCGGCGAGCGAGGACCGCAGAGCGGTCATGCCCTGCGTGAGGTCCCAGTGCACGGCCGCCAGACCCGCCGCCCGCGCCCCCTCGACGTTGGCGAGGTTGTCGTCGACGAGCACGGCGTCCCCGGCCGGGGCACCGACCAGGCGCAGGGCCCGGGCGAAGTAGGCGGCCTCGGGCTTCACGGCACCCAGGTCACAGCTGTAGCAGCTGACGTCGAAGAGGTCGTCGTACCCGAGGGGTCCGCGCATGTACGCCGCGCGGTACCGCTCCTGGTTGGTGGCGAGGTGCACGCCGTACCCGGCGTCGCGCAGCCGGTGGACGAGACCGACGGTCTCGGGCGAGACCTCGATGGCGTTCCACACCGCCGCGTAGAACGTCTCGACGTCGAGGTCGAGACCGCGACGCTGGACGGCGCGGTCGAGCTCGACCAGGAAGTCACCCTCACCGCGCAGCGCGGGCAGCTCGTCGGCCCAGCTCTGCTCGAGGAACTCCGCGGAGCCGTCACCGAGGAACGGCTCGACGGCGGCCAGCCAGCCGCCGGGCAGGCTCTGCAGGACGCCGTCGGCGTCGAGGAGCACGTGCCGGATCGCCACTTACGTGCCGTGCTCCGCGATGAACGCGAGGATCCGCTCGGCGAGCTCAGGACGGCAGACCACGACGTCGGGGAGGTAGACGTCCTCCTGGTTGTAGACCAGCGGGGACCCGTCGACCCGGGACGTGAACAGGCCGGCTGCCCGGGCGACGGCCACCGGCGCCGCGGAGTCCCACTCGTACTGCCCACCCGCGTGGACGTAGGCGTCGGTGACGTCGCGGGTCACCGAGATCATCTTCACGCCGGCCGAGCCCATCGGCACCAGCTCGGCGCCCAGCTCCTCGGCCAGGGCGTTCACGAACGCCGGAGGGCGGCTGCGCGACACCGCGATCCGCGGACGCGCGGAGGTGCTCGGCGGGACCACCGGCGGGTTGCCGGTGCTGAACGTCTCCCCCAGCGCCGGCTGGGCGACGGCGCCGGCGACCAGGTCGCCGTCCTGCCAGAGCGCAACGTGGACGGCCCAGTCGTCGCGCGGCACCTCGGAGAACTCCCGGGTGCCGTCGAGCGGGTCGACGATCCAGACCCGGCTGCTGGACAGACGGACCTTGTCGTCCTTGCCCTCCTCGGAGAGCACGGCGTCGTCGGGACGGAGCTCGGCGAGCAGCCGCATGAGCAGCTCGTGGGCCGCGCGGTCACCGGCGTCCTTGAGCTCCCGGCCCTCGAGACCCTCCCCCCGCACCTCGAGCAGGCGCTCGCCCGCGACGGTGGCGAGCCAGGCGGCGAGCACGTGGTCGTCGGTGGCGGCCTCGGCGGGCGGGGTCCCGGGTTCGAACGTCATGGACGGCAACCTACTTCCGGTCAGGAGTTGAAGTTCTGCTGGGTGCGCTCGAGGCCCTCGGTCACGAGCGACTCGACGGCGTCCGCCGCCTTGTCGACCTGGAACGGGAGGATCTTGCGCTCGGCGGACGAGTAGTTGGAGAGCACGAAGTCGGCCACGTCCTGGCGACCGGGCGGGCGGCCGATGCCGACCCGCACCCGGGCGAAGTCGCCCGTGCCGAGCGAGGACCGCATCGAGCGCAGGCCGTTGTGGCCGTTGTCGCCGCCGCCGATCTTGACCCGCATCGTGTCGAAGGGGATGTCGAGCTCGTCGTGCACGGCGACGATCCGCTCGGGCGGCACCTTGTAGAACGTGGCGAGCTGCTTGACCGGACCGCCGGACTCGTTCATGTAGGACCGCGCCTTCATCAGCACGACCCGCGGCCCCGGAGTGCCGGGCGCGCCGAGCCGGCCCTCGACGACCTCGGCGCGGCCGGACTTGTGGGCCCGGAAGGGCGCACCCATCCGCTGCGCGAGCTCGTCGACGACGAGGTGTCCCACGTTGTGGCGGTGGCCGGCGTAGGAAGGGCCGGGATTCCCCAGCCCGACCACCAGCCACACAGGGGTGGTGGTGGAGTCGGTCACGGAGTCCCGGCCCTTTCTGTGGAGCAGGCGGCCCAGCGTCGGGCCGAGTGTCGAGCCCAGTGTCGAGCGGAGGCTCACTCCTCCGACGCGGTCTCGCCCTCGGTCTCGGCAGCCTCGGCGGCGGGCGCCTCGGCGGTCTCCTCGGACTCCTCGCGCTCGATGCCGGCCTCGGCCTCGGCCTCCTCGAGCTCGGCCTCCAGCGCGGCCTCGGACTGCTGCTGGGTGACGTTGACGACCAGGGTCTCGGGGTCGGTCAGCAGGGTGCTGCCCGAGGGGAGGGTCAGGTCGGAGGCGTGGATCTGGGTGCCGACCTCGGCGCCCTCGACGCTGACCTCGATCGACTCCGGGATGTGGGTCGCCTCGGCCTCGATCTGGACGGTCGCGCTCTCGGTGACGACCAGGGTCTCGCTCGCGGCGTCGCCGACGACGTGGACCGGGACGTCGACGGTGACCTTCTCGCCGCGCTTGACCGCGACGAAGTCGACGTGCTCGAGGTGGCGCTTGATCGGGTCGATCTGGACCTGCTTGGTCAGCGCCAGCTGGGTCTTGCCGTCGATCTCCAGCTCCAGCAGCGCGTTCGCACCGCCGTGCTTGAGCGCGAGCATCGTGTCGTGGCCCGGGAGGGTCACGTGGATCGGGTCGTTGCCGTGGCCGTAGACGACCGCGGGGACCTTGTGCTCGCGGCGGATCCGGCGGGCGGCACCCTTGCCGAACTCGGTGCGCTTCTCGGCCTTGATCTTCTCGGGCATGTGTCCTGCTCCTCGTACGTCGTGCGGCTGGCGGTGCTTCTCGGTCTCGGGGCCTCGACGCTCTGTGACGGCGGGGGCGCATCCGGACGGACAGCCAGCCCTGTCGATCACGGAACCACCCGGGGTGGCTCCCTCGCCGAGGCAACTGCGTCAGCCTACCGGGGCCGGCCGGAGGAGGCGAATCCGGAAGCCGCCCTGCGTAGGGTCGTGGGGTGAGCCTCACCCTCGCCGAGGCCCGGGCCCGGGCCGCCTCGATCTCGGAGGTGTCCTACGAGGTCGACATCGACCTCACCGACCCCGCCGCCGACCGCTTCGGCAGCCGTACGACGGTGCGGTTCACCAGCAGCTCCGACCGCACCTTCGTGGAGCTCACCGCGGCGACCGACCTGGAGGTCACCCTGGACGGGATCCCGCTCGAGCCGCCGTACGACGGCCGCCGGCTGCACCTCGCGGGCCTCGGCGGCCGCCACGTGCTGACGGTGGCCGCCCGGCTGCCCTACGTCACCGACGGCGAGGGCATGCACCGCACCGTCGACCCGGCCGACGGGGCGACCTACCTCGGCGCCTACCTCGGGCTCGACGTCGCCCAGCGGCTCTTCTGCTGCTTCGACCAGAACGACCTCAAGGCTCCGGTGACGACGACGGTGTCCGCCGACCCCGGGTGGACCGTGCTCGCCAACGGGCGACCGGTCCGTGAGGGTGGCGGACGCTGGGAGTTCGCACCCACGCCACCGATCCCGGTCGCCCTGGTCTGCGTGGTGGCCGGACCGTGGGCCTCGGTCCGGTGGGAGCACGCCGGGCTGCCGTTCGGCTGGCACGCGCGTGCCTCGCTCGCCGGTGAGCTCGCGCGCGACGCCGACGAGCTGCGTGCCGTCACCGAGGCGTGCTTCGATCACTACGCCACGATCCTCGACGAGCCCTACGCCTTCGACTCCTACGACCAGGTCTTCGTCCCCGGGCTCAACTGGGGTGCCCAGGAGCAGCCGGGGTGCGTGATCCACCGCGACGAGATGCTGCCGACCGGCCGGCTGCCCGAGGACGTGCGGCTGCTGCGCGGCGCGGTCATCGCCCACGAGATGGCCCACATGTGGTTCGGCGACCTGGTGACGATGACCTGGTGGGAGGACACCTGGCTCCAGGAGTCCTTCGCCGACTACATGGGCTACCGGGTGGCCGCCGACGCCGCCGGGATGCCAGGCGCGCTCCTCCTCCACGAGGCGGGCCGCAAGCCCACGGCCTACGTCGCCGACGAGCGCCGCTCGACCCACCCGATCGCCCCGGAGCCGGCCGACGTCCCGGACGTGGCGTCGGCCGCGACGATCTTCGACGCGATCTCCTACGCCAAGGGCGCCTCGGTGCTCCGGCAGCTGGTCACCTGGCTCGGCGACGATGCGTTCCTGCGCGGCCTGAACACCTACCTGCGCCGGCACCGCCTCGCCAACGCCACCCTCGCCGACTTCGTGGCCGCGCTCGACGAGGCGACGGACCGCGACGTCCGGTCGTGGGTCGAGGTGTGGCTGCGGCGCACCGGCTTCGACACGCTGCGCGTCGAGCGCGACGGCGAGGTCCCGGTCCTGCACCGCGACGGGGTCCGGCCCCACCGGGTCCGCGTGACGGCGTACGACGACGCCTGGGTGGCCACCGAGGAGCTGGTCGTCGACGTCGCCGACGAGCCGGTCCCCCTGGCCGAGCTGGCCGGGCGGGTCGTCGTGCCGAACAGCCGCGGTGAGACGTTCGCCCGGGTCGTGCTCGACGAGCGATCGGCGGCTGCTGTCGACGACGGGCTGTGCCGCATCGACGACGACCTCGTGCGGGCGGTGCTGTGGACGGTGCTCCTGGACCGGGTGTGGACGCGCGACCTCGACGCGGCCGTCTTCGCCGAGCTGGTCGCCCGGCATCTGCCGGGCGAGCGCAGCGCCTCCCTCGTCACCGTCGTGCTCGACCGGGCCCTGGGCAGGGTGCTGCCGCTGCGCCTGCCCGGGCCCGTCGCCGACGTCCTGGGCTCCCTCGCGGGGGCCTGCGGGACCGGGCTGCTGCACGCGACGTCACCCGACCACGCCACGGCGTTCGCCACCGGGTTCGCAGCGACGACCCGCGACACCACGACGCTGGAGAGCTGGCTCGTGGCGGACGCCATCGGCACGCTCCCCCTCACCCCGGGCCTGCGCTGGCTCGTGGTCCGCCGGCTCGCGGCGCTCGG
>ERZ724513.1347-NODE-1347-length-12313-cov-4.863844_pt1 | contig 12313 bp, 10 predicted proteins | sample MGYA00376046_ERZ724513 | MGnify/ENA primary metagenome ERZ724513 (study PRJEB28724, sample SAMN07190883) | activated sludge metagenome | isolation source: activated sludge of sewage treatment plant in Hong Hong | place: Hong Kong | collected 2016-03-17 ... | reverse complement strand
TAGCGAGGCGCAGCCGAGCGCAACCATATAGCGAGGCGCAGCCGAGCGCAACCATATAGCGAGGCGCAGCCGAGCGCAACCATGTAGCGAGGCGCAGCCGAGCGTAACCATGTAGCGAGGCGCAGCCGAGCGTAACCATGTAGCGAGGCGCAGCCGAGGGTGAAAATATGAACATATGCCCCTATCTTTACCCCATGAACCACCTCCTCCTCATCGAACATGCTGCCCATTTTGAAGTGGCCAGGGCTTATGCCATGATGTTTTTGGCTGCAGGGTGGAAGGTGACATTGGCCATCAATGAAAAGAATCATGGGTTTTTGGCGCATGTTATGGATGGCAAAAACCATGTTCAGCAGCTGGTGTTGAAGGCAAGGGAGGATGAGAAAGTTTATTGGAAGGAGGTAGACAAAGTGGCTTCTGAGGCAGATTTAATCATTGTTTGTTCGCATGAAAATGGTATGAGTGGCTTGATTCACGATCGGTGGAAGGCGCCTTGTTACCTGGTCATTCATGATGGCTACAACTATTTGGATCCTTATGGGCATTTGGTGTGGAAGGGAGGTTTGTGGCAGTGGATGCGCATTGTCAAGTATACAGCAAGCGGTTATTTTAAGAAAAGAATTCAATCTGCAAGACAGTACGATGGCTGGCTGACACCGGTGGACTGGCCGGAAGAGTGGAAAATAAAAAGTAAGATGTCCCGGGTTTTGTTCCTGCCCTTTTTGTGGTATGAAGGAATGGAGGCTGTTAAATCTGAAAAGTTTCACATTGTAGTGCCGGGTACCATCAACCAGAGAAGCAGAGATTATGAGCTGGTGAAAAGGCTGGTTGAACGCATGAATTTTGGCCCAAATTTACCTCCATGCAGGATTACACTGTTGGGCAAAGCCTCATCTGATTATGAAAAAAAAATGGTTGAAGAAATAAAAAATCTTTCGTCAAACCAGGTAGAATTGGTCACCTTTGCTCAGCACATCAACGGAGCGGAATTTGATGCCATCATGCAATCGGCAGACCTGCTTTTTTTGCCCCTGCAGCCCTCCTGGCAGTATGGTGTGGTGGCAGAAAAAGGTGGGTTATCTTGCCTTTCGGGAAATATTGGCGATATGGTAAGGTTTGGGAAAAAGGCGTTGCTGCCCAAACAATACAAGATTCATTCGTTGTTACATGAAAATGCTTTCTTCTATGACGACCGTGATGAAGAAAATTTATGGCCAGTATTCAAAGAGGCAATGAACGCTGCTTCAAAAATTGATTATGCCAACTGGAATCATTTTATATCCGGGCTTATTAATTTTAAATAACGTCTGCTCAATCCCATTTAAGGATTGATAATTTTTACGGCTGTTGATGGTCGTAAGAAATCACCCTCTTTAACTTCCAGCTGCCATTGGTTTTGATCCACAGGTGGTGAAAGCCGGCAGTGCTGGTCTTGTTTTTTGGAGAAGATGAACGCTCCGCATAAAAGGAATGACTGCCCGATTGCAGCACACCGTACAACTCTCCCTGCTTTCTCAACAGGTGCAATTTCATACTGCTTTGGTCCAACGATCTGCTGGCTCTATAGTCCAAATGACACAAACTGGCAAGTGCATTTAAAAAGTCACTCCCCGAGTCGATCATGCCCGCCTGGTCGTGGTAAAATTCAAAGTCGTCTGCCAATAAATGTCTAACCTGTGTGGTGTCGCAATGATCATAACCATGCTGAAACAAGAGGCTGTCATTGTGCATGATCTCCTGGTACACCCTATCGTATTCTGCATTTTGTGTTTGAGCCATAACAGGTTTGGGGCCCAATAAAAAAACGATTAGCCAAAACAAGAGGGCAATGCCAATTTTACAATCCATGTTTATTTCTTCAATTAAAAGCCTGTTTAGTGGCAAAGGTTCAAAGATAAAATACGTGCCCAATAAAGCTATGGTTGCAAATTGATTTTAATTTCTTGAGGGGATGGGTCAAAGCACCATTTTCCTATTTGTCGTGAAAAAAGGCAAAACAAATATTTTTCATCAAAAACAGCACCCATTTCTTACATTTGAGTATCAAAACCTTTTTATGAAACATTTTATTTGGGCTGTACTGGCCATGTTTTCTTTTGGCACTCAGGCACAAGTCATTATCAGTGAGTATTCTTCCTCCAACTTGCGCGATTTTGAAGATGATTTTGGGGATCACGAAGACTGGATCGAACTGTACAATGCAGGAAATACGGCAGTAGATCTGGGAGGATGGTACTTATCAGACAAAGAAAATAAACCCAAAAAGTGGCAAATACCACAGGGCTGGAGCATCGAAGCAGGGGGCTACCTACTCATTTGGGCTTCTGGCAGAGATGTTGCTACCGACAACTTTTTACATACCAATTTTAAATTTACCCAAACCAATGGCGATGAGTTTGTAGTCCTCGCCAATGCAGCAGGAACGATTGTTGACAAGACCTCTGTTGAAGCTACTGCATTGGGGCATTCTCGCGGCAGGAGGCTAGGACAAGGGCAGGTCTGGTACATCTTTACCCAGCCCACACCGGCTTATGAAAACGAGGGTCCATGGTACAAAGCCTACGCTCCCAGACCCAGGATACAGACCAAGGCTGGCTTTTACCAAGGTAGCGTTGAGACAGAAGTGACCGCTACCGCCGGTTACCAGCTGCGTTATACCCTTGATGGAAGAAATGTAAGTGAGGACGATGACCTGTATACCGGTCCATTATCTTTGGATGTGACCAGTGTATTGAAGGTGCGCCATTTCAGTAATGACACCCTCGTATTGCCTGGTTTGATGGACTTCGCCACCTTTTTTATCAACGAACCCGAGACCGACCTGCCCGTAGTGAGTGTAGCCTCCGATGATGCCGTCACCCTAGCAGAAGGAGATCGCGATCTCAATCCAATCTCATCCTTTGAGTACTTTGATGGCGAGGGAAAGAAAAAAGCCACCTCCTTCGGAGAACTGGACAGCCACGGCCAGGATTCATGGATCAACCCACAGCGCAGCCTCGACTGGATCTCACGCGATGAGATGGGTTACAACAGCGGCATCAAAGAAAAGATATTTCAATACTCTGACCGCGATGAGTACCAGCGCATCATCCTGCGTGCCTCGGGAGACGACAATTACCCATCGGTAGGAGATCAGGATCACGAGGGCAGTACCCACATCAGAGATGAATATGTACATACCCTTGTCCAAAAAAGCGACATGCACCTCGATGTGAGAGCATTGGAGCGTTGCCTCGTCTACCTCAATGGACAGTTTTGGGGAGTTTATACCCTACGCGAAAAACCCGATGACCACGACTACATCGAATACACCTACAAACAAGATAAATACGACATCCAATTCCTCAAAACCTGGGGACAAAGCTGGGCAGAATATGGTGATGATGCCGCTATCCGCGACTGGGAAACACTGCGCGATTACATTTTGCAAAACGATATGTCAAACCCACAAAACTTCAAAACCGTAGAAGAACAACTCGACCTCACCTCACTGATGGACTACATGATTGCCAACCTCAGCGTAGTCTCATCTGATTGGATGAACTACAACACAGGCTGGTGGAGAGGGTTGAATCCGGAAGGCGGTCACAAAAAATGGGCATACATCATGTGGGACAACGATGCTACCTTCGATTACTATATCAATTATTCCGGTGTGCCCAACACCAACCCTGATGCCCAGGCCTGCGATCTGGATGACATTGCATCCTATATGGACTTTTTCTTTCCCGCCGATACCACCTATATCATGCAGGAAGCGGATTCGTTTTATTTCAATGGAGAATGGATATACATTCCTGCAGACAGTTTTTACATCTACCCCGATCTGGGCAAACACGAAAAGATATTCTTAAAGCTCATGGATGAAAACATGGACTTCCGCAACCGTTACTTCGCCCGCTACGCCGATATGAACAGCACCATCTTCAGCTGCGAAGTCATGCTTTCCACCCTCGATAGCCTGCTTAACATCGTAACCCCTGAAATGCCCCGCCAGGTAGAACGTTGGGGTGGCAGCATGGAAGAATGGCAACAAAACATAGAGACCCTCAAAGATTTCATCAGTCAAAGATGTGAACTCATCAATGCAGGCATCGCCGATTGTTACAACCTCACAGGTCCTTACCAGGTAGTGCTTCAGACAGATCCACCGCAAAGTGGCTCTATACAATTCAACACCCTCAACCACACCACCCTACCCTGGACCGGAGAATACTTTGGCAGCATGACCCAAAGTCTGGTAGCCACCTCCAAAGCCGGCTACACTTTCGAAGGTTGGCAATCATCAAACGGTCAAACCACCTTTGCAGACCCTGCCAAAGCCAGCACCAGTGCCGCACTTGGTGCCCCAGACACCCTGACCGCTGTGTTCAGAAATCTTACCGGCACCAATGACCCCGACGTAGCTGCTCTTACATTTTATCCCAACCCTGCCAGTGGTATGATCACCATTACAGATGGCAACTACACCAATGGCAGTCATTACGAAATAATAAACGCAGATGGCAAACTGGTTGCCAGCGGTCTACTTAATAATCACCAGATTAATTTGGAGGGCCTGATTCCGGGAGTGTATGGAATTTGTCTTCGTTATGGACAGGAAGTTGCTATGGGTAAGGTAGTGTTAGTGAGGTAACGGAGGTATCGGGGTATCCGGGTATCGGGGTATCCGGGTATCGGAGCACTTGTCTCTACGCCGGGGCACCGATGTAGGGATCCGGCACATGTCCCTACAATGACGCAGGTGTTGTAGGGAACGGGGGATATATGTTCAAATATTCATATGGTATCCCCACATCAGTGAACTGATGTAGGGATTATGTTCATATATTTTAAGCTTCCTCATTGATTCGAAAATTCACTACCTATCTGAATTAAAGAGAAACCCTTACTCAGGGCTCTTTTAAATCATTTGAATATTTAGCGTAGCGCAACGCAGGGCCCTGCGTTGCAACAGTTTTTTCCGCGAAAGCGGGACGTGAAAATTTAGCGAGGCACCGCCGAGCGTTACCATTTAGTCACGCGACAGCGGGACGCAACGCAGGACCCTGCGTTGCAACATTTAGCGCAGCGTCACCATTTAGCGAGGCACCGCCGAGCGTGAACATTTAGCGAAGCGCCAGCGTAGCGTGAACATTTAGCGAAGCCCATAACCTATCCCCTACTTTCCATTCACAAAACATTAACGATAACCCTATTGACAATACCCAAAATACCAATATATATTTGCACCATCAAGGAAAATATCTCTCCGGCGAAAAAAAATTAAAAAATAATTTCAATTCCCGGAACTTTTCCTGACCCTACCCCGTTGTAGGTTTTGTCTTTGGTTCATTTTAATCTTTAACATTGGTAAATATTAAAAATTGAATCACGATGACAAAAATTCACAAGTCGCCCGAATTAATTTATCCCTTTAAAAGGAAGGTTGTCCGCTTTAATGAGTGGCAGGTATGGGGTACCTGTCCCTATAACTGCGAAGCTGTTGTAGGGATCGGAGTCCCTACACCTCTTTCGAGGCATAGGGACAAGCACCTGTGCCAACGCCAGGAATCTGATGTAGGTATCGGAGCATTATTAGACTTCGTCTTTGCTCGGTTATTTATCATTTTCAAGGATTCATCCGTTTATCATTACGACTTTAGTTTATCACAAAACAGTTTGGCCTTTATGGGTGAGCCGTTAAGAAATTATGGAGTTAAGACGTAAAAAAGCTAAAACTGAATTTATCATAATATACAATGCTGAAAGCAGCATTTATTAATAGAGAAAGAAAACAAGTGCAGCAAATATTAGGCTAAATGTCTTTAAACAACTAAATAATCGTGTTTATGGTGTTATAAAAATATGTGTTAATAGAAATGATTTTAATCATGAAGTTTTATTTATCATTAAAACGTTTCTAAAATGAAGCACAATGTTTTTTTTGCAGTTGTATGCGCCACAGTTTTTGCAAGCTGTACTGAAAAGAGCGCATTTCCATCCATGACTGAGTCAACTGAGCTCCGCTCTTCAGAGCGCATGGAAATCAGCATCCAGACCACTGGAGACAATGAAGTAAATCTTACCCCTGAAAAGGTGGTGATTTCAAACCCTACTTCCGCATCGTTTACCGTAACCGTTGACCCGGGACTGGTGACCGAACAAGTTTACAGCGCAGTATCTCTCACCGCTTCACACGCAGCTGATGGCCTCAAGATTACCAAAAATCCGGGGCTGTATCAGGTGGTGTATGAAGACCAGGGCGAGGTGACCGTAAGTCCGAATAGTTCTTCTGTGTTTAATCTGAACATACAACCAATCGGGGTGCAAACCTCGGGTTATCAGACAATCATTACCGAAGATGATGGCATATAATTAATCCTAAAACAAGTGGCGGGCCCCTAAAGTCCGCCATTTTTATTTTGTATACATTTCAAACAATATTTTCGATAAAACACAGGATTGTAATCATCCATATTTAATTGACCCGGTTTTTGATCAATGTCTCTGAGCAATCGAAATAGGTTTCTGTATTTTTGCAAAGCCTCTGCGCTGATCCTATCCCGATTGTACTTTAAATAATTAGCAAAATTATTCACAATTCTTTTGTAGTATTGAAGGTCGTTGTGACGCCCTTCAAAAGCAGCGATTAAATCCAAACCTTGGACAAGATATCTCTGATTGGGAGACATCTCAGTTACATTTGTATGATTCTTGATCAGCTGGTATTTACCTTTATAAAAATATACCTGAGCCTTTGCAATTTTACCAGCAGCATCCTGAAAACGGTCATCAACCTGAGGTACCCATTTTTTAATAAAACCAAATAATTCCTTTTCTTCCATTACCTGACACAAGGTGTTGATTAAATTATGAAAACTGGGAGGCGACAATTTACCTTCTGTTTGATAAATTTTAGTACTTAGTGCATATTGCACAATATCCACAATTCTTTCAACTTCTTTGAGTTTACCCAATGACCATAAATTGGTGCCAGATTTGAAAATGTAACGGGTAAGAACAGAATGCATAATACTTCCTTCAGCCAATTGTCCTCTAAGAATGGCGTCACTGATTTTATACCATAATTTCACCTCTGGTTTAATCATCAGTTTATACATAAATTTACACAAATCCACCATTTTGTTTTTTTCAATGACCTGCATCTTTTCTTCCATATGCCTCAATTCCTTAGACATATCCACATGGAAGTATTTGCTAAAAGAAACCACTTCACACATCATCATCGTTGCCTTGCCACAAAAATAGGCATCAAAACTCCGGAGCATGTCCCGATAATCCTCCTCCCTGTAATCATTCATGTCTGGGTTGTTGCAAAACAGATACTCAAAATGCACTTCTGAGCGATACCGGGCCAGGTTGTAATCTGAGCCCTCTTCCTGATCGAGGTTCCGCAAGACCTTAGCCCTCACCTGCTCCGCCTGTTGGTGCAGACCCTTACCATTGAGCCACCGCTGTACCAACAAATCCTGTTCATACGGCTCCTTGCGCAGCTGGTCCAGTGCCATCCATTCCTGGGCAATGTCGTAAAGCATAGACAGGTAATTAAGGTACGTCTTCTGGTGGCCACTCGCCAGGCAATACTTTGCCATCTCCTCATTGCCGGGATACCGCTCCTGCCAATCATTACGGGATGACAAGACCTCCAGCACACCATAGGCCTCCGTCTCCGGCCCTATGTAGGACAGCACAAACTTGCGAAAATGAAATACCTGTTTACTGTCTAAAGATTGATAAAATGTCAAAAACTTGGGAAGGGTCATTTTTTGAGTTTTATTGGATAAATTTAACGGTTATAGATTGATTTTCAATAGTTTTACGACATTTTTTTAGCCTAAATAGCTAGGAAAAGTGAAATATTTCTGTTGGAAAGAGTGGGGAAAAGGTGTGAGATTTGTCTTTAGATAGGAAAATTCAGGGTAAAGACAGCTGATTTTTCAAGAAGGAACCGGCCAAAATGAAGAAGCCAACTTTAAAAAGTTTGTAAATGATCAACGCCACATTACGCCAGAGAGGCACAGAACCAAAGTACGCACCCAAAAAAAAGGGGGTAAAAACCAGTTATCTCCAACTTGTTTTCGATACGCCCTTACAATCTTATGAAATTCCCAAATTTAGGGCTGCTGTTATTGAAAAGACCAAAAGACAATCGGATCTTTTTCACAATCATACAGAAGACGCCGGAGTAATCTACAGATATCCTCTGATCCAATATAAAATAAAAGACAAAAAACCTTGCATTATTTGTCTGAGAGAGGCCACCGACGACATCCATATTCTTCTTAAAGAAAAGAACTATCGAATGAGAATTGGGGCACAATTCATTGATTTTGAGATTGAAGAAGCCCGCCTTAAGTATGAGTACCTCGATATCGATGGGCATTGGCGAAACTATAATGTACATAATTGGATGCCCCTCAACCAGGATCAATATGCTATGTATATGAAAATAGAAAGTGTTGAAGATAGGGTCTCATTCCTTGAAAACCTTTTGCGGAAACAAATTGCTGTTTTTGCAGAAAGCATGCAAGTAAAATCAACCTATGAAGTAGAAGCAGAAATTCTGGATGTCACCAATGAAAAATACATTGAATACAAAAGCCAATTTCACCTTACATTTTGCATCAACATCAGGGCAAATGTGACCCTACCTGAATACATTGGCTTGGGTAAGGGAGTAAGTGTGGGATTTGGCATTGTAAAAACACTGGACAAACAAAATTAAAGCTATGAGTAAGTATCTATATGGTGCCAGCATACAAGGCATTCAAGAATTTATCTTTAAAACCAACAAATTAAGGGAGATCACCGGTGCCAGTGAAATTATCAACTCTATTACGGGTCTGGAATTTTTAAAAATATTTGTAAAAGCAGAAATATTAGAGACCAATCTCATTCAAAATGCCGCCGGCATTGTAAAAATAGTGTTTGATGAGCTAGAGGATGCAAAAAAAATAGTGTTAGAATTTCCTAAAGCAGTCTACACAATGGCACCCGGTATTGTGGTGAGCCAGGCTATTGAAGAAATAAACGGTGATCTGGTCAAAGCAATAGATGAATTAGAAAAAAAACTTGCAGCAGAAAAAAACAAAAGGCCCTTCCCTACAGAAATTGGATTTATGGGCATTGAAAGATCACGGAGGACTGGGGGTGCCCTTGTAGAAATTGGTGATAATAACCGTGAGAATTTAGACAGTGCTACAAAAGCTAAGCTCGACAATGCAGATTCTTATGAATTATTCAAAAATGGCTTAAAAGAGGATGTAAGTAAGGACCAGATCAAATCAGAAATGGACGATATATCCGGTGGATCTGATAAAAAATGGATAGCTGTCATCCACGCAGATGGAAATGGCCTGGGCTTGCTGATTCAAAACATGGGAGACGTTTTAAAAAATATATCAATACAAGAACAGATAATTTTTTTACGCGAATTCTCTACTCAACTTGATGAAAGCACAAAGAGTGCGAGTAAAACCGCATTTAAAGAGTGCATAGAGAAAGAATATGACCCTGACTACGGCTACCCGATCCGACCCGTAATTTTAGGAGGTGATGACCTTACAGTCATACTCAGAGCTGATCTAGCATTAAATTTCACCTCATTATTCCTTAAAGAATTTCAAAAACAAACAAAGGAAAGACTGAAATCTTTGTATCAAAAAGGACTTAAGGTAATAGAAAATGGTCTCAGTGCTTGTGCCGGTATTGCCTATGTAAAAAAAGCCTATCCTTTTCATTATGCCATTGATTTGGCAGAACAACTATGCAAATCTTCCAAAAAACATGTAAAAAAAGGATTAAACCCACTTGAAATGCCGGTATCAGCCTTGGAATTCTACAAGGTAAATGACTCCTTCATCCAACCACTAAGTGATATGAAGAAAAGGACCCATGAGTTAAACCTGGAAAATACCTATAAAGATATCAGCTTTAATGCCGGGCCCTATTTGGTACATGGCAATAAAAACGCTGAAAACAACTTGTGCCATTTAGTAAAATTAATAGCTGATTTGGAGAAATTTGAAAAAGAAAACAACAACAAAGGACTCGGTAAGATAAGACAGTTGGTTGATGAGTACCACACAGATCCAGCCCGGGCAGAGATGTTTTTAGGTCGGATTTCAGAAATAAATCCAGAGTTGGGAAAAATTATCCACGATATGACATATACGTCCAATACAAGTAAGATATCACATATGCAAGACATTCTTCATCTAATGAGCTTTAGAAAAAATGAAAGAAATTAAATACACCATCACTTTTCTGGAATACTGGCAGGTAAGTTCCGGGTTGGGTATAGGCTCTGCCGCTGATAGTGAATGCCTCAAAGATAGGGATGGACTGCCCTATATACCAGGTAAAACACTTAAAGGTTTGTGGAGAGACGCATTCCTATTCAGCGGGCAGGAGGAAAATATTGCTCAGTATTTTGGGAAAGATGTCGAAGAGAAAGGGAAGGTTGATAATAAATCCGAAACTCAAAAAGATCAAATAATAACATTACAGGATAAAAACAGTGAGCCAGGTAGAGCGAGGTGGAGCAACGCAACCCTAAGCTCAGCATTGATCCATAAGCTTAAGGATAAAAATGAGCTGAAAGCCCAATTATATACCAGTGTAACATCTACCGCTATCAATGAAAATGGCATTGCCAAAGCCAAAAGCCTAAGAACAGCTCAAGTATGTCTACCAATTACATTACTGGGAGAAATCGTATTGCCAGATGGTGAAGATATTGCGGCTGAGTTGTTTATAAAAGCCGCGCCATGGTTGCGCAGAATGGGCATGGGCAGAAACAGAGGGTTTGGAAGGTGTATTGTTAAAATTGAGACAAAATGAAAACACAATACTTCAAGTGCACATTAAAAGACGACGTCATACTAATGGCTTCTTTGGCAACCGAGGGGAATATGACGTCATTGGACTACATACCCGGCAGCAATTTTTTGGGTATGGTGGCCAACGAAATATATAATGATGATACAATGGACCCTTATGAAGTTTTACATACCAACAAAGTCATATTCAGTGATGCTACCTTGAGTATCGATGGCCAAAAATCATATCCGATGCCCTTTGATTTTAAGGTAAATAAGTTGGATACTGAAATTACTCCAGAAACTGAAATCTACCTGCACCACACAATAGATGATGGTGAAATCAAAAAAAATGAAAGCCGAATACAGCTCAAACAATTAAGAGCAGACTATTTTACTTTATCAGGAAATTATCAAAAAGTAAAAAAATCATTCTCACTCAAATCTGCCTATGATTCAGAAAAATTTAAGTCTGAAGACGAAAAAATGTATGGTATGGAAGCCATAAAAGCAGGTCAGGAATTTATTTTTAGTGTATCATCTGAAGACGGGAATATTTTTGAGAAAATTAAATCTCTTTTAACTTCTAAACCCAAATTCCTTGGCAAATCCAAAAATGCCCAATTTGGCAAAATAGAAATTAAGGCTATTGACATACAGGATACAAGCCCCTGCTTTGAACCTAATGACTATATCCTGGTATATGCCGCCAGCAACTTGATATTTTTTGATAAATACGGTCAAATCACTTTTAGGCCTGAAGCCATTGATTTGGGACTAAGCTCAGGAAAGATTAATTGGGAAAAATCAAGTATAAGAACAGGTTCTTACTCCTCTTGGAATGGCAAAAGGAATATGCCTAACACCGAGAGATTTTACATCAGTAAAGGATCGGTATTTTATGTAGAAGGATGTAATGGTGCAGAAAATGAAAATATTGTAGGCGAATACCAAAATGAAGGGTTTGGAATGATATTGTATAATCCAAACTTTCTTATGCCTAGGCCTAATGATGAAAATCATGAAAATATTGAGTACCAATCTCGAATTAGATTAACTGAATACAAAAATCCAAAAGATGCTAACAATTCAGCTGATCTAGAGATAAAGGGCAGTGACAAATTAATCTTTGAGCTACTTGAACAAAAAGCTTTGCATACAAAAACAGAAACTGACATAACTCAAAAGGTAAATAATCTTGTACCTGAATGGGCGAATATAATGGAAAAAGTAAGCCGTACCCAATGGAATAATATAAGGAAAGCCGCCATACAGTCGAAAACTATGAATGAATTTTTAGATAAACTAGAAAATAATAAAAATGGTCTTTTGGAAGCCGGCTTTAGTAAAAAATATTGGGATGAAAACGCAAAAACGAAGTTCTTAAATGAAGTAAAGACTCTTGAAAACAAAGGACTTAAATACTTTGCAAAACTAGCAGCAGAAATGTCGAAAAAAGCCAAATCAAATTAAGAACATGAGCACCTATA
>ERZ724513.1346-NODE-1346-length-12315-cov-7.711746_pt1 | contig 12315 bp, 8 predicted proteins | sample MGYA00376046_ERZ724513 | MGnify/ENA primary metagenome ERZ724513 (study PRJEB28724, sample SAMN07190883) | activated sludge metagenome | isolation source: activated sludge of sewage treatment plant in Hong Hong | place: Hong Kong | collected 2016-03-17 ... | reverse complement strand
TCTACGCGTGGTACACCGAGGGCCTCAAGTACTCCGACATGGCCTACAACTTCCTGGTCGACCGCTTCGGTCGGTTGTACGAGGGTCGCTACGGGGGCATGGACCGGCCGGTGGTCGGTGGGCACACCGCGGGGTTGAACAACGACTCCTTCGCGGTCTCCGCGATGGGCAACTTCGAGGAGTTCAACCCGTCCTCGTCCGACATGGCCGCGATCAAGGAATCGATCGCGAAGCTGATGGCCTGGAAACTCGGTTTGAGCGGGCGCGACCCGGGCGGCAAGGACACCCTGCTGAGCACCGGTTCGCTGAACAGCGGGTTCTGGGAGGCAGGGGAGACCGCCACCCTGAACCGCGTCTCCGGGCACAAGGACGCCGGCAACACGGCATGCCCGGGCAAGTACTTGTACGCGCAGGTGCCGGCGATCCGGGCGCGTGCTTCGCAGATCTTCAAGAACGGCGGCGGGGGTGGTGGGGGAGTGGCTGACATTCCCGACCTCATCACTCCGAATCCCGTCACCAACGAGTTCAACTTCCGTGGCTCGGGGTACGGCGACGGCGTCGGCGTACCGCGCGCCGGCGTGCTCGGGCAGGCCCGCGACGGCAAGAAGGCGGCCGGAATCCTCAAGCACTACCTCGCCGGCGTCTCGGTGGGCAAGGCTGCCGACGACCGCATCATCCGGGTGGCGTTGGGGACGCCGAAGCGAACGATCGTGGATTCGCAGTCGTTGGGCAAAGGCGGCGGCGCGATGCGAGTCGGGAAACTGGCTGGCTCTGCCAGTACCGTTGCCCGCTTGCAAGCCAGCGGCGACAGCGTCGTCGTCGAGCGCAAGCAGGGCAAGAAGTGGCAGCGCATGAGCACGGCGCCGAGGGTGCGCATCCGCTGGGCTGGGACCCGCACGGCCGGGAAACTGGGTTCGGCGCCCACCGCGGTCCGCATCGGTGCGGATGTCTTGCGGCACGGTTCGGTCACCGCCACGGTCGTCTCCGGGAGGCTGCGGCTGATCGCCTCATTGCGCCTCGCGGACGAGTACCTGCCGTATTTGTCCCTGGTGCCACGGAACTGGCCGGAACAGGCGCAGCGGGCCATTGCCATTGCCGCGCGCAGCAAGGCGCTGGCCGCGCAGTACGACTCCGCCTGCGGGTGTCACCTGTCCGACTCCGGTTTCCTCGGGCAGAAGGCCATTGCGCAGAAGGGCTACAGCACGTGGCGCAAGGCGGCCAGCGGGAGCCTGACGCTGACGTACAACGGCGCCCCGATCGACGTGCCGCTGTTCGATTCCTCCGGAGGTGCGACCTCCAACGCCTCCGACGTCTGGGGCAAGGATGTGCCGTGGCTGAAGAGCGCCGAGGACCCGTGGAGCCTGCAGGCAAAGAACACGCAGTACGCCAGTTGGGACCAGCAGACCCGCCCGCAGGTCGATGTGGCAAAGGTGTTCGGGCTGTCCGACGTCGCGCGGCTGGATCTGCGCACCCGGCTCACCGGGGGAGCAGTGGCCACCGCGATCGCCACAAGTTCGTCCGGTCAGACAGCGACGATCACCGGTGAGCAGCTGCGCGTGCAGTTGCAGCTGCCGTCGGCTTACATCGCCCGCGCGGTCGACCCGGCGCCGGTTTCGGCAACGGCTCTGTCCGCCTCGCTGAGCGGCGGTCGCAAGGGTACGCCGGTGGTGGCCCAGGCCACCGATACCACGGTGGTCGCGCTCGCTGCTGCCTACGCAGGGACGCAGGGCCGCCCGTTGTTCGTCGTGGGCAGCGGTGGACCTACGACCGCGGTGCGCAAGGCGTTGCGAGGCAAGCGCATGACTGTGGTCGGCGGGTTCAGCGCAAAGGCCCTCAAGACTCTGAGTCGCGTGGGTTCGGTGCGGCGGGTGACCGCTGGCGACGCGCCAGGCCTGTCGTTGAAACTCGCATCGGCGGCGGCTGGATCCAGTCGCCGCGTGGTGTACGTGGTCAGTTCGGGCAATGCCACGGCGATGGCCAGCGCCGCGATGGCAGCCGCTCGCTCCCGGGGTTACCTGCTCGCGGTGTCCAAGACACCGTCCGCGACGGCGGTGAAGTTCACCAAGGCGCACGCCAGCAGAACGGTCGTGGTCGCGGGTAAGAAGGAGATCTCCAACGCTGCCGCTTCGGTGCTGCGCAAGCCCGTGCGGTTGGGCGCGCAGAACCCCGTCACCAGGTCGTCACGGCTGGCCGCTCTCGGGCCGCGCCATGGCCAGGCGATCCTCGTCGATGCCGCCCGGCCGATGGCCGCGGCTGCGGCGGCAGCGAGTCGGCAGGCGGTGCTGTTCGTGCAGGGCAGCGCGGGCAAAGCCGTGAAGTTCGTGCAGTCCAGCCCGGCCATCGCAGTTCTGCGCTCGGTGGGTGCTGATCCGTCGGTGGTCTCGGCCGTCCGCCGGGCGTGAATGTCCTCTCGTGACGGGCGGCCCCCGGCACGCCCATCCGTGAGCATTCCGGGCATCCGTTAGTGCCGCGGGCGGGTTTATGGCGCCCTGCATGCTCACCGATGCCGAGAATGCTCACGGATTGCGGCTTCACCCGCTTCTGGCCGCAACGGCCGTGATCGATTCCCCGTCACCCGGACCCAGCACCACCGAGCCACCGACGGCCAGCGGGGCAGCGACCAGCGCCAGCACCCCGGTCAGGTCATTCGGAACAAGCTCGGTGCCCAGTCGCCCGCCGACCTCCAGCCCGACTTGCGACGCGTAGGCACTCGCCCGCTCGAACAACTCCAGCGCGGACAGCCCCGGCATCCCGCCCGGCTCGACGGGCGGCAGCATCAGTGCATCAGGCATCCCGCGCACGTCCGCGGGGAAGAACCAGTCGGCGCTGACCCCGGCGGGCGCGGGCGCCATGCCCAGCGGATCGGCGACCACCACCATGTCGCCGTCCGGACCCACCACGAAATCGCCGTCGTTGCCCAGGACCAGATCGGCCCCGGCCTCCCACACCGCGACGCACCACACGGCAGCCATCCAGTGCAAGGGAACCGACACGGCCACTCGTGACCGGGCGTCCACGTCGGCTTCCAACCGCAAGAAGTTGACGGTCTTCGTGACCCAGTTGTCGAACGTGGCGCGGGATAGTTCCACCCGGCCCTGCGTGCAATCCGTCACGAACGGCAGGCCCGGGTTCTCGCGCAGAGCGGCGAGCCGGGCGGCGGGCAGGGTCATGGTGTCCCATCGTAAGTGGCACGGCTGGCAGACTGACGGGCGTGCTTGAATCGATCCTGCTGGTCGGCGGCAAGGGGACCCGCCTGCGCCCGCTGACGATCAACCATCCGAAGCCGATGCTGCCGGTGGCCGGGGTGCCGTTCACCGAGCACCAGGTCGCGATCGCGCGGGCTGCCGGGGTCACTCGGATCGCGCTTGGAACGTCCTATCGGGCGGAGGTCTTCAGCGACTACTTCGGGGACGGCAGCAACTTCGGCGTGGCGCTGGACTACCGCGTCGAGGACGAACCGTTGGGAACCGGCGGCGCCATCCGCAACGCCGCCGACGCCTTGACATGTGGTCCCGACGATCCGGTGGTCATCTTCAACGGCGACATCTTGACCGGCCTGGACATTCGGGGGCTCGTCGCTGCGTGGGAGAAGGCCGACGCCGATGTGGCGCTGTATCTGACGCGAGTCGAGGATCCGCGCGCGTTCGGGTTGGTGCCCACCGAGGGCGAGCGGGTGACGGCATTTCTGGAGAAGCCGCAGACACCCGAGGAGATCGTGACTGATCAGATCAACGCTGGCTGCTACGTCTTCCGGCGCCGGGTGATCGATGAGATCCCGGCTGGGCGTCCGGTGAGCGTGGAGCGGGAGACGTTCCCAGGGTTGCTCGCAGCGGGCCGGGTCGTTGTCGGACATGTCGATCCGGGCTACTGGCTCGACCTTGGCACACCGTTGGCTTTCGCCCGCGGCAGCGCCGACATCGTGCAGGGCCGGGTGCATTCGCCTGCCTTGCCTGGCTCGGTCGGGGACTGCTTGATTCTGGATGGCGAGGTCGCGGGTACCTGTGATGGCGGCACGACCGTCGGTCGTTCGGCGCAGGTGGGTCAGGGGTCCCGGGTCAGCGGATCGGTGCTTTTCGACGGCGCGATGGTGGGCCGCGACTGTGTGATCGAGGACAGCATCATCGGAGCTGGAGCGGTAATCGGCGACGGCACGGTTTTGCACGGCGTTGTCATCGGCGACGGGGCGGCGATCGGTGCCCGCAACGAACTACGGGACGGGGTCCGGGTGTGGCCCGGGGTCGAACTCCCCGAGTGCGGCGTGCGGTTCAGCTCCGATCAGTGATCGAGTCTTGTCGCGAAGTTGCCCGCGCTGTCGCGATGTAGTCACGACACGCCGAGGTAAACGCCGACAACGCGACAGAACTGGCGTCACCGCACAAGCCAGTGGTCGCCGATGTCCGCGGGCGGCCGATCTGCCGGTTCCGCCGCCGGCCAGCCCACCGCGACTGCCCCGAGCGGCTGCCAACTGGCCGGAATCCCCAGCGCCGCCTGCACGACCGGCGGACAGAACACGGTGCTCGAGATCCAGGCCGAACCCAGACCACGAGCAGCGAGCGCCACGAGCAGGTTCTCCACCGCCGCGCCCCCGGCGACCAGGAACAGGTCGCGTTCGAAACCGCGCCGCCGGGCGTCCGGGTACTCATGCGCCGCCCCAGCCAACTCGCTGAAGGCGAGGACGACCTCGGGGGCATTCCAGAGCACGTCACCACGGCGCAACCGCCGCGCGATCGCCTCCTCGCTGAATCCATCGGCACGTAGGTCGGCGGTCCATTGATCCCGCATCGCCTGCAAGATGGCGGTCCGGGAGTCGCGCAGCCACACGAATCGCCAAGGCCGGGTGTGATGCGGGGAGGGCGCTGTGCACGCCGCGGCCACCGCCTCTTCCAGCAACTCCCGAGACACGGCGCGATCGGTGAAACTGCGCACCGTGCGCCGGCCCGTCACCGCCGAGAGTCGGGCTTCGGCGGTCCCGAGCGCGAAGAGGTCATCCTCCGAATCCCGCACGAGGTCGCTTGCCCCACCGTGGCCGGTCAGCGACAGGCCACGCACAACCGCAGCCGGCGTCCGGCCGGTCTTGCCCTTGACGAGATCGGCCGCTGCGGCGATCTCATCGATCATTGCGACCTCGGTCATCTCCAGCGTCTGCCCGCGGTCGTCAGGAGTGCCACGCAGGTCCACCAACGCGGGCAGCCCCGCAGCTCCGATCGCGAAGTCGGTCACCCCGATCCGCCAGGGCCGGCCTGCGGAATCCGTCACGACCACCGGCATGCCGAAGGCCTCGGACAGCACGGCTGCCGAAGCGTCGGGGTCGCGCGGCAGCCGCAGCGTGCGCGGGGTGTTGGACCGGTCCACGCCGGCCGACGCCATCACGATCCCCAGGTGGTTCTCCACGATCTGCAGATCCCCACGGCGGGCCACGACTCGCACGGTGTCTGCGGCCACGGCGGCGTCGCGATCGTCGGCCCACTGCCCCTCGGCCTTGCTGATGACCTTGGAACTGATGACCAGGATGTCGTCAGCCTGCACACCGACCGAACCATCCGGCCAGCGCAGGTCCGCGAGGGCGGGCGCAAGCAACGCCACCAGATCTGTGGTCTCGTCGACCTCGGGCAACCCGGGGACGGCGACGACCTGCATCACAGCACCAACTCGACGGTCTCTCGGGCCAGCCTGGCTGCTGTCTGGTCGTCGGTCATCAAGGTCGAGGTTGCCAACGCCGCCCGGATGCCCTCCGGCGCCGGGTCACCGAGTTCGTACACCCAGCCGTCGAGAATCCCGCCGTCGGAGCGCGTGCCGTAATGGGCAGCCACCGCCGCGGCGTCCGGCTCCACCCCGATCACGCGCAGGCAGGTGTCGGCCATTCCCTTGACCGGACGGCCACCGATGATCCCGGAGACCCCGACGACCGGCGCTCCCGTGGCGCGCACGGCGTCCCGTATCCCTGGCACGGCAAGGATCGGACCGATGCTCACCACCGGATTGGACGGGGGCAGCACGATCACATCCGCCCCGGCGATCGCCGCCAGCACCCCGGGCGCAGGCGCGGCCTCATCGATCCCGATGTAGCGGAACTCCCGCACGGGCAGACCAGCTCGGTGTTGCACCCACCACTGCTGGAAATGCATCGCCACCGGCCCGTCCGCCCCATCCACGACGACGTGGGTCTCCACCCGGTCGTCCGTCATGGGCAGCAGCGTCACCCCGGGCTGCCAGCGCTGGCACAACGCGGCCGTGATCTGGGAGAGCGGGAACCCGCCCTGCAGCAACTGCGTGCGCACCAGATGGGTCGCGATGTCCTTGTCGCCGAGCGTGAACCACAGCGGGTCGAAGTTGTAGGCGCGCAGCTCGTCGAGCACCCCGTAGCTGTCCGACTGGCGCCCCCAGCCCTGGCTGGTGTCGATGCCACCGCCGAGGGTGTACATCACGGTGTCCAGGTCGGGGCACACCTTCAGCCCGTGCAGCCAGATGTCGTCAGCGGTGTTGCCGATGACGGTGATCTCGGCGTCCGGGTACGCAGCCCGCAGCCCTTGCAGGAAGCGGGCGCCGCCCACCCCGCCGGCCAGCACTGTGATCCGCATTCGATTCCTTCCTACTGACCAATCATGTCCGGGGCCGGTCCGGGCGACGCCCCGGTAACCGCAGCCCCGTCTCACCTCGAACAGTCTGGTTCGGTGCGTCCTTTACGCTTCTTGCGTGACTTTACGGCGGGTGCTGGCGCGGGCCGAACGGGCGGCCGCCCTCGATACCGAGGAGGTCGCGCAACTGTTGACCGCCCGCGGCGATGACCTGCGGGCGCTGTGCGAGATCGCGGCCGGTATCCGCGACCGCCGGACCTCGGTAGTGACCTACTCGCCGAAGGTGTTCATCCCGGTCACGCGGTTGTGTCGGGACCGCTGCCACTACTGCACGTTCGTGACCGATCCGGCGTCCTTGCGCAGGGCCGGGCAGGACATGTACCTCGAGATCGACGAGGCCGTTGCCATCGCCGAACAGGGCGCCCGGGCAGGTTGTGCCGAAGCGCTGCTCACCCTCGGCGATGCCCCGGAACAGCGGTGGCCGGCCGCGCGCCGCTGGCTGGACGAGCGCGGCTTCGACAGCACGATCGACTACGTGCGCGCCGTGGCGATCGCGATCTTGGAACGCACCGGTCTGCTGCCCCACGCGAACCCCGGCGTCATGTCCTGGTCGGACCTCTCGCGACTGCGCCCGGTGAGCCCGAGCATGGGGATGATGCTGGAGACGACCAGTCGGCGGCTGTTCGAAACTCCGGGCCTGGCCCATCACGGCTCGCCGGACAAGGATCCGGCTGTCCGGCTGCGGGTGCTGCGGGATGCGGGCCGGCTGAACATCCCGTTCACCACCGGCTTGCTCGTCGGCATCGGGGAGAACCTGGCCGAACGGGCCCACACCCTGGTCACGCTGCGGTCAGTCGCCCGGGAATTCGGCGGTGTGCAGGAAGTGATCGTCCAGAACTTCCGCGCGAAGCCGGGGACCGCGATGGCGGGCGCGGCGGATTGCGCACCCGAGGAGTACCTGGCGACTGTCGCCACAGCGCGGGTGGTGCTGGGCGCGAGCGTGCACGTACAGGCGCCCCCGAACCTCAGCGATCGCCACGAGCTGGCCGATCTGCTGGCCGCCGGAGTGGACGACTGGGGCGGCGTGAGTCCGGTGACTGCCGACCACGTGAACCCGGAACGGCCCTGGCCCAGCATCACGACACTGCGCGAGGTCACTGCCGCCGCCGGCCTGGACCTGCGCCCCCGGCTCACCGTGCACCCGGAGTTCCTGGCGCGTGGGGCGGCCTGGCTGGATCCACGGCTTGCGCCGCATGTCAGCGCGCTGGCCGGCGCGGACGGGTTGCTGCGGCCCGGTGTCACCCCGCGCGGGATCCCGTGGCAGGACAGCCCGGACTATGCCGCCTTCGCGGGGGAGGGCGACGGGCGGACCGATCTCGCCGTCACGATCGACCTGCGCGGCCGCGACACCGCCGTGCGCAGCGACTTCGATTCCGCGTTCGGCAACTGGGAACACATCACGGTCACCCCGACCCAAGCCGCCCCGGTCGGCAGTTTCGACGAGGCCATCGCGCTGGCCCGGACCGACCCTGCCGCTCTGGCCGGCCCGGACAACGAACCGCTAGCCCTGGCCTTGTTCGCTGCCACCGGCGACCAGGTCGAAGAGGTCGCCGACGTGGCGGACTCCCTGCGCCGCCTGCGGGTCGGGCAGGACGTCACCTACGTCCTCAACCGCAATCTCAACTTCACCAACGTCTGCTACACCGGCTGCCGGTTCTGCGCATTCGCCCAGCGCGAGTCCGACGCGGATTCCTTCACGCTGTCGCCCGCGCAGATCACCGAACGGGTGCAGGAGGCCGCCGAGGCCGGCGCGACCGAGATCTGCATGCAGGGCGGCATTCACCCGCGGCTACCGGCCAGCGCCTACTTCGACCTCGCGCGCACTGTGAAATCGGCCGCCCACATCCACCTGCATGCTTTCAGCCCGATGGAGATCGTCAACGGGGCGACCCGCTGCGACATGTCGCTGCCTGCGTTCGTGGCGGAACTGCGGGCCGCCGGGGTCGACTCGATCCCGGGGACCGCCGCCGAGATTCTCGACGACGACGTGCGCTGGGTGCTCACGAAGGGCAAACTCCCGACCGCCCAGTGGATCGAGGTCGTGACCGCCGCACATGGCGCCGGCCTGCCGTCCAGCGCGACGATGATGTACGGCCATGTCGACACCGCGTTGCACTGGGTGCGCCATCTGCGCACCCTGCGCGAGATCCAGGAACTCACGGGGAGCTTCACCGAGTTCGTCGGCCTGCCGTTCGTCCATCACAACGCCCCGCTCTACCTGGCGGGCAAGGCGCGGCCAGGGTCGACCGTTCGGGAGGACGTGCTGGTTACGGCGATGTCCCGGCTGCTGCTGGACGGGGCGATCTCCAACATCCAGGTGTCATGGGTCAAACTCGGCCCGGCCGGCGCAGCTCGGTTACTGCAAGCCGGAGCCAACGACCTCGGGGGAACCCTGATGGAGGAGACGATCAGCCGCATGGCGGGATCCCCGCACGGCTCAAGCGTGACCCCCGAGCAGTTGCAGGAGATGGCTGCGTTGGCGGGTCGTCCCGCCCGGCAGCGCACGACCACGTACGCGGCGGTGGAACGCGCCGAGCGTTGATGACAACGGTGAGCCGATCTCCCATGTGCCGGTCTTCCGCTCCGGCCGATCCGCGAGCATCGCGGGCATCGGTTAGCACCGCGGACCGGTTTTCGGCGCCCGGTATGCTCACCGATGCCCAGAATGCTCACAGATTGCGACTTCCACGCCGAAGGGTCGTCGAAGGTTCAGTCGGTAGCCGCCCGTCCTGGTATCGCTCTGTCCGTTTGTCTCGTTGCGAAGGCTGATTGCGCCGTTTGAGAGAGCTCCCGTCGAGCGCTCCCAAATGCGCCGGAGGCTTACAAGAACGGCCCGAAAGCGACTTGCCCTTGGATGGGCGGACCGCTCTTCGCTTACCCACCGTAACCGCGCCGGAGTTATCCACAGGCCCCCATCCGCTGAACGGCCCATATTGCAGGGATTGCGGGATACCGGTTGAGGCCGGAGTTACGACCATGTAATTTCATGCGTGTTGTCCTCGTGAGTGAGGTCGACGACAGAAAAGCAAGACAGACGCGCCGGGAACGCGGAAGTGGAGAAGTGAATCGTGCAGGAGACCAACACCATCAGGCTGCCACTGAGTGAAGTCGAGGAGCTCAACTGGCAGGAGCGCGCACTGTGCGCCGAGACCGACCCGGAATCGTTCTTCCCCGAGAAGGGCGGTTCCACCCGAGAGGCCAAGCGGATCTGTGGATCCTGCGAGGTCCGCCAGGAATGCCTGGAGTACGCACTGCAGAACGACGAGCGCTTCGGAATCTGGGGCGGGCTCTCCGAGCGCGAGCGCCGTAGGCTCAAGCGCGCCGCAGGCTGAAGCAAACCCTTCTTCCCCACTTCTTCCCCGTACGTGCGATGGGCGGCTCCGATACCCAGGAGCCGCCCATCGCGTGTCTGCACAGTGTCCACTGGGGTCCGATCCCGCCAGCGCTGCACAACGGATGGCTGCGGGTCAGGAATGGCCCCCGCCGACACGTGTGGCTCGTCCGCGCGTCTGAAGGTTTTTGTCAGACCCCCGCACTACAGTCAGCCGTATGTTGACGCAGGGCCGCCGTGCCACCAGCGGCGCCACCCACGACGCCGGTCCCAGCGTGGTCTGGGGAACTCCGGCCAGGTTGCGCACCCGGGTCCGCCGTCGGGACCGACGGGCCCGCGGCATCCGGGGTCCGCTGGCGCCGCGTGCGGTGCCCGCCGCCCGCAGCCGGGCTATCCGGTTCGACGAGGAGGTGCTGGCCGCGTGGGATCTGCTGGCGGCCGCGCGTCCCGAACTGCAGTACATCGAGATCGCCGTCAGCGACGTGCCGCCGGCCAGTGAGCCTGCCCTGGCTGTCTTCGATCCGGCCGATGCCGGTCTGCCCGCCCGGATCACGGTGTACCGCTGGGCCGTGGAACTGCGTGCCGCCGACCCGGGCCAGGTGCGCGGGTTGTTGCGCGACGTGATGACCGAGCAGGCCGCCGCTTTCCTGGGCGCCAGTGCGCGGGATCTCGACGGGCGGTACCCACGTGTCTGACCTGCACCCCACCGGCGAATATCGTGGGGCGGTGATGACCCGCCGCTGCTCCAGGCCCTCCTGCCAGCGTCCCGCGGTGTCCACACTGACCTACGTCTACGCGGACTCCACGGCTGTGCTCGGACCGCTGGCCACCTATGCCGAACCGCATTCCTACGACCTCTGTGAAGACCACTCGTCGCGACTGACTGCCCCCCGTGGCTGGGAGGTCGTCCGGCTCGATCCGGATCCGGCCGCGCTGGAGCCGTCCCACGATGCCCTGCAGGCACTGGCCGAAGCCGTGCGCTCCGCAGCCCGGCCTGCGAACGCCGTGCAACCGGATCCGCAGCCCGAGCCAGGACAAGTGACGGTCGGCGGAAAGGGGCATCTGCGCGTGCTGCGCCCGATCGAATAGCGTGGCGCCCATGTCCGGATTTCCGCAGGAGCTGGTCTCCGCGCTCATCAAGGCCTACGACGTGCGTGGCCTGGTCGACAGCCAGCTGACCCCTGACTTCGTGCGGGCTGCCGGCGGCGCGTTCGTCGAAGCCGTCGGTCTGCGCGAGGACGGCGCGATCGTGGTCGGCCATGACATGCGCCCCTCCTCGCCGGCGTTCGCGCAGGCCTTCGCCGAGGGGGCAGCGGCTCATGGCGTCGATGTGATCCTGATCGGGCTGTGCTCCACAGATGGCCTGTACTTCGCCTCCGGAACGCTGAACCTGCCGGGCGCCATGTTCACCGCCAGCCACAACCCCGCGGCCTACAACGGGATCAAGATGTGCCGGGCCGGCGCCGCGCCCGTGGGGCAGGAGACGGGCCTGGCCGAGATTTCCGCGATGCTGGTCGCTGGGGTGCCGGAGTACGACGGGCCCCCCGGCCGGATCAGCCACCGCGAGATGCTGCAGGACTACGCCGACTACCTGATCGGCCTGGTGCCACCCCTGCGCCGACGGCTGTCAGTGGTGGTCGACGCGGGCAACGGCATGGCCGGGCTCACGGCCCCGGTCGTGCTCGGCCAACTGCCGGTCGACGTCACGCAGATGTACTTCGAACTCGACGGGACGTTCCCGAACCACGAAGCAAACCCGATCGACCCGGCCAATCTCGTCGACCTGCAAGCCGAGGTGATCAGGCAGGGTGCGGACCTCGGGCTGGCCTTCGACGGTGACGCGGACCGGTGTTTCGTGGTCGACGAGCGCGGCGAACTGGTGAATCCGAGCACCCTGACGGGGCTGATCGCCACCCAGGAATTGCAGCGGGTGCCCGGCGCGCCGGTGATCCACAACGTGATCACCTCCCGGGCGGTACCCGAGATCATCGCCGAGAACGGCGGCGTTCCGGTGGTCACCCGAGTCGGCCATTCGTTCATCAAGGAGACGATGGCCCAGACGGGGGCCGTGTTCGGCGGTGAGCACAGCGGCCACTTCTATTTTGCCGACTTCTGGCGGGCCGATTCCGGCATGCTGGCGGCCCTGCACGTCCTCTCGAGGCTGTCCAACAGCTCCGACGCCACGACTTTGTCCAACTTGCTGGTCCCCTACGAGCGCTATGTGCTCTCCGGTGAGATCAACACCGAGGTGGCCGACCAGTCAGCCGCCATCGCTGCGGTCCGCGCACACTTCGCCGGTCAGGATGTGACGTTCTCGGATCTCGACGGCCTGACGGTGGACGGCGGCAC
>ERZ724513.1343-NODE-1343-length-12330-cov-3.653931_pt1 | contig 12330 bp, 6 predicted proteins | sample MGYA00376046_ERZ724513 | MGnify/ENA primary metagenome ERZ724513 (study PRJEB28724, sample SAMN07190883) | activated sludge metagenome | isolation source: activated sludge of sewage treatment plant in Hong Hong | place: Hong Kong | collected 2016-03-17 ... | reverse complement strand
TCGGGCAGCAGTCCCCCGAGCACCACCGACGATTTACCAGTTCCCGACGCCCCCGTGACAAGCAGAAAGCGTGGCTTGTGCTCGGTCGTCAGCGACGAAAGCATCTGTCGAGCCTGCGACCGTTCAGCGTCCCGTCCGAACAGAAACCGACGCTGCCCCGGCAAAAACGGCGACAACCCACGATACGGACGAATCAGCACCGGACGACTGTCGTGACCGTCCTCGGGCCGCGCATACAGCTGAACCGACGCCCAGTCGAGCCCCGACGCATCCAGCCACAGTCGCTGACGCGCGCGCACCACCGCCTGTTCCAGCGAGCACGGCTCTCCCAGCAGCGATCCGTACAGCTCGTCGAAGAGCGCAATCGAGCCCGTCACCGACAGCGGATAGCGAGAAGCCAGCACCGTCGCAATGCCCGCGCGATGCAGCGCCTGTGCGACGCTGCCCAGGTGATTGCCCAGCTCACCCGGATTGCCTCCGTCGCAGGCCGCCACCACCACCAGCGAGATCTCGGGAGCAAACCGTGAGAGAAGCTGCCGCAGCGTCGCCGCGTCCACAGTGTCCCGCCCACCATCGTCGCTGTCGAAGGCCAAGCCAAACGTCTGACCGTCGCGCACGCCATGACACAGCAGGTGCAAGATCGCCACCCCCGACCGCGACGAGCGCTCCGTCAGCCAGCGTTCCAGCTTCGACCGCGTGACGTGCGGCAAGACATCCAGCGCCGGGTCAAACGGGATCTGCGCGCGCTCACAGGCTCGTCGCAGCGCCGCTTCATGCTCTGCCGCCGGAACCGATCCCGCCGACGCCGACCACGCGAGCAGCACCCGACCACTTTCGTCCTGCGTTTTTCGTGATTTTTCCGTCGCTGTCTGTGGCCAAGCATAGCGCAGCAGCACGCCCGGCAGCGCCCCGAGCAAAAGTCCCGAGCCCGACAGCGCCAGCAGCTCCCACGGCAGCGCAAACAGCTCAGCCGCCGCCAGTCGCAGCGTCACAAACACCGGCTCGGTCCGCGCCACCGCCGACAACAGCGCCCGCTCTGACTGCGCAAAGCTCGGCGTTGCCAAAAACCGTCGCAGCCGCTCTCCGATTCGCTGAATCAGCACCGGATCGCGCTGCGACTGCCCCAGCGCCCGCAGCTCCCCAAGCAGCGCTTCATCCCAGTCGAGCGTCACGCTCTCGACCCCACCGAGCGGCAGCCTCAGGATGTAGTCTTGACGACCCACCTGAAACGCAAACGGATCCGCCGCTTGACTGCTACGCAGGATTTCGAGCTGAAGCTCCATTCGCGTGAGATGGATTATGCCAGCTCAATCACAGACAGCGTTCTGTGTGAGCCATAATATCCAATCTTCAGCGACGAACCACTGGTATCATTTCGACACTGAACCTTGAAGTTATACGAGCCTCCATTCAGAGATACCAGCGCATGCATTTGAACATCACGGAGTGACATTCCAGCGACATTCCACTCATGAATGCTCGTTGATAGCGTGGTCCAGCTTGATGCACCCGTTGCCTGATAGACAACTTGAAAGTACGCGCGTGCGCTGGCCACATCCAGCGTCTGAACGCCGCCAATCGTGACCATGATCAGCAGCGTTCCCGTCGACATCCACACCGTGCTCAGGCTCATGCCGTCGATATCGGAAAAGGCGCTGCTGTTATAGCTGTAGGACATCACGGTACCGTTCGACGTCGACGCGCTGGTCTTGCTGTTGCCACTGCGCAGCTTGCCGCTCACGGTCGTGTTGCCGCCGATCTGCGTGCCGCCGCTGTATTCGCCCGCGTAGTTGACGTGCAGCTTGTCGCCGACGTCGTGAACCAGCGCGATGCGACCGCCGGTGTTGTTGCCGCCTCGTCGCTCGGTGTTGTCGAGCACGAAGTCAGAGCCGCGAACCGCCATTCGCCCGCCGACGCTCAGATAGTTGCCAAGCGTGATGTTGTTCTCGACGGTGAGGTTGTTTCCCACCGACACGCTGCGGCCACTGTCCCAGCTCAGCGCGACCTTCTGATAGGTCTCAAACGCACTCGCCGTCGAGCCAGGAATCAGTGTTCCGTGACGACCTTTTCCCGACGCATCCCGCGCCACCGTCCCCGAGCCATCGTCGAGTCGCCAAAAGCCAACAAGCCCCGTCGTGTCGGGTGGACGCTGCGCAGAGTAGGCATCGCTCACCTGTTCGGCACTGAGCGCGCGATTCCAGATTCGCAGCCGCGCAATGCGACCGTTAAAGCCCGCGTCGGAAGACCAGTTGCTCTTGCCGATGAAGCAGTTGGTCCGGCTGATCTTGGTCGGACGAGCCAGCCCCGTGATGGTCTTGCCAACCTGTGCGCCGTTTTTGAAGATCTTGCCGTTGCCGCTGCCGTCGATGATTGCGCAGACATGCATCCAGCTTCCGGTGGCCAGCAGCGCGCCGCTCACCGACGAAGTGGCGGCCACGCTGGTTCCGTTGTGCAGGTTCAGCCGCAGCGTCGTGCTGGTGCCGTCGTTGGCAAACACAATGTTGTCGCTCGGAGCGCCGTTGCCAAAGTCAAGGATGCGGCTCCAGTTCCCGAGGCTGTCGTACCTGACCCACGCCTCGACGGTGATGCCACCTGAAAAGTCTTCGTCAAAGTCCGGGATGTCGATGTAGCCACCGCCGGTCAGATAGACCGAGCCATCCACTTCCGTCGCCTGACACTGCGCCGTCCCGAGCGCACCACCGCTATAGCCAAACATCACCGGACCATCGACGTTATTTCCCGCAAACGGCGTCGAGGAGCCACTGTACGTGATGCCATGGTTGCGATCCTGCGGGTTGCGCAGCCGCAGGTGGTTGTCGCAGAGCGCCAGCTTTCCGTCGAGGAAAAGCTGTCCTGACACCTTCACACCACTGCTGTAGTCGCGACCGTCGTTCAGCGTCAGGGTGTCGTTGTCATCGTGAACCAGCGCGCGACGAAGTGCTCCGTCGCGACCGCCTCGTGCGGATGGATTGTCCAGGCGCAGATCCGAGCCTCGCACCGTCAGCATCGAGCCCAGCTCGGTGTCGCCACCCGCTTTTAGCGTTCCCGACGCGCTGAGCGACGCAATGCGCACGTCGGCGTCGGTCGCAATCTTGGCACCGTTCACCGCGCCATCGACGATGCCTTCCCGAGGAATCAAGCTCCCGTCCGCATCCCCGGTGTGACGATGCGTCGTCAGCAGCTGATTGAACTTCACCGGATCGACGTTGCGCAGATCGCTCAGCGACGGAAAAATCAGCCGCCGATCGACAATGTCCTTTAGCTGCGTTCCGTCCCAAGTTGCCGTCGCCAAGTCCGCATACGCGTGACAAATTCCCGCCGGAGTCACCAGTGCGGGCTCTGTGCCCTGTCGCGGCCACTCGATGTCGCGCGTCGCTGTGCGCGCCGGAATGACCCAGTAGTCGCCACAGCGACACGTCGTTCCCGCCAGCTGCACTTCGATCCCATCTTCAATCGGTAGCCACGTCCCCACCGTCTGTGAAATGGGCGGCGCAATCACCACATCCCAGCGTCGGACCTTTGGATTGGGTCCAAACTTGCTCCGATCAATCGTCACACCCGCAGGCGGAGCGACGGTCAGCGACGGTCCTTCGATGCCCGTCACTTGACACAGAATGCCCGGCTCGGCGCGTAGCTCTCGCCCATCGTCGGTTAGCTCGATCCAGCTTCCGACGGAAAATCCGCGCTCTTCGTCGAGAGGAACCGCAGACACGCTGATGCTGTTTCCCGTCTGTGACAGCCACGCCGCGCAGACCGAGCCATTGTCGCGACTGCACTTGAGCGTCACCGCGTCCTGACCGATGCGACCGCCTTGGTGAACCTCGACGCGATACAGGTGATTGTCGGGACGCAGATAGCCCGAGCCCGGCGGCTGAAGCGCACCCACCGTCGCTGGAGCCAAGCTCCGTGCCCGCGCCGCCAGCTTGACCGTCGACTCAGGCAGCCGCGTCGCCAGGTTCGCACTGTCCAGCTGCGCAAGCGGCTGATCGAGCTTGAGCAGACGAAGCTGCCACACCGTCTGCGTTCGCGTTGTCGTGTCCGGCCCCGACAGCGCCACCTCGCGCAGCCGAGGATCTTCCAGCGCCGTCACATGCCGCGTCCACACATCCAGATAAATCAGGTACGAACCGACAGTCAGCGACGACAGAGCCGGAGCGCCCGGATAAAACGGCTGGTCTTTGTACGTCACGCCCACCGACGCATCCGCCGCGCTCGGAGACAGCTCACACAAGAGCCCACCGACGAAGTAGCGACCGGGAGTCAGCCACAGCCCACTCTTGCTGTCGTAGCCGACCTTGAAGCCCGCTTTCGCTTTCGGCGTGCCACTGTCGCCGAAGAACGCCGCCTGCGCGGTCTTGGTCTGATAGGCCATCAGGTCCACCTGTTCGTTCCAGTCCGCGTCGAGCGAAACCCGACCCTGCTGCAGACGAACGCTGGTGTACTGGTTGTCGGGACGAAACGTGAATCGAGTGAAATCGCCTTTCATGGACATCCTCAGGTGACAACAAAAAGGTTCAGGGTCAGGTTCGAGCGGAGATATTCGGCCTGGCTGTCTAACAGGTTGCTCTCTCGCAGGGCTTGCTGAAGGTGATGAAGCGCGCCGGGCTCGCCTTGATCGCTGGCGACGGTGCGAATCGCGCTGTGACTACGCACGTCGAGCTGGCCGTATCCTTGGGCACCGTAGCGACGCGACAGAAGCTGCGGACGCACCTCACGCAGCACCGCGTCCGGGCCATCTGTCGACTCTTCGACCGATAGATGCGGCTGGCAGCGATACGGAACCACGTCGCTGCGCTGATACGGCAGATAGCTATACGAGATATCGCCTTCGACGCTGCTCGTCGTCTGGACCGGGCCCAGAAACAGGCAGTTTACCGTTTCGGTCAGGCGCGTCACCATCGTCTGTCCCAGCACCGTGACGTGCGCCAAGCGAGCGCTCGGTGCCGTCAGGGCCACGAGGCTCCCCGGTGAGTCGATGATGCTGTCGCTCGCGCTCAGACTGGAGCCAGGACCGAGCAGGATCGGACCACAGATGCTGCGCGTCAGCTCCACGTCGATAGGCAGCGACCCCATCTGCGTCCCAGCGACGAGAGAAATCGACTGCGGACTGATCGGTGCGCCGGTCGCATCCAGTCCGACGCCGGGCACCAGCGTCGTATGCTGTAGACGAACCGTCGCTCGATTCACCGTCCCTGGGCTCGCCGATGCCGTCAGCGAAACGCTTGCCGCCAGCAGCAGCCCGTCCAGTTCCAGCGTGGCGCCCGCGCCCAGCGAAACCATCAGTGCGGGCTGCATCGTCGTCAGCACCGGACGCTGCGCACTCTTTGCGCGCACCGTCAGCGTACAGCCCACCGGAACCGACAGCCCGCTCAGGCTATAGCGGTCGCTGTCGGCAAGCTCGACGACCAGCTTCTGTCCGCCTTGCCACAGCGCCATCGCCGTCCCCAGATCACCCAGCTTCGCCAGCACGCTCGTCGAGTCACCGTCTTGCACCGTCAGACAGCGCGCGGATTCATCGACACAGCGCCGACGAGGATAGCCACCACCACCCAGCTCCGCCGCCGCACCGTAGTGATACGTCACCCAGACCTTGCGCACCGACAGTCCTTCGGCAAACGCCAGCCGTCCCAGCTCTGGATCAATCGCCAGCGTCACCGGCAGACTCACGACCGCTCCGTCGCGTCTTCGCCGATACGGAAGCTGCGCGGGAGGTCGCCACAGCACCGACAGGTTGGCCGCGACCATCTGCTCTGGCGCAACGGTACGAACCTGCCCGCTGTCGTCGACAAACTGCACCACAAACACTGGCTCGCTGCCAAAGTACGGGTCCGTCACCACCCGCCCGTCCAGCTGCGCCTGCCGCCGCTGCTCCAGCAGCCGTGCAAGCTCCCGACGACGAATCGGCTGCGGCGCAAGCCCCGGCTCCGCTGGCGCAAGCAGCCCCGGACGACTCCGCGCCGGACACCACAGGCTGTGTGGCTGGCCCAGGGCGCCGACGTGGAAGCAGCCGAGGAGTTCCGTCGCTGGTAACGCGACCGCTCGCTGCTGCGACAGCACGCTGGTGCGAAACACGTACAGGCCCAGCTGCTCGGGATGAAAGCGACCCCGCGCGCGAACATCGACGCTGCGCTGAGTCTGTTCAAACGGCGTTCCAATCCGATCGAGCGCGTCGAGTCGGTGCAAGCTGGTCGTCGCCAGGCCAAGAGGCCGAGGGCTATTTATGTGCTGCGACGTCACCACCAGCGACTGATACTCGACGGCGTGCGCAGGCCAGCCCGTGACATCTTGGGCCAGCGCGGGCAGCGTCGCCAGCGTTCCTTTTCGTCGTCGATACCCGAGCGTGTTGGCCGTAAACGCGCGCGCATTCACTGCGTGACGCAGCCGCGCCCCGATGACATCGCCCAGATACGGCACCGCCCACTCGTCGCAGGTCTCGATGAACCAGTTGTCATACAGCCGGGCAATGTCCGACTCTATAAGCGACAGCTCTTCTTCGAGCAGCGACAGCAGCGCTCGCAGCGGCTCCCCTTGCTGCGCATCGCGCAGACGATAAATCACAGGCAATCGGGCATAGAGTCGCTCACAGAGCGCTCGCACAGATGCAACCTGGCTCATGACAACACCCCCACACTGTCGTCGTCCAGCACAAGGATCAGGATCTCGGCTCCAGCGCTGCGCCCTGCGCGATCGATCCGCGCCGGGGCCGCTGGTAGCAGCAGTCGTCGCTGCGGCGGTTCATCCTGAAAGTGCAGTGCCAACAACAGCGCGCCCTGCACACCAGACACCGACTGCACCACGTCGAGCACCTCTGCCGCTCGCACCGACTGCGCAAAGCCTCGCGCCGCAAAGGAAAACGTCTGCGCAAGCTCCGCCTTCACCGCCGCACACACCGATTCAGGCACGTAGCGAGGGTCCACCGACAGCCGCAGCGTCAACCGAAACAGCCGAGGCTGATAGTCATCCAGCAGCAGTGGCTGCGTCGGGTCGCCCAGCGTCAGCAGCGTCTTGCGCAGCCCTTCACACAGCGGCGAGCTGCGCTCAAGCGGCTCGCCATCATCCGTCGCCACCGTCAGATGCACCGCGACCGCACCCGCCGCTCGCACCGACGTCGCTTGCGCCTTGGCAATGCCCGGATAGCTCTTGGCCATCGTCTCGTGATCGCGCAGCGACACCGCGCGCCCCAGCGTCGCCACCGACTGAGGCAGCTCGCTCACCAGCTCCTCGGGCGATGACTCAGCCGCCGCCCCCGACGAAGGCAGCGGCTGACTGACGCTACGCAGCCCGAGAGGTCGAGACAGCAGCACTTGCAGGCTCCCCGCCGCAAGCTCACCGTCTGGCCCACTACCGACACGATAGCTGGCGACGACGTTGTCTTGGCCACTCGGCAGCCGCGCACCGTGCGTTCCGTCGCCAAACATCACGCTGACCTGGCCACTGCCAGACCGATGGAGCACGTAGCAGCGACTGCGTCCGTCTTGCGCCAGCAGCGAATCGACCTCTTGCCACAGCACGCCACCGACGCGAACCGTCAGCGAGCTACGAATCCCTGTCTCACCCGGCAGGTACGTCAGCGGCCCTTCTTTGAGCGCAAACTGCTGATTGGCCTGCCCTGCGTCTCCGCTGCCTAAAACCTCTTTGGCGACCGTTTTGCCATGGGTTGCAGGTGCGACATTCGCACAGACCGAAACGCTGCTCCTCGTTCGTTCTGACGCGAGTGGAGCGGCAAAATACACAGAGGTATAGCCTCCACGATGCACCACCTGCGCCAAGGTCACGATCTCGCTGCTCGTCACACCGCTCTGCGCGGCATGCTCACCCGTCACCAGCAGCGGCTGTCCGACTTGCAGACCCAGACACAGCCCTGATAGCTCGACGGAGTCACGCACCGGACGGTCATCCGTCGAAGGCACCACTGCACACAGCGCCAGCGCTTCGCTTTGTAGATGAACCACGCTGTCGCGCACAAGGAACTTGGTGCTCTGCGCCAAGGTCAGCGCTTGGCTGGAACCGCTCAGCTTGATGCCGGTGCTGCGCGCCGTCGTGCCGTAGCCGCGTACGGTGGTGTGGCTGACGCTGCCGACGCTGTAGCTACGATATCCGACTGAGCCAGCGATCAGGATCGTGCTGCCTGCCGTCAGCTCACTCGCGCTGCGGTCCAAGTACAGGTCGCAGCTTGTCGTCGCGCTGTAGAGCTGCCCCCACGAGTCTTCCCAGATGCTGCGCTTGTTGCGCGTCACCGTGCTGCTGCTCGTCGCGGTCTCGTCCCAGCTACTGCTGCTGTCGGCATATAAGTCGGTGCCACGCAGGTACGCGGAGTCCACCTTGGGCAAGCTGCTCCACGGGGCTGCGCCGGAGCCAAAGCAGCTACACTGCTGACGATACGCCGTCACGCTCCCCGTCGAAGAGTTTGCCAGCACCGACGCCGTGATCTGCTCGACTTGTTGCGCGTCCCAGCCTCGCGTTGCAATCGCCGAAGACAGGGTCAGATGATCCCACGAGCGCCCGAGGATGTGCTCGCGCACCACCGACTCGCTCAGCACACGCGGCAGGCTCGACGGGTCGCCACTTGGTAGGCTTGCACGCGGTGCCAGTCGGACCGAGGGACCGTCGACCACCTGAAACGTCACCTCGGTCAACAGCAGGCTCTGATCGCGGCGCAGCGCTGTCACTTGCAGCGTCGAGCTATCGCCCAAGCGCAGCAGCGATCCGACTTGCAGTCCCGTGCTCTGTCCCTCCAGGCGTAGCGTCGTCACCACCGAGCCTGCACTCGCCAGACTGCTCGACAGCAGCGTCTGCGGCTGATCCAGCCGTGGCAGTAGCTGGTTGAAGTCGACACGCGCCGTCAGATCCGTGCTCGTCTCAAAGATCTGCGGCAGCTTGGTCCCGACGGGAACGCTCATCACTTGGGTGCCCGCTGGAATCGATACCTGCGTCGGCATGCTCGCTGCGTCATCCACCACAAAAGCCAGGTGTGTCGACGCTGACAGCGCGGGCTGCGCTCGATAGCCAAGACCCTGCGATAGATAGCGCAGCGACAGGCTCTCCGTCGCGGTACGTAGGTACGCTTCGTGGGCAAAGCGCTCTTGATAAAACGTCAGCACATCCAGTGCCGCCGACCACGCGTCGAGCAGCGCCACCACCGGCTCACCATCCGCCAGCGACGTCAGCGCCGAAAGCGGAGTCTTTCCCTTCTGCGGCCCACTCGCAATCGCTTGCTTGGCCAGCCGCGTCTTCATCCGCAGCAGGCTCTGTCCGTGTGTCGTCGCGCGATAGAAGATTGTCGACTGCCCAGGTCGATTGACCGAGTAGTCCGGCGTAGCGAGCTTCTTGTCGTCGCTCATGGTCGTCCTCCGATCAGAAGCTCCAGCGTGCCGCGCGCTTTGTCGGTGGCGAGGTTGTCCACCAAAGGCAGCTCGCACGGACGCATCACCAGCACATCGCCATCACGCCCTTGGGGATCGCCGTAGCGACGGAAGCGAACCGGCTCGACCCACTGCACGCCGCGCACGCGCATCGCCTCGCGAACCAGCTGCGACAGATACACCGGCTGCCCCAGCGTCTGACGGTCTGGATGAAAGAAGCCCGGCGCAGCGTCACGGCCTGGGCCAAGCGCCGCATACAGCGACGTCAGCACGTCGGACCGAAAGTGCCCCGGCTGCACGCCAAGCAGCAGCCGAATGTCGAGCGGAATCCGCACCGGCTCGACGATACGCAGCACATGCCCGGCCATGCGAAAGCGATCCAAGTACGCAAGCAGTCCGTCTGCAAAGCGCTGATCCAGCGCGAGCCCGCCGTGCCGAACCACCGTGAGCACCGTCGTGTAGAAGCTGCCGGTGTAGCGACGCGTGACCACGACATCTCGCACCGTTGGATAGCGCTTGGCGATGCGAATGTAGTCATCGCTGCTGACCGCGCGCTCTTGGGTCCGAAAGTGATGCGGGGCCAGCAAACGAACCTGCTCAATCGACTCGGGCGCACGGCCAAAAGCGGCAGGCAGTGGATTGCGAATCGACACAAGTCCCGTAAGTGCGCTGGCAATGTGACCGAGCGACTCTGCGCCGATGTTGCCAGCGACACCGCAGCCCACGCGATAGCGCGCCCGCAAGCGACCCGTCGCACGCTGACCCTGCACACCGTCGCCAAAGCGCAGAAACGTCCGTCCGTCGTCTTCGGACTCGACCACGAAGTCACGATCATGCGCACCACTGCGCAGCAGATCCCGACGCGCCAGCCATGGCGCTCCGTCTTCGTCCGACAGCGAAATCACCGGACGCAGCAGCGTGTCTGGCCCAAGCGCTGCGCTCATCGCATCCGCCGCCGCGCCACTTGGGTCAAACAGCACCGGCTGTCCCGATGACATCACCAGCGTCTGCCAGGTCAGTGGTCCATCAGCAAGCTGCGGTCTGCGACGATCGCCGTCGGTGTAAAGCAACTCCTCGTCTGGCAGCGAGTAGCCGTGATCCGCCAGCACCACGTTTCCGACGATGCGTGCTCTCTCCGCAGTCAGTGCAAACGGCAGTGCGTCCGCCGCACCAAAGCCAATCCGCACCACACGCTGTCCGCTCGGGTTTTGGAACACGTCGACGCTGGTTAGGCGCACCGGATGCCGTCGAGCCAGTGCAACTGCCGTCGCTGCGGGCTCTGCACTGTCTTCAAAGACCAGGACATCCCCAGCGGTCAGCGCCAGCGTCCCCGCCGCATCCAGCAGCACCGCCGACTGAGCCCCCACCGCCAGCGCGCCATAGCCCGGATCGATTGACAGCACGTTGTGCGCACTGCGCAGCGAGAGATCGTGTGTCGTCTCAAACACCAGCGCACCACGACTGCGCAGGCTCGGAATCTCTTGCGGAAGCACCACAGCAGGCTGGCCATCGATGCGCGTCATAAGCACAGTGCCTCGCGGCAAGGTCGCACCGTCGGCGCTCGCAGTCACACAGACGCTGACCCACACCCGCGCGTTGCAGCCATCGTGCATCGCATAGTCCAGCTGCCGAGCATGTCGCCGCACTGACGTTCGCAGCCGCGCCGTGGACAGATAGGACTCTGTGACCACCGCGTCTTGATACAGGCTCAGCTCATCGGCGGCACTGGCCAGCAGCTCGACCAGCGTTGTGCCCAGATCCGCTGGATGTCCAGTCGCCGCATCTGGGCTTAGGCTGGCCAAGCGATCCAGCATCAGCCGTCGGAAGCTGGCAAAGTCGCGCGTCAGATAGTCCAGCGTGAGCCCGCTGCCGCTCTGTTCGTCCTGGCTCATTGCAGACCTCCCAGCGAGCCACTCGATCCAGTGCTCGACTGCTGTCCCGACGCAAGGTCGGTCGAAAAGCGCGTAAGCTGCTGCTGCTGCGTGCGCTGCACCACGTACTGCACCGTGATCGTCACCGTCGAGTCTTCGACTTCCACCGCCACGGCCTGCACCATCACCAGATCCGCCAGCCAGCGCTGAAGCGTCGCCTGCACGCTCGCTTGCAAGGCCGCTTGTAAGACATCTCCACCCGGTGAAAACACCATCCCGAGCAGTCCGCTGCCGAAGTCCGGTCGATTCACGCGCTCTCCCGGCGTCGTCAGCAGCACTTGTTCCAGCAGATCCCGCACGTATGCGTCTTCGCTGCTGTCTGCGGTGGCGGTACTGCCACGGCTACCCATGTGAAACGGAAAGCGAAGCGCCATGGTTACGTCCCCTGTACGCGAGAAGGTGTCGGCGTCACAATCGGCGGCACAGGCACTGGCAGACACTGTCCCGGCGATGTCGCCAGCAGCGCAGGAACACCGCCAATCCACACCCGCAGCGCGGGCATCGGCCACATCACGGCTGCGCACATCGGTCCTGCGGTGGGTGGATTTTTGCAGCCCACCACTTGGTACTGGTCTCCGGCGGTGGCGAGCGGCTGTCCAGCCGACGTCACGCGCCCGTTCTTGCTCACAATCAGCACCACACCCGAGTGCGGACACGTCACCTGCGCAGTTGTCGTCAAGACAGGAGTCGGCATTACGTCACCATCAGCCCATCGTTGTTGATCATCACCACCGAGCCATTCATGCGAATGCTCGCGCCTTGTGCGGTCGAAAGCTCAATCCCAACCGGGCTCACCACCAGGCGATTTCCCGTCGAGCTTTGCAGCGTAATTCCCGAAGGAGCGACCTCTACCTTGTCCCCGGTCAGCGTCTGAATCAGCGCGCCCTTGCCAGGAGAGATCTGCATCACATCACCGGCCACCGTCGTCAGCTTGATTCCGCCTACGCCCGGCGTGTCATCCAGCACAATCGAGTGTCCGCTCGCGGTCTGCAGGACTGTCTGTAGCGGTGCAATCGCAGAGGGAGCCGTTCCCGTTT
>ERZ724513.1342-NODE-1342-length-12333-cov-4.507330_pt1 | contig 12333 bp, 13 predicted proteins | sample MGYA00376046_ERZ724513 | MGnify/ENA primary metagenome ERZ724513 (study PRJEB28724, sample SAMN07190883) | activated sludge metagenome | isolation source: activated sludge of sewage treatment plant in Hong Hong | place: Hong Kong | collected 2016-03-17 ... | reverse complement strand
TGCACTAGCCGGGTGGTCATTTCCCCACGGCCGTACTCCCCCGCGATCAATCTCGACGTGCCTGCGTCACGATTGAGCGACAAGAACGAATAGCGCAACACTTCACCTGCGCCCTCCTCATCGAGATAGGAGTCCAGGTTTGACTCGATCGGCAAGACATAGCGATATCCCTGCATTGACGCTGGGTCACGCACCTGGATGATGTCGTCGAGGCGCGCAGAGAAGATGCCGCGCTTGGTGCCTGCGACATGCAGGTGGCCGCCAAACCAGACGATGCCGCCGGCATGCACGTGCAGTGGCCTCAACACCGGGCCATCCTCGCCAAGCTCAGGGGTCGCCAACAACACGTGGCGATAGCGCAAAGTCTCGAGGTCGATGATGCTGATCCGGCTGCCCGCGTTGTTGCCGTCGGCATCCTTGGCATACCAACTGGTCAAGATCAGCCGATGCCCATGCACGCGCTCACTGGGGCTGGAGTCTGCCGAGGTGGTGATCCCCTGAGGCCACCACCGCTTTGACGCATAGTCGTCATCTGACCACCGAAAGCCCCACTCCACCTGAGTGCCCGGCACCGGCACGCGACTGGCCTGTCTGGTGAGGTCTGCGAGTACGCCGGCGAGCCCCACCCGATCACCGACACCCAGAGAAACGGCCTGCTCGATCAGATCACTCAGATGCGCACCGCGCCGCAGGTGTACGCCGAGCCGAGGGAGTTGCGCCATCAGTCGCCGTACTCCAACTGGTGGCGCAGACTCTCAAGACCGGCCAGGACGTGCCTCTCCAGGATGCCGCGGCCAATGCCGGAAGCCAGGCGAGCCAGCAGCCCCCCTTGGAGTTCGAAGCGCAGCGTGACAACTACCCGACTCTTGGTTGGGTCATCGGCGAAGGGCTCGACGACCAGACGCATGCTGTTGCGTGCACCTCGTACTGATGCCCACTCAAGCTTGTTTGGCGACGTACGACGCAGCATCACTCTGCTGCCGACTTCATAGCTGCCCACGTCAAGGAAGACATCCCACAACGAGTCGTCATCGGAGTCATCGACACGCATGAGGCGTGCGAAGCCAGCGAAGTGGGCAAACAATTGCTCTGGGTCAGTGGCAACTTCAGCAACCTCGGCTACGGGCCTCTTGATGGTGCGGGTGACCCGGACTGAAGCGCTCATCGGCTAGCCCAACACCGGGAGGATCGTGCGGGTGGCGAGCTTGGCCAGCCCAACCTGCATGACGCTGGAGACATAGTCATAGGCCTCGTCCCAGTCGGGATCGTCACCAAAGCGATCTTGGAGGTCAATCGGGTCGAGCACTTGCACCCGAATCTTCGCCGGGAATGGGATATACGGCAGCCCGCCCGGGAGGAATCCCCAAGGGAAGCTCAGCGTGATCGGGAGGGTCTTGACTCTCAGCAACTTGTCGACGCCGAGTTGTTTGGCTGTCTTGCGGCCGTCGTTGAGCACTAAGAAGGTGTCGTGGCCACCAGTTGCGACCACGGGCACGATCTTCACCCCGGCCTCATGGGCGAGCCTGAGGAAGCCTTGGCGACCATCAAAAGTGATCTTGTTGCGATCAAACCACGGTCGCAGGGCATCGACATCTCCACCCGGATAGACGAGCACCGAGTTGCCATCCCGCAAGATCTGCACGGCCGCCTCAAAGCCAGCGGTCACGACCCCGAACTTGCGGGCGTACTTCCCGAAGACCGGCGCCCCGGTGACGATCTGGTGGCCGAGTGAAAACAGCGGCCTGCCGTCGACGGTGAACTTCGTGAGATAGGCGAGTTGGAAGACAAAGCTGTCTGGCGCACTCGCCCCACCGCTGTGATTGCCGACGAAGAGCACCGGCTCATCGGGCACCAGGTCAAGACCGTTGACCTCGGCACGGAAGTAGAGCCCCGCGGCCAACCACAGCCGCGGCATCATCTCGCGGATGAAGTCGGGGTCACGCTCGGTCACGTCAGCTGGCAGGTCAGCCACCAGTCGGGGCAGCTTTAGTTTGGGTAGGCCCAACTTCGCCATCGCTGACGCACCTCCTCACCGGGCTGAATCACTGTCTGGTCACGCGCTGCATCGACCTGTGTGGTCACACGCTGTCTTGAGAGGAGTCCATCTTTGCAGGTCGAGTCCAGTCAGCGCAGTTTGCCGGACCCGCCATCGGCCAAGAAGGCCACCGGCGCTGCGTCTGCATCGGGGTCGCCGACTCGTTCCAACCAACTCCACACCTAAGTCGTGTTTCACCGACAGTAGGCCAGCATCTCCTCAAGCGCTCGTCGTTCACTGGGATCAACTCCTAGATCCCACCGCGCTTTGGTGTTGATCCAGCGTTTGGCATAGGCACACTGATAGCCCTTGCTAGGGCGCCAGGCCGCAGGGTCGCCGTCGCCCTTGCTCATGTTCGCTGGCCCATCCACGGCGAGCAGTCCGCGCGGGTCGTTGGCATAGCGCTCGCGGCGCTGCGCTCGCCAACGATCAGCACCCGAGCGCCAGGCTTCCGCCAGCGGCACGACATGATCGATCTGGATCGCCTGGGCCTGAGCCAATTCCTTCAGGTCATCGAAGGTCAACAAGCGCCCGGTGTAGGGGTCTCGCCATTGCCCAGCCAAGACGTCATGCGCACAGCGACCTTGCCGCCCCACAACCACGGTGCCGGGCACGGAGTCACGCAACAAGACGTCATCGCGCTGGTTGCAGCCATTGCCATCGAGGTCGGCCCAAGAGCTGCCAAAGGAGCTCCTGGAGTAGGGCGCCGTACGACGATCACGCGCGACCGTGCGCAACGCGGCGAGTTTGGCCCGGGCGGCCGGTGCTGTTACGGCTGGAGGGTTGCTTGCGGGCGCTGGCGTCGCGGCCGGCGAACTGCTGGGGGTGGGCGTTGCCGGCGCCGATGTGGTCGAAAGAGCTGAGGGCGGTTGTTGGGGGTCGGCAGCACAACCAACCAGGACCATCAGGCCCAACACCAGAGCAGTCGACCTGAGGATGATCAGCCTCCCGGGATGACCAGAGTGTCGGCGAACTTCCGCAGCGAGTCGGCACCGGCATCGCCGTACACCATCAGCGTCTCGGGCTCACCCTCAGGAGACTTGAGCGTGAGCACCAGAGCCCCATCGCCTTCGGCCGCGGTGAAGGCCTTCCAGTCACGCCCACCGATTGATTTGGTGCCGGTGGATTGCGGATTGCCCTGCACGTGCTTTTGCAGGAGCGGGTCAAGGGAGTCGAGCGACTCGACCAGGCCCACGAAAGTGTCATCGTTGGTCAGCATGCCCATCCGCCACACGGGGCGCTCGGTGGCGTCGTACGACGCGCTGGTCACCGTCCACCCCTTCGGCACCGCTGTCGGCGCCACCATCAGCAAACGCCCATCGGAGCGCCCTCGCTCAAGCCAGATCTGGTGATCGACGGCTTTGGTCGGCACTTGCTTGTTGTCGCGGAAGGCCTCCCGGAAAATCACGAACCCGCCGACCGCGAGCAGGGTGACGATCAAGGCTCCGACAAGGCCAGCCATTGATCGTTGGTAGTGGCCACCGCGATTGGGCGCGCTGGGTGGTTGTCCTGCTGGGGAAGGTGATGGTCCTGTGGGAGAGGGTGGTGGCGAGCCAGTGGGCATGGCCTCCATTTTGCCAAGTGGTGCCTGCCACAAACGCGCCCCCCTGCAACGGTAGGGTATGGCCATGTCAGAAAGCCTGATCCCAGACGCATTGACCGTGGAATCCGACGACCCTGATCGCAACCTCGCCCTCGAACTCGTCAGGGTGACCGAGGCAGCCGCGATGGCAGCCGGGCGCTGGGTTGGGCGCGGCGACAAGAATGGCGCCGACGGAGTCGCTGTCAACGCCATGCGCGCGCTGATCTCGACCGTCGGGATGCGTGGCACCGTGGTCATCGGAGAAGGCGAGAAGGACAACGCGCCGATGCTCTACAACGGCGAAGCAGTCGGCTCGGGCGTTGGCCCCGAGTGTGACGTGGCGGTCGACCCGATCGACGGCACCACCTTGACCGCCAAGGGCATGAACAACGCCATCGCCGTGATGGCAGTGGCGCCCAAGGGGACGATGTATGACCCCTCGGCGGTGTTCTACATGGAAAAACTCGTCACTGGCGCTGCTGCCGCTGACGTGGTCGACATCCGGCTGCCAGTCGCCGAAAACATCCGCCTGGTCGCCAAGTCCAAGGCCGAGAAGAACGAAGACGTCACCGTCGTGATCCTCGATCGCCCGCGTCACCAAGACATGGTCGATGAGATCCGCAAGACCGGCGCTCGGATCAAGTTCATCACCGACGGTGATGTCGCCGGCGCGATCATGGCCGCTCGTGAAGGCACCGGCGTTGACCTTCTCCTGGGTGTCGGCGGCACTCCCGAAGGCATCATCGCGGCCTGCGCCATGAAGAGCCTCAACGGAGTAATCCAAGGCCGGTTGTGGCCCACCGACGACGCCGAGCGCCAGCGCGCCCTCGACGCTGGACACGACCTGGAGCGCGTGTTGACCACCGACGACCTCGTCGCCGGTGACGACTGCTTCTTCGTGGCCACCGGCATCACCGACGGCGAGCTCATGGAGGGCGTGCGCTATCGCGCCGGTGGCGCCTCGACCCATTCGCTGGTGATGCGCTCACGCAGCGGCACGATCAGGTCAATTCGCTCCGAGCACCAGTTGTCGAAGTTGCGCGCATACGCCGACGTCAACTTCGATCAGTAACCTGCCCAGCCTGCGCAACTTGCCCGACCTGAGAGACTGAGCGCCATGATCGTTGTGGTGGGTGAATCCCTGATCGACATCGTCGTCGATGAAAACGGCAGATCCACGAAGGCCCCGGGCGGCTCCCCGCTCAATGTCGCGGTCGGACTAGGTCGCCTCGGTGTCTCCACTTTGCTGTTGACCCAACTTGGCAATGACGACTACGCCGAGCAGATCCTCGAGCACCTGCGCGACAGCAATGTGGCCGTGATGGCCGCACCAACCCGATCCGGTCGCACCTCCACTGCCCACGCCAAGGTCGACGCCGCGGGTGACGCGTCGTACACCTTCGATGTCAGTTGGGATCTCCCCGAGCAAGACCTCCCTCGCTGCAATGCCGTCCACATCGGCTCGCTCGGAGCCTTGGTGGAGCCCGGACGCAGCTCGGTCCTGGAGTTGGTCGATGAGGCCACGGCCCACAATCACCTGCTCTGCTATGACATCAACCTGCGTGAAGTCTTTGTTGGCGACCCAGAGACCACTTGGCGTGACGTGATCGCAATGGCAGACAAGTGCGCGATCGTGCGCCTGAGTGAGGCCGATGCCGCCCTGCTCCGACCGGATATGCCAGTCGAGAAGTTGTGTCGGGTGCTGCTGGGTGGCGAGAAGACGCAGGTCGTCGTACTCAGTCGTGGGGCCGCTGGAGCCAGCGTCTTCGGGGCCGATTTTGAGGTCTCAGCCGAGCCCCGCGAAGTCAAGCTCGTCGACACGATCGGCGCAGGCGATGCCTTCAGCGCCGGGCTCTTGGCGATGCTTGACGAAGCCCGCCTGCTCGACGCACGCAGGCTACCCACCGACGAGCGGACCTGGGGCACTCTGCTCGCCGGAGCCGTGGAGATCGCCTCGCTGACCTGCGAGCGTCTAGGAGCCAATCCCCCCACGCGAGCAGAGGTGTCCCAAGACTTCAAACGTCACGTAGCTCATGTCCGCAAGCACTGAGGCCTTCACCCAGGTCGGCGCCGTCGAGATCTGCTATCAGACCTTCGGCAACCCGAATGGTGAGCCGTTGCTGTTGATCATGGGTCTGGGCGGGCCGATGACCTGGTGGGATGACGCCTTGTGCGAGCGCATCGCCGACGAGGGCTTCCACGTGGCCCGGTTCGACAATCGAGACACCGGCAGGTCGACCAAGCTGCCGGGTGAAGTCAAGCGCCAGGATGTCGTCAACGCATTCCTCCATCTGCGCGACCGGTCGCACTATTCACTCAACGACATGGCCTCAGACGCCGTCGGCGTGATGGATGCACTCGGCTGGTCGGCCGCACACGTGGTCGGCATCTCCATGGGCGGGATGATCGCCCAGACTCTGGCCATCTCCTATCCGACAAGGGTCAAGTCGCTGGTGTCGATGAGCTCCACCTCCGGTCGACGTGGGGTCGGTTGGCAGTCGCCGAAGATGCTGGCCCTGCTGCTCGAGGGCACCGGCACCGACCTCGACTCCTACGTACGCCGATCCCTGCGCAGTTGGCAGATCATCGGCTCCCCCGACTTCCCGCCTGACCCCGAAGTGCTCCGCGCCCGCGCCGAGGCCACCTATCACCGGGGCGCCTATCTCGACGGCCAGATGCACCACATCATGGCCGTGGCCAGCCAACCCGATCGCACCAAGGCACTGCGCCAACTCCAACTACCCGTGACCGTGCTGCACGGGCGCCAAGACCTGATGGTGCACGTGAGCGGCGGCAAGGCGACGGCGGCCGCCGTACCCAAGTCAGAGTTGCTCGTGCTCGACGGTTGGGGACACGACCTGCCACCGGAGTTGTTCGACACCTTCGCGCACATCTTTGCAACCACTGCCAGCCGAGCTGTGGGTTAGGGTCCACCAGCCGACCAGGCCACCGGGCCGCTCCATTGCCGGGGCTAACGTAGCCCCGTGAGCAATCCTGATTTTGAGTACTCCGATCTGCTGCCGATCGGCGCCGACGACACGCCGTACCGCTTGATCACCGCCGAAGGTGTCAGCACCTTCGAGGCCGACGGTCAAACCTTCTTGAAGGTCGAGCCGGAGGCGATCCGCCAGCTCACTGCAGAAGCCATGCACGACATCTCGCACTATCTGCGCCCGGCGCACCTGGCCCAGTTGCGCAAGATCATCGACGACCCCGAGGCCAGCGGCAACGACCGCTTCGTCGCGCTCGACCTGCTCAAGAATGTCAACATCTCCGCTGGCGGCGTGCTGCCGATGTGTCAAGACACCGGCACCGCGATCGTGATGGGCAAGAAGTCAGAGCGAGTGCTCACCGGAGCCGACGACGCCGAGGCGATCAGCAGGGGTGTGTACGACGCCTACACCAAGCTCAACCTGCGCTACTCCCAACTAGCCCCGCTGACCATGTGGGAGGAGAAGAACACCGGCAACAACCTGCCCGCCCAGATCGAGCTCTACTCCACGCCCACCGAGGGCGACCCGTCGTACAAGTTCTTGTTCATGGCCAAGGGCGGCGGCTCGGCCAACAAGTCCTTCCTCTACCAGGAGACGAAGGCAGTGCTCAACCCCGAGCGGATGCTGGCCTTCCTCGACGAGAAGATCCGCTCACTGGGCACCGCGGCGTGCCCGCCGTACCATCTCGCGATCGTGGTGGGCGGCACCAGCGCGGAGTTTGCCCTCAAGACCGCCAAATATGCCTCCGCGCACTATCTCGATAATCTGCCCACCTCCGGGTCGATGACCGCCCACGCCTTCCGTGACCTCGAGCTCGAGGAAGAGGTCTTCAAGCTCACCCAGTCATTCGGCATCGGTGCACAGTTCGGCGGCAAGTACTTCTGTCACGACGTGCGAGTCGTGCGGCTGCCCCGACACGGAGCTTCCTGCCCCGTCGCAATCGCGGTGTCGTGCTCGGCAGACCGCCAGGCCTTGGGCAAGATCACCCCCGAAGGCGTATTCCTGGAGCAGTTGGAGACCGACCCGGCCCACTACATGCCCGACGCCGGCGTGGCCGAAGACATCAGCGGCGGCGAGGTGGTGCAGATTGACCTCAACCGGCCGATGGATGAGATCCGTGCGGAGTTGTCGAAGTACCCCGTGAAGACTCGCCTGTCGTTGACTGGACCGCTCGTGGTGGCTCGAGACATCGCCCACGCCAAGATCAAGGAACTTCTCGACGCCGGCGAGGAGATGCCCGACTATCTGCGCAACCACCCCGTCTACTACGCCGGTCCGGCCAAGACCCCCGAGGGCATGGCATCGGGCTCATTCGGCCCGACCACTGCGGGCCGGATGGACTCCTATGTCGAGCAATTCCAAGCCGCTGGTGGCTCGATGGTGATGCTGGCCAAGGGCAATCGCTCCAAGGTCGTCACCGAAGCCTGCCACTCCCACGGCGGCTTCTATCTCGGCTCCATCGGCGGCCCCGCGGCCCGACTTGCCCAAGACTGCATCAAGAGCCAAGAGGTAATCCAGTGGCCCGAGTTGGGCATGGAGGCGGTCTGGAAGATCGAGGTCGAGGACTTCCCTGCCTTCATCGTCGTCGACGACAAGGGCAATGACTTCTTCACCGATCCCGGCGGCGTCACAGTGCCATTGTCGGGCATCCGGGTGCGCTCCAAGGAGCGCTGAGCGGCCAACCACCCGCCCGTTAGGCTGGCGTTTCCACGACTCAAAGGAGCCCAGATGAAGTGCCCCACCGATGCCACCCCGCTGGTGGTGAGTGAGCGAAGCGGCATCGAGATCGACTACTGCCCGACCTGTCGAGGCGTGTGGCTTGATCGAGGCGAGCTCGACAAGATCATCGAGCGCTCCTTCCAGCAGGCGCCACCACCTCAGCAGCAATACCAAGCGCCCCCACCGCAACAGCACTACCAAAAGCCCTATTACAAGAAGAAGCGCGAGAGCTGGCTCAGCGAGCTCTTCGACTGAGCTGCCGGGCGGGCGCGGGTTCGTCGTCCCGCGGCGCGAGGTGCCTTGCGTCATACGGATAGTGGCGCCGCGCCCTTGCGTCATACGGATAGTGGCCTCTCGCCCTAACGTCATACCGATCGTGGCCATATGGCCTCAGCTCGTATGACGCAAGCCAGCAACCACACGGACCGTATGACGCGCCCCTCACCAAACGCAGTACGCCGAGTAACGATCGTTTGCGCACCGGACCAGGGCGCGCGGCCCACACCCAACGTCATGCGTTGCGTGCTGGAGCAGACTTACGTCATACGCTGCGAGGCCATATGGCCACTATCCGTATGACGCAAGGCCGCAAGCAGGTGCTCGGGCCGCGTACGACGAGCACCAGCTAGGCAACCAGCGGGCAGCCTGCCTGCACCAACGCCTGAGCGATCTGATCGAAGAAGTCGTCGGGGGCGACCCGGAAACCTAGAAGCGGCAGCCGGAGCACGGTGTCGCCAGCCAGTGCGATCGCATTTTGCCGCAAGGCATCGGACACCACATTCTCGGCCCAACTGTGGTGGATGCCGTCTATCTCGACGACCAACCCCCACTCGCTCCAATACACGTCGAGGAAATAGTTGCCCTTGGCATCGCGCCGCAACACCTGCTGGGACGGCACGGGCAGTCCCCGGCGCTCACACTCACGAATGAAGTCGATCTCGCCCAGCGTCGTGGCGCCCGAAAGTAGGTCATTAACCACCGCATGCACCAGCTCGCGGCGCTTGTCACGGCGTACGAGCAATGCGGCCGCCGCGAGATCCTCAGGAGTAGTCAGCCCCTGCTGCACGGCCATCGTCAGCACCAGCGTCGCCTGCCTGGTTGAGGTGGCCCACAAGGCAGCACGAACCGCCGCTCCCGCTGGCCTCGCTCTGGGGATGCCATTTGGCAACTGATCATCAGCCAGCCAGCGTCGCGTCTGTCGGATGTTGAACTGACGAGTGCGACGGACTCGGGCGCCCCGGGGCACCGATACCCGAATCCGATCGATTGCATAACGCTTGAGTCCGCTCGCAATCAGAGCCGAGGCACCATCAAGTCGGGCTCTTGGACCGCCCTGGAAGACCGCAGCCCAGTGCCAACCGACCTCTGTGATTGGGCCGGAGTGCAATGCGATGGATTGGTCGCCGATCCGTTGCCACCGGCGGGCCCGGATGTGGGCACGGACCTCCCACCGTGTGATGCCACACGCATAGATCTGGGGCCGCGAGATCACATCGCCTTGTTGCTGGGCGATCTGCCGCGCCCGGCGGTGGCGGTAGTCGTCCAGGCGATGCTTGTGCATCCACCGATCATGGATGCGTAGATGGCTTGGCGCATCTGTGCTGCAGGATCTGTGGACTGCGCGGCGTACAAGCGAGGATGTGGAAGGTTGCGTGGCACCGCCTACGCCGTACCTAACGTCATACGCTGCGTGATCTTGGCCGCTTGCGTCATACGCTGCGAGGCCATATGGCCACGATTCGTATGACGCAAGCCAGCAACCACACGATCCGTATGACGCAAGCCCGCACCCACCACGCAACGTATGACGCAACACCCCAACCACAGGCAGCCTGCGCTACGGTCGCGGGATGGGCGTACTAGCACGGGCCACTTCAGAGCGCGGCGAGGTGGTCTTGCGTGGGTACGACGAACCAGGCCACCCACCAGTGCTGGAGCTGCGGGTCAACGGCGTCTTCGTGATGGACACCCGCGAGACCACCACGGAGATCGCGCTGGCCACCCGGGCGCTGTCGTCAGTAGCCGACCCGCGGCGGGTGCTGATCGGTGGGCTCGGCCTGGGCTTCACCGCCAAGGCTGTGCTTGATGATCAGCGGGTCGAACAGGCCGACGTGGTCGAGATCGAGCCAGCTCTGGTCGCGTGGATGCGTGATGGCACGGCGCCTCATGGGCCGAGTCTGCTGGCCGATCCGCGGCTCAAGGTGATCACCGCCGACATCCAAGATGCAGTCTCCGAGATCAGCGAGCCCACCTATGACTTGGTCTTGCTAGACGTCGACAATGGCCCCGGCTACTTGGTCTACGACGACAACGCGGCCGTTTATGCCTCACCATTTTTGACAGCTGTGTATGACGCTCTCCGCCCTGGCGGAGTGCTCGCAGTGTGGTCCGCTGAGCGATCAGCCGAGTTGCTGGTGGCGTTGAGAAACGTCTTTGGCAACTGCGAGGAGCAGGCTCTGCCTGTGGATCTTCAAGGCCGCGACGAGTGCTATCTCCTCTACTTGGCGGCTAGGCACGCGTGATGAGCGCCTAGTTGGGCCGCTCCCAACGCACGCCGGAGAAGCGGGAGAAGTCATCGTCAAAGGTCACCACGGTTGCCTTGTGCTCGCGGGCCAAGGCGGCCAAGTGCGCGTCATTGGTCAGATTGCCAGCGGACCCCACTTGCCCAAGCGCCTGGCGCAAATAGGCAGCATGGTTGACACCCGGATGCAGCACGTGCGCCGAACGAGCCGAGAGCCAGGCCTCCACCTGCCCCATCGCTTGGTCACCGCTCAAGGGGTGTGTCATCACGCGTGGATGGGTCGAGAGCCTGACGAAGCCAATCAGGACGAGCCAGGCAAAACCAACAGGCGCCCCGGCGCTGAGTGAGCGGTCCAACCAACGCAAAGACACGACATGGTCAGGTGAACTCGAGTTTGTGGCGTGCAACAAGACACAGACGTCGGGGATCTTCACCGGCGCACTCGCTGCCTGGCCAAGATCTCTTCATTTTCTAGCTCAGCAGCGAGTTGGTTGGCCTTGCTCAGATCAACCTTGGGTGCACCCAAGTCATATGTGGTTGTGCGAAAGACATAGTCGACCCGGCCTACGGCACCGTCACGGATGCTGTCGTTGAGTGCCTGTTTGAATGACACCCCTTTGGCTGCCATCCGCTCCCGGATTAACTGCTCCACATCGGAGTCAAGGGTGACGGTCGTGCGCATATTGACAGCATAGCATCATCAGTGATGTCTTGCTATCAATCCTGCTCACCGTCGCCTCACGGGGTAGTTTCGAATCATGACCGAAGATTTCCGGATCGAGCACGACAGCATGGGCGAGATCAAGGTGCCTGCCCAAGCATTGTGGCGGGCTCAGACCCAGCGGGCGGTTGAGAACTTCCCAATCAGTGGTCTGACCATTGAGCCGTCTTTGATCATCGCGATGGCTCGGGTCAAGCAGGCGGCCGCGCTCACCAACGCCGACTTGGGGGTGATCACCCAAGAAGACGCTGACGCGATCAACAGCGCCGCCCAAGAGATCATCGAGGGCCAGCACCATGAGGCCTTCCCGGTCGACATCTTCCAGACCGGCTCCGGCACCAGCTCAAACATGAACATGAATGAGGTGCTCGCCACGCTCGCGGCGCGGGCGGGGCACGACGTACACCCCAATGACGTCGTCAACGCCAGCCAGTCGAGCAATGACACCTTCCCGACCGCGATCCATGTGGCCGCCGCCGAGTCGACCACGCAGGCATTGCTCCCTGCTCTTGCCCATTTGCAGCAGGCTCTGGCCACCAAGGCCGAGGAGTACGCCGATGTGGTGAAGTCAGGGCGCACCCACCTGATGGACGCCACTCCGGTGATGCTTGGCCAGGAGTTCGGCGGGTACGCCGAGATCCTGCGCCTCGCGCAAGAGCGACTGCACTCCACGCTCCCTCGGGTGTGCGCCCTGCCTCTTGGCGGTACGGCGGTCGGCACCGGCATCAACACTCCCCACGGCTTCCCCACACAGGTGATCGC
>ERZ724513.1340-NODE-1340-length-12343-cov-6.497152_pt1 | contig 12343 bp, 11 predicted proteins | sample MGYA00376046_ERZ724513 | MGnify/ENA primary metagenome ERZ724513 (study PRJEB28724, sample SAMN07190883) | activated sludge metagenome | isolation source: activated sludge of sewage treatment plant in Hong Hong | place: Hong Kong | collected 2016-03-17 ... | reverse complement strand
TGCCCGGCGGCCACGCCGACGCCGACCGGGCCGCCGCTGGCATAGAAGCCGAAATAGCACTGGATGGTCGAGGCGATGGCGGTAAAGACGATGGCCTTGACCACCGAGAGCAGGATGTCGCGCAGCGACAGCATCATCGTGAAGTAGTGCAGGTAGGACCCGGTCGAGCCGCTGCTGACCAGCATCACCACCGCCTGCGTGGTCAGGTAGCTGGCCGCCAGGCAGGCCACGTACAGCGGCACGATCGCGATGGACGAGGCCAGTAACCGGGTGGTCACCAGATAGGGGATGGGCCGGATACCAAGTGAGTCCAGGGCGTCGATCTCCTCGGCGATCCGCATCGAACCCAGCTGGGCGGTGAACCGGCAGCCGGCCTGCACCGCGAACGCCAACGACGCGGCGATCGGTGCCAGCTCACGGGTGTTGGCCAGCGAGGAGATGATCCCGGTGGCCGGGCCGAGGCCCAGCATGTTGAGGAAGTTGTAGCCCTCGATACCGACCAGGGCGCCCACCGTCACACCGAGGACAATCGTCACGCCGGCGGTGCCGCCGCCGACCACCAGCGACCCGTTACCCCAGGCGATGTCCGAGAGCAGGCGCACGAACTCCGACCGGTAGTTCTTCAGGACGACGGGAACGCCCATGACCGCCCGGACGAAAAAGGCGAACATGTGCCCAATCCGGATGACCGGCTGCAGGGCACGCTGCGAGTACCGCCGTAGCGGTTCGAGTACGGGCGGGATGACGCGCGCGGTGCTGACCATGTCAGAGCCCCACCCGCGGGAACAGCATGATGTACAGCTGGCTGATCGCGACGTTGACGACCATCAGCACCAGGATCGACTCGACCACCGCGGCGTTCACCGAGTTGGCGACGCCGGTGGGTCCGCCCTTGGTGGACAGCCCCTTCTGGCACGAGACCACGGACACGATGGCGCCGTAGACGACGGCTTTGATGAGGGCCAGGATCATGTCTCCGGTGGTGGCGAACGAGGCGAAGGTGGCGACGAAGCTGCCGGGCGCCCCGTTCTGGAAGTAGACGTTGAACAGATAGCTGGCCAGGAAGCCGACGAAGCACACCAGGCCGGTCAGGGCGAAGCCGACCATGATCGCGGCGGCGAAGCGGGGCACCACCAGTCGGCGGACCACCGAGACGCCCATGACCTCCATCGCGGCGGTCTCCTCGCGCATGGTCCGCGAGCCCAGGTCCGCGGTGATCGCCGACCCGACCGCGGCGGCCATCAGCATGGCGGCGACCAGGGAGGCGGCCTGCCGGACGACGGCCAGGCCACTGGCGGCGCCGGACAGGGATGTGGCACCCACCTGTCCGGCCAGGATGGAGAACTGGATGGAGAGCGTCACCCCGAGCGGCAGGGCCACCAGGATGGTCGGTAACACCGCGGTGCCCGCCATGAACGCACCCTGGCGAACGAACTCCTGCCACTGGAAGCGCCCCGTGAACAGGTCGACGAAGAACCACTGGAGGGTACGGATGCCGAGCACGAACTGCTCGCCGACGGTGGCGATCGCGGCCTTGGGGTGGCGGTCGACGTACCCGGCGGTCCAGTCCTCGATGGCCGCCAGACCGTCGCCCGAGCGGCCGTCGTTCACGACGTCGGTCACGCCGTCCACCCCCGTGTGCGACCGGCGCATGGCGCAGCAGTCAAGATCACTGGCTCCGTTCCGAAGATTTGCGCGACCGGACGTGGCACGCTGTGAAGCGTGTCACACAGGTGCATGTGGATGCAAGGGCCCAAGTTAACAGTAATTCCGCAGCTTCGGGCAGTGCGCGCACACCGTGCCAGGGCGTTGACGCGATTCATTTGGCGATGTTAAGCGTGTATCAAGCCCGGTGAGGCCGTAATCGCCCGCCAAATTTAAGTTAGTGCTAATTTTGCCGCCCTTTGCCTTATCGTTTGCCCATGCCCGAGCCGCGTCGGCGACCGAAGGACCGCAAGGCGCAGATTGCGAGCGTCGCCGCCGAAGCGTTCAGCGAACAGGGTTACCACGCGGTAAGCATGGACGATATCGCCCACCGGGTGGGCGTTTCGGCCGCCGCGCTGTACCGGCACTCGCCGAGCAAGTACGACCTCTTCCGGACCGCGGTGCTGGCGCTCAGCGAACAACTGGTCGAGGCCACCGCCTTCGCCGATGAGCTGCCGGTGGCCGAGCACGACGCGCTCGAGGTGTACGACCGGCTGACTTCGGCATTGATCGACGTGGCGCTGGCGAACCGAAGCCGCGGCGGCGTGTACCGGTGGGGCGGCCGGTATCTGGTCGACGACGACTCGGCAGCGCTGATGTCCCAGGTCAGACTGGTCAATCTCCGTCTCCAGAAACCCATCCGGGTGCTGCGGCCGGAGCTGGGGTCACGGCAGCGCTGGACGCTGTCGGCGAGTGTGCTCGGAATGATCGGCTCGCTCGTGGACCATCGTGCGGCGCTGTCGTCCGGCCGCGTGCACCGATTGTTCGGCGACATGGCGCGGGCCCTGCTGTGGGCGCGCCTGCCCACGATGCCGGGCGACCCGCCGGTGCTGCCGGCGCCGGAGCAGTCGGCCACCGCGGGTCGGTTCGAGGCGATCCTGCGCGAGGGGATGCGACTGTTCCGGCAGAACGGATACCGCAATACCACCCTCGACGAGATCGCGCGGGCGGTCGGGATGCCGACCTCGGGCATCTACCGCTACTTTCCGGGCAAGGCCGACATCCTCACGGCGCTGTTCCGCCGTGCCGCCGATCGGCTGTCGGCCGACACCGCCGTCATCCTCGCCTCCCACGCGGATCCGGCGACGGTGCTGAAGATGCTGGTCCACAGCTACGTGGTCCGGTCATTGGACCTCCCCGGCATCGACTCGCTCTACTTCACCGAACGGCCCAACCTGCCGCCGGCGGACGGCGCGCTGCTGCGCAATATGCAACGCGCCACGGTCGACACCTGGGTGGAGGCGCTCACCGCCGCGTATCCCGACCTCTCGCCACGGGATGCGCGGTTCGTCGTCCAGGCCGCATTCGCGCTGGTCGTCGACGTGGGCACGCTGGCCGATCCGCGCGACCGCGGCGCCGTGGGGGCCGCAATGGAAACGTTGATGGCGGCCGTGCTGTCGGTGCCGGCCGGCCCGCGCGCCGCGGACAGCAGAGCGGTGCCCACCGGCGCGGAATCGGCCTTGCCGATCCGTCAATAGACTTTACCGATCCGTTAATAGATCTGGTCACAGTCGTGTACATTTCCTGTCGGAGCTGTTCTGGTCCGTGGTCGACGGGCAGGTCAGCGACGCGGCGGGGGCGTCACCGACCTCCCGTCGCACCATATCCATCAGCGCCAGGGCCGCCGAGTTCGTCGGGGAGCGGTGGCCCTGTAGGTCGGGGGCGGACACCGGGCGGGGGCGCACGTCGTCGCGGCCACATCGGCCTGATGGACGCCGCCGCTCGGTGTTCGTCATATCTGTTTCGCGTCTTTTGCGCGGCTCGGCTCAGTTGAAGGCCAGCCAGCCCGGCAGCGCGCGCTCCCGTGCGTCGCACAGCACCTCGTAGGTGTCGCAGGATCCGCGGGGATCGCCGGCTCCGGCCCACATGCCACCGCTCTCGCGGCGCAACACGATCGCAGATGAGGAGCCGCCGTCGAGCAGGATCGCGGTGTCACTGCCGAGTCCGCGGAACAGGTCCTGGATCTGGTCGGGTGTGTAGCTGCCGCCCTGGAAGACGTACATCTCGTCCTTGTCGGCCGCGTAGGCCAGCGCGGTGCGCGCCGCGGCGGGCCCGGGGTCGTTGAGCTGGCCGGTGTCGCCGGGGGCCAACAGCCCCAGTCCGCTGACCGCGACGAACCGCGTGCCCTGGTCCATCAGGTTCTGGATCACCGGGGCGGCCGCCCCGTAGTCGTCGCTCGAGCCGGGGGAGACGACGAACGGGCGCCCGCCGACCGGCAGGATCATCGTGGTCAGTGCGGTCCAGTGTTCGTCGCCGCCGGAGAGCGCCTGTTTGCCCGCGTAGGCGATGGTGCCGGTGACGGCGGCGTTCGCATGCCCCAGGCTGCCGGTGTTGTCGACGTAGGCGCCCAGCGGCGAACTGCAGCCGGTGGTCTTCCACGAGCCGCCGCGCTGGCCGCGCACGTCGAAGAAGTTCGCGTTGACCGCGACGATCGGCCGACCGAGGGCCTGCCAGGCGCCCAGTGGGGTGTAGGTCTCGGAGGCCTGCGCCAGCCCCTCGGCGGTGCGCGCGCCGGGGGTGCGTTCGCAGCGGGCCTGATAACCGGTGTGGCTGTCGACGAGGAGCCGCGGCGCCAACCGGCTGGCGGCGGACTTGATGATCATCAGCCGCCCGCCGCGGGTCATCTCATAGGCGTTGCCGTCGGCCGCCACCATCGGAGCGGGAAAGCCCGGGCCGAAGTTGTAGACCAGGTAGCTGCCGCGGGTCGACGCGATGGCCGCCGCCAGTTGATCGCGGGCCTCGGCACGCGCGACCGCCGGCGTCAGCACCGCGCCGGCCGCGCACAGCACGGCCAGCGTCGCCAGCGCGGTCCGCACGGGCCCGGACCGGATGCGCCTCGGTGTGTTGGCTGGGGTCCGCACGTTGACCCCTTTCGGTGCGGCGGCGACGTACGACGGCATCACACAGATTAGTCACATGCACCACACAGTCAACTTTGGTAACAGGTGGGGAACGGTTCGGGATCAACCGAATCACGTTGCGCCACTGGGGATCCCGAGTGTGCGTGTGGCGCCGGATGCGTCAGTCGGCGGCGGCCTGCAGCAGTTGACCCATCCTGGGAATGACGGTCTGCAGCGCCTTCAGTGGCCGGATCATCACGGTGAACGACACGATCTTGCCGTCCTCCGACCAGTGGATCATGTCGATGCCCTCGACGAAGATGCCGTCGAGTTCGGCGCGGAACTGAAGGATGGCCGACCGGTCGTTGTACCAGTGCTCGACGTAGTGAAAGCCGGTGTCCGCGAACATCTTTTCGGCCGCCAACAGGTAGGCGGTGGTCTTGGCCCGGCCCTCCTGCGGGGTGAACACCGCGGGGGAGCAGAACGTGACGTCGTCGGCCAGCAGATCGTCGAGCAGTGCGGGGTCGGCGGATTCCAGGAAGGCCAGCCAGCGGGTGATGACGTCGGGGACCATGTCGGGACCTGCCTTCGGCTCGAGGGTGGACATCTCAAGATCCCATCACGTTTCGGGCCCGGCCGGCCGGGCGGCCTCCAGGGCACCCGGGATCCGGTGATAGCCCCGGCGGTCGTAGACACGGGTAATGATGCCGCCCAACAGCAGTCCGATGATCAGGCCGACCGTCGTCATCTGCAGGGCGTGGCCAAGGCCGGCGGCGGCGCGGCCGTCGAAGTAGAGCAGCGCGCGCACACCCAGGAACACCTGGTGCATCGGCTCGAAGGTGGACAGCCAGCCGAACAGCCGCGGCGCCGCCTCCAACGGCACCGTCGCCCCCGCCGACGGAAGCCCGAGGATGACGAACACCAGCAGATTGACCAGCAGGCCCATGGTTCCCAGCGCCGCGATGACCGACGACGCGGTGACCCCGACCGCGGTGATCGCGAAGGCGCCGAACGCCCACAGTCTCCACCCGTGCGGGATCGGCATGCCCAGACCGTGCGCGATCGCCAGGTACACCCCGGAGGTGATCAGGCCGAGCAGCGCCATCATCGCCCACTTGAGCAGCAGGGTGCGGAACCGGGAGATGGAGACCTGTTCGGCGAAGTGGTAGACCGGGCCGATCTCGGCCGGGAGGTAGCCGAGCATCGAATCCACCAGGGTGCTGACGACCAGGCTGCCGGTGAACCCGGCCAACAGCAGCAGCAACGCGTAGTAGAAGGCGGACAGCCCGTTGCCGGTGCCGCCGGGAAGCGGGTTGTGCACCTCGGTGTGCACGTCGACCGGAGCGGCCAGGGCCAGCGTCACGCCGCCGGGCAGCGGGTTGCCGGCCTGCGCGGCGACCTGAGCCGAAATACGCTTGCCCAGTTCGGCATTCGCCTCGGCGGTGGCCCGGCTCAGGGTCTGTCCGGCGATGCTGGACGCCAGCGTCCCGGCCCGCGGGTTGGTCGACGTCGTCACCGTCGGGCGCACCGCGGCGCCCGGCTGCAGCGCCGACTGTGCGAACGCGTCAAGCCGTTGCGAGAAATCGGCGGGAATGGCCAACTGCCCGTACGCCTTGCCGGTGTCCAGCTGGGTGGCGGCATCCGCCGCCGACAACTCCCGCAGGTCGAACTTCGATCTGTCCATCGTGGCGGTCAGCTGGTCGATGAGCTGCCGGCCGGTGGGACCGGCGTCCTCGTTGACCACGACGATCGGGAAATGGCGGATGTTGGTGGTGGGGTTGAGGATTCCGCCCAGATACAGCCCGGCCAGCGCCGACAGCAGGGCCAGCGTGACGCAGATCGGAACCACCCAGAACCGGACCGTGCGGGGCGCACGGGGAATGGACAGCTGATCCGGCGCGGCGTGTCGCGGTGCGGCCGGCGGCGGGGATTGGGTCATGTCGCTCCTCTTCGTACCGGAGCGAGGGTATGCCCAATGCGGCCGACGGCGTCAATCCCGTGGCGCGGCTTACGTTCGGGGCGCATGGGTGTCCGGTGCCACCCTCGGTGCCGGGAACGCCTACGCCGCCAGGTTTGCGTGCATCTCCCAGACCAGGATCTCGGCCGGCTCGAGCGCGGTGACCCGTTGGCCGCCGGTGGCGGTGAACCGGACCGCGTCGCCCTCGTGCAGCGGGCCGGCGCCCTCCAGCGTCACCTCGCCGCGGGGCACGAACAGGTGCAGATACGGCGCCTCGGGCAGTTCGGCGGCCTGCCCGGGTTGCAGCCGCGCACCTTTCAGGGCCGCGTCGCGGTTGCGGATGGTGATGGCCGCCTCGCCGCGATGCCGGGGCATGCCGGATGCGATGGTGACCAGTCCGCCCGCGAGCAGTTCGTCGTCGATCTCCAGCTGCTGGTAGCCCGGGTCGGCGCCGGATTCGTCGGGCACCACCCACATCTGAACGAAATGCACTGGCTCACTGTGGCTTTCGCCGCCAGTCACGGTCCAGCTGTCGTTCTTCTCCGAGTGCAGGATGCCACGGCCGGCCGACATCCGTTGCGCCAGGCCGGGATAGATGACCCCGGAGTGGCCGGTGGAGTCCTGATGCACCAGCGATCCGCGCAGCACCCACGTGACGATCTCCATGTCGCGGTGCGGATGGGTGTCAAAGCCGCGGCCCGGCGTCACGGTGTCGTCGTTGTTGACCAACAGCAGTCCGTGGTGGGTGTTGAGCGGGTCGTAGTGGTGGCTGAACGAGAACGAATGCCTGGAGTCCAGCCAGTCGACAGCGGTCTTGAACCGGTCCTCGGCGCGCCGGATGTCGATCACGGGGATCACGGTTCCCAGCCTAACGATTCGCCCATCTGCTCAGCGTCAGCTGCGAACCACACTCCGACAACGCCGCAACCACCGCTGAACAGATGGATGGGTGGATGCACGGGTGCTTGCGCGGCCGTTTTCCGCGGTTCGTAGGCTGGCGCGCATGGATCTCAACGGAACAAGTGCAATCGTCACCGGCGGCGCGTCGGGAATCGGGGCGGCCACCGCGCGCAAACTGGCCGACCGGGGCGCCGCGGTCGTCGTCGCCGACCTGCAGGCCGACAAGGGTGAGGCGCTGGCGAAGGAGATCGGCGGCGCGTTCGTCACCGTCGATGTCACCAACACCGGGCAGATCGAGGACGCGGTCAACACCGCGATGGACCTCGGCCCGCTGCGCGCTCTGGTGAACTCCGCGGGCATCGGCTGGGCGCAGCGCACCATCGGCAAGGACGGCGAGTTCGCGTCGGCGCACAACCTCGACGCGTACAAGAAGGTCCTGGCGATCAACCTGGTCGGCACGTTCGACTGCATCCGCCTTGCCGCCACCGCCATGAGCCGCCTCGACCTCACCGACACCGGCGAGCGCGGCGCCATCGTGAACATGACCAGTGTCGCGGCGTTCGACGGCCAGATCGGCCAGGCCGCCTACTCGTCGTCCAAGGGCGGCGTGGTCGGCCTGACGCTGCCCGTCGCGCGCGACCTGTCCGCGGTCGGTATCCGGGTGAACACCGTCGCGCCCGGCCTGATCGACACCCCGATCTACGGCGAGGGCGAGGCCTCCGAGGCATTCAAAGCCAAGCTCGGTGAGTCCGTGCTCTTTCCGCACCGGCTGGGCAAGCCGGAGGAGCTGGCGTCGATGGTGCTCGAGCTGATCACCAACTCCTACATGAACGCCGAAGTGGTCCGCGTCGACGGCGGCATCCGGATGCCACCCAAGTAGGCAGCCGACTCGTCGCCGCCGATTTCGTGCGCGACGCACGGCCGATCAGACCAGAATGGGCGGGTGCCTACAGAACCTGATCGAACCGGCAAGGTGTCCATCGTCGGTATGGGCAGCGTCGGAACGGCGATCGCCTACGCCTGCCTGGTCCGCGGTTCGGCCGCCTCCCTGGCCCTCTACGACATCTTCGCCAAGAAGGTCCGGGCCGAGGTGCTCGACCTCAACCACGGCTCGCAGTTCGTGCCGCACTGCCCGGTCGACGGCGGCGACGACCTGGCCGTCACCGCCGACTCGCAGGTCATCGTGGTGACCGCCGGCGCCAAACAGAAACCGGGCCAGACGCGGCTGGAACTCGCGGCCACCAACGTCGCGATGGCGCAGGAACTCACCCCGAAGCTGGTCGAGCTGTCGCCCGGGGCGGTGATCGTGTTCGTCACCAACCCCGTCGACGTCATCACCTACGCCGCCGTGAAATCGGTGGACCTGCCGCCGGGACGGATCTTCGGCTCCGGAACGGTGCTGGACTCCAGCCGGTTCCGCTATTTGATCGCCGAGCTGGCGGACCTGGCCGTCGCCAACGTGCACGGGTTCATCGTCGGCGAGCACGGCGACTCGGAGATCTCGCTGTGGTCCAGTGTGTCGATCGGCGGTGTGCCGGCCGCCCGGTTCCAGTCCGGCGGAAAGCTGTTGTTCGACAAGGAAACCCAGTCCAAAATCTCCCACGACGTGGTAAATGCGGCGTACGAGATCATCGAGGGCAAGGGGGCGACCAACCTGGCGATCGGGTTGTCGACGGCGCGCATCATCGAGGCCATCCGCGGCCATCAGCACCGGGTGCTGCCGGTCTCCACGCTGCAGACCGGGATCTACGGGATCGAGGACGTCTGCCTGTCATTGCCCACCGTCGTCACGGCCCAGGGCGCCGGCAAGGTGCTGGAAATCCCGCTGTCGGAACCCGAGCTGGCCGGACTGCAGGCGTCCGCGCAGACCCTGCACGACGCGTGGGCGTCGGTGACTAAAGGCTAAATCCGTTCGGGCAGGCCGAATTTCGGGAACACCGAGGTGTCCAGGAACGCCACGACGTGCGAGATGCCGGCCGGGGTGACGTCCAGCACGTGCAGCTGAAACGGTTCGTGCGCACCGGTCTGCGGGTTGCGCATGTACATCGCGGCGCCGGGCTGGCCGTTGGCGGTCAACGGCAGCAGCCGCATGTCGCCGGCCTTCTCGGCCGGGCAGTTGTGATGGATCAGGGTGCCGATCGTCTGCGGTCCGCGGTACCAACCGGTGAACGGCGGCATCTCCCAGACGGCATCGGCCGTGAACATCGTCACCAGGGTGTCGATGTCATAGTCCTCGAAGGCGGCGACATAGCGGGCCAGCAGTTGCCGGGCCTCCGGCGAATCGGGCGCGGTGAGCACGTCGTCGCGGCTCGGGCCGACGCTGTCGAGTTGCGCGCGGGCCCGCTGCAGCAGGCTGTTGACGGCCGCGGTGCTGGCGCCGACGGCGTCGGCCACCTCGGCGGCTTTCCACTGCAACACATCGCGCAGCACCAGCACCGCGCGCTGGCGGGGCGACAGATGCTGTAGTGCGGCGATGAACGCCAGCCGCACGGACTCCCGGGAGCCGACGATGCCCGCCGGATCCGACTCCTCGTCGGGCAGCGGCTCCAGCCATGGCACCTCGGCGCGCGTCTCGAGTTCAGCGGTGGGATCCGAGTCGGGAGCGCCCAGTCCGACCGGCAGCGGCCGGCGCTGACGGCCCTCCAGTGCGGTCAGGCAGGTGTTGGTGGCGATGCGGTGCAGCCACGTGCGCACCGACGATTTGCCCTCGAAGCGGTCGTAGGCCTTCCAGGCCCGCAGGTAGGTTTCCTGCACCAGATCCTCGGCGTCGTGCAGCGAGCCGGTCATGCGGTAGCAGTGCGCCAGCAGTTCCCGGCGATACCGCTGGGCATCGGCCAGAAAAACGTCCGGACCGTCGGATTCACCCTCGGCGAGCAGGCTCACCGTACCGAGCTTACGTCCGCCCGCCGACAACGGATCGCTACGCTGCTCAGCATGCCCGAATCGCAGACCACGCGCTCCGAGCGCAGCTTCGACGGTGTCGGCGGGGTCCGGATCGTCTACGACACATGGACGCCGGAGGGCCCCGTCAAGGGTGTCGTGGTGCTCTCGCACGGCTTCGGCGAGCACGCCCGGCGCTACGACCACGTCGCGCAGCGGTTCGGCGCGGCGGGTCTGGTGACCTACGCCCTGGACCACCGCGGGCACGGCCGCTCCGACGGTAAGCGGGTCTACGTCCGCGACATCGCCGAGTACACCGGTGACTTCGACACCCTGGTCGGGATCGCCCGGCGCGAACATCCGGGAGTCCCGGTGATCGTGCTCGGCCACAGCATGGGCGGCGGAATCGTGTTCGCCTACGGCTCCGACCATCCGGCCGACTACGACCTCATGGTGCTGTCCGGCCCGGCGGTGGCCGCCCAGGACGGCGTCTCACCCGCGCTGGCCATCGTGGGAAAGCGGCTCGGGGCGGTCCTGCCGGGGATTCCCGTGCAACAGCTCGACGCCGACGCGGTGTCCCGGGACCCCGCCGTGGTCAAGGCGTACAACGAGGACCCCCTGGTCTGGCACGGCAAGGTGCCCGCCGGGGTGGCCCGGGCGCTGCTGCTGGTCGGGGAGTCCATGCCGCAGCGGGCCCGCAGCATCACCCGGCCGGTGCTGGTGGTGCACGGCTCCGATGACCGGCTGATCCCGGCCCGTGGCAGTACGGCGATGGTCGACCACCTCGGCGCCGAGGACGCCCACCTCAAGATCTACCCCGGTCTGTACCACGAGGTCTTCAACGAACCGGAACGGGACCGGGTGCTCGACGACGTCGTCGCCTGGATCGGCTCCCGGATTTGACCGCGTCCTCGAAGACCGTGAAAACCCTTGTCGCGGTGGCGGTTCTGCTGACGGCGCTGCTCGGCTGCGCCCACCACACGACGGCCTGGGTCGACGACGAGGTCACCTTCACCGCCGACGGGCTGACCATCCACGGCACCTACCGGCACCTCGCGGGCGGGCCGGCCGGCCCAGCGGCGCTGCTGATCTCCGAGAGCGGGATGACCGACCGCAACGGTGACAATGCGGTGGCCGGACCGGTGGGCAACATGCGTCAGCTCGCCGAGTACCTGTCCGGCCACGGGCTGGCCAGCCTGCGCTACGACAAGGTCGGTACCGGGCAGACCGGTCTCGGCCCGTATGCGGCACATCCCGCCGACGTCGGCAGCGCGGTGTTCACCTCGGGCGCCCGGGCGGCCGTCGGGTTCCTGGCCAGCCAACCGGGCACCGACCGGGAACGCCTCTCGGTGTACGGGCTCGGCGAGGGCACCACGCATGCGATGGCGCTGGCCACCGACGCGTCGGGCGGGGCACCGCGAATTCACGCCCTCGGTCTGCTGCAGCCGCTGCCGGGACGGTATCTGGACCTGATTACGGCACGGGTCGAACGGGACACCGCCGCGGCGGTCAAGGCGGGCAGCAAGACCGCCGCGCAGGCCGACGGTGTCGTCGCGGCCTGGACCGCCGCCGTCGCGCAGGCCCGCAGCACGGGCACGGTGCCTCGGGGCCAACTGCCCGACGGGCTCAGCGCGATCCTCAACACCGCCAACGTCAAGGCCGTCGTCGAGGCCGACCGGATCGACCCGGTGGCCGAGGCGGCCCGCATTCCCGCGGCCACCCGCGTCCTGCTGACCTGTTCGGACACCGATGCGCAGGCGTCCTGCGCAGATCTCGGGCCGCTGACGGCGGCGCTGGCGCACACCGATCTGACGGCCGTCGAACTCAAGGGTGTGAACCATGTGCTGCGCGACGACCCGACCGACAACGTGGCCAACTATGCCAAGAAGGATCCCCTGTCGCCGCAGTTGATCTCGGCACTCGACGCATTCGTCGCCAAGTAGGGCGTTGTCGATGAAAGTGCAACTGGGGACAACCGCCGCCTGTCCGTTGTCCCGGTCCGCTCGCGGACGAGGACGTCGCCGCCTTGCCCTAACCTGGCGGCCATGACCGACGACAAGAT
>ERZ724513.1339-NODE-1339-length-12343-cov-7.944580_pt1 | contig 12343 bp, 8 predicted proteins | sample MGYA00376046_ERZ724513 | MGnify/ENA primary metagenome ERZ724513 (study PRJEB28724, sample SAMN07190883) | activated sludge metagenome | isolation source: activated sludge of sewage treatment plant in Hong Hong | place: Hong Kong | collected 2016-03-17 ... | reverse complement strand
GTCTTGAGATCCCGGGGCAGCCCGGGATGACGGGGGTCGCGGCGCGTGAGGGATCTCGGGCGAGCCGTGTGTGATCGGGGGCGGGGGTGTCGGCTTGGAGATCCCGGGGCAAGCACGGGATGACTGGGTGGCCGCTCGTGAGAGGAGCCTGGTGTGACGGGGGCGAGGGGTGCCGGCTTGGAGATCCCGGGGCAAGCCCGGGATGACGAAGTCCCGGGCGGGACTGGGCGACGCGGACGGCTGCAGTGACTTGGAGATCTCTTCAGCCATACCGAGCACCCGCACGAAACGCGACCCACGACGCGTGAGTGAAACTCAAGCGGCGTGCGTGACCCGTCCCGCGCACACCGTCAGGGCGGCACGGGTGGCCCTCAGCGAAGCGGCGGCGGCTGCCGAGTCGTCGCTGAGCGCCAGAGGATCGTGGTCGAGCAGCACCACGTCGCCCACGCCGCCCGTGACCAGTCGGCGGCCGTCCACCGAAGCGGCCAGCGCCTCACGCGCCGTCAACGACTGCTCGGCGTGCCATCCCGGCCGCTCGTCACCGCTGCGATGCACGGCCGTCGCGATCGCCAGCCACGGGTCGAGCGCGGCCACCGGGGCGTCCGAACCCAGCGCCAACTCGACGCCGGCGTTCAGCATCGTGCGTAGTGGAAAGGCGTTCGATGCCCGCTCGCCCCATACCCGCTCAGTGAGGTCGCGGTCGTCCAACAGGTGCGCAGGCTGCACACTCGCCCGCACTCCCAACTGGGCCAGCCGCCGTACGTCGCTCGGCGTGATCAGTTGTGCGTGCTCGATCGATCCCCGCGCGCCGCTCGCCGCGAAGGCGTCGATGGCCACCTCGTTGGCGCGGTCGCCGATGGCGTGCAGTGCCACCTGCAGCCCCGCGTCCTTGGCCCGCGACAGCAACTCACGCAGTTCGTCGAAGGAGTAGTTCGACTGGCCGCACGGGTGCTCGGGGGTGGCCGGACGATCGGAGTACGGCTCACGCGTCCACGCCGTACGACTGCCCAGAGACCCGTCGGAGATGATCTTCAACGGCCCCATCGTCGCCAGCCCGCCGGTGCCGGGCAACGCGTCACCCGTGCGAAGCCCCAGCCCGATCACCTCGTCGAGTTGGTGCGGGTAGACCCCCGCGCGCACCCGCACCGCGTCGGCACCGGCCGCGAACCTGGCCGGCCAGTCGAGAAACGAGTTCTCGAACTCGAAATCGATCAGACCCGTCACCCCCATGGCCGCCAGAGCCGCCATCGGCTCGACGAAATCCGACGGCTCCGGCGCCGCGCCCGGCAGCTCGTCCAGTCGGCGCAGCAACTCGAACCACTCGTTCTCGCTCACCGGTCCAGACCGTCGCCGCACCCCCAGAAGGTCGAACGCCGCCGAGTTGAGCCACCCGTTGTGCGCATCGCCCGACACCAGCGCCACCGCCCGGCCCCGGCTCACCGCGTCGAGTTCGGCAACGGTGCCGGGTCGCGGCCAGCCGGCCGAGCGGTAGCCGAAGCCCAGCAACGTCCGCCCCGAAGCGACGTTCTCGACGGCGCCGGCCACCGCGGCCAGCACGTCCTCTGCTCGCGTCGCTGAACCCAGCGGCAGCATGCACCCGGTGCGCACCCATTGCGCGGCGTGCACGTGGGCGTCCCACAAACCGGGAATGGCCCAGCGGCCTTCGCCCTCGACCACCTCGAGTTCGGCACTCGGCAACACGGGCCCGATCGCCTCGATCACCCCGGCCCGAATCGCCACGTCGATCGGCTCAGCCGACCCTTTCGAGCCGTCCAGATCGACCAGCCTGACCCGCCGCAGCAGCACCGAACCCGTCACCCGTGGAAGCCTAGTGCCGTGCTCGATCCAGACCTCGCCCGCGACCTGGCCGACCGGCTGCGCGACGCCGGCTACACCTACGACGGCGTCGCCGCCCGGCTCGGCCCCGAAGGCCTCGACGGGCTGGCGCGCAACTCGACCGTGCCGTCCGAAGCTGCTCTGCACGGCGCCCGCGACCCCCAGGCCACCCTGATTCGCGCGTTCGCGCTGCAACAGGTCGTCGAAGCCGACGCGTTGAAAGCCGTTCTGGGCCCGGCCGCCGACGCCCCTGAGCTGGTCGAACTCGACGGTGCTCGTGCTCGGGCCGCCATCGAGCTGCGGCCCTACGACTTCGAGCATGCCGGGGGCACCCACAGCGGGTGGCTGGCGTCCGACCTCACCCCGACCCTGGACGGCCGGCTGGCCCGTCCCCGCACCGACTTCGTGCTGGGCCTGTCGCCCGCCAGCATCACGCTGGCCCAGCTCACCATGCGCATGCCCGTCGACCGGGCCCTCGACCTGGGCGCCGGCTGCGGCGTTCAGGCGCTGCACCTGGCCACCCACGCAGCCCACGTGGTGGCCACCGACCTCAACCCGCGTGCCTGCGCCATGACCCAACTGACCGCCGCCCTCAACGACGTACAGGTCGACGTGCGGCAGGGCTCGCTCTACGAACCCGTCGACGCCGACACTTTCGACCTGATCGTCACCAACCCGCCGTACGTGATGTCGCCGCCCACCGGCCGCCGCCTGGTGTACCGCGAGGGCGACCACACCGCCGACGGACTGATGCGCGCCGTGGTCACCGGCGCACCGACGCACCTCAACCCCGGTGGCGCCCTGCAGGTGCTCGGCAACTGGGCGATCACCGCCGATCAGCCCTGGCAAGACCGCCTCGCCGACTGGATCGCACCGACCGGATGCGACGCCATGGTGCTGCAGCGCGAACGCCTCGACCCCTACGAGTACATCGAACTGTGGCTGGCCGACGCCGGGCTGACCGGCACCCCCGAGTACGCCCCCCGCTACGCCGAATGGGCCGCCTACTTCACTCAGCTGGGCATCGTGGGCGTCGGCATGGGCTGGCTCACGCTTTACCACGAACAACGGGACGACCCGTCGCTCACCTTTGAGGAGTGGCCGCACCAGGTGCACCAACCGGTCGGCCCCGCCTTCGCGGCCCACCCGGCAGCACTGACCGCCGCCCGGCAGCCCGACGCGGCCCTACTGGCCGCCACCCTCGTGGTGGCCGACGACGTCACCCAAGAAACCCTCGGACGCCCCGGCGCCGCCGACCCCGACCACATCGTGTTGCGTCGCAGCACCGGCTTCGGGCGGGCCGCCGAGGTCGACACCGGCCTGGCCGCGGTGGTCGGGGCCTGCGACGGCGACCTGCCGGTGGGGGTGCTGATCGGGGCCGTCGCCGACCTGCTCGACGTCGACGCGGACGCCCTGATCCCCGACCTGTTGCCCCGCCTGCGCCGGCTGATCGAGCAGGGCTATCTGGTGCCGACGGTCGGCCTCTGAGATCCCGGCGTGCGCCGGGATGACGCAGTGGGGCGCGTTGTTGGTGGAGCGTGTGGAGACCCCCGCCTGAGGTTTCGACACGCTCAACCAGCGAGTCGGCGGTTCTCTGAGATCCCGGCGTTCGCCCGGATGACACAGTGGATCCGTTGTTGGTGGTTCGGCGAGGGCGCGCGCCCACATGCCTGGGTAAATGCTGTGCAACGCGCAGGATTTGGCCCCTGGTGGTTGAGCCGCCGACCTTTGTGGCTACCATTCCCACCGGGGGGCCCTGCCCTCGAACCCTTAACCGCACTAGAGAGATATCCGTGGCAACAGCAGGCTTCAAGGCGCTGGTGATCGTCGAGTCACCGGCCAAGGCGACCAAGATCGCGAGCTTCCTCGGCAACAGCTATGTCGTCGAGTCGAGCCGCGGCCACGTGGCCGACCTGCCCACCGGCGCGTCCGAGGTGCCCGCCAAGTACAAGGGCGAGAAGTGGGCGCGCACCGGCGTCAACGTCGACAACGACTTCGAGCCGCTCTACGTGGTGCAGGCCGACAAGAAGGGCACCATTCGCGACCTCAAGGCCAAGCTCGCCACCGCCGATGAACTGCTGCTCGCCACCGACGAAGACCGCGAGGGCGAGGCGATCGCCTGGCACCTGCTGCAGCAGCTGAAGCCCAAGGTGCCGGTGCGTCGCATGGTGTTTCACGAGATCACCCCGCAGGCCATCGCCGAAGCCGTGGCCAACCCGCGCGAACTCGACATCGACCTGGTCGACGCCCAAGAGACCCGGCGCATTCTCGACCGGCTCTACGGCTACGAGGTCAGCCCGGTGCTGTGGAAGAAAGTCATGCCGCGCCTCTCGGCCGGCCGGGTGCAGTCGGTCGCGACCCGGCTGGTGGTCGACCGCGAGCGCGAGCGCATCGCGTTTCGCGCCGCCTCGTACGCCGGCATCGAAGCCGTGCTGAACGCCGGTGAAGACGCCGAGCCGTCCACCTTCGGCGCCACCCTGCAGCAGGTCAGCGACCTGCGCGTCGCCTCGGGCCGCGACTTCGACGCCCAGGGCAACCTGACCGGCAAGGGGCTGCTGCACCTGTCGAGCGATCAGGCCGAAACCCTGGCCGAGGCGTTGAAGACCGCCGGCTACGCGGTGGCGTCGGTCGAGGCCAAGCCGTACACCCGCCGTCCGTACGCACCCTTCCGCACCACCACCCTGCAGCAGGACGCGGGCCGCAAACTCGGCTTCACCGCTGAGCGCACCATGCGGGTGGCGCAAGACCTGTACGAGCGCGGCTTCATCACCTATATGCGAACCGACTCGGTGACCCTGTCGGCCACCGCCATCAACGCCGCCCGCGCCCAGGTGAAGCAACTGTTCGGGGGGCAGTACCTGCCCGACCAGCCGCGCATCTACACCTCGAAGGTCAAGAACGCCCAAGAGGCGCACGAAGCCATCCGGCCCGCCGGCGAGAACTTCGCCACGCCGACCCAGACCGGCCTGGCCGGCGACGGGTTCCGCCTCTACGAACTGATCTGGAAGCGCACCCTCGCCTCACAGATGAAGGACGCCGTCGGCGAGACCGTCACGGTGCGCATCGGGGCCACCCTGCCGCAACGCCTCGCCATCACCGACGCCACCACCGGCGAGATCGTCGAAACCGGACGCTGCACGTTCGGCGCCTCGGGCCGCACCATCACGTTCGCCGGCTTTCTCAAGGCCTACGTGGTCGGTGTCGACGACGACGAGACGTCCGACGACGCCCAGGCCCGGCTGCCGCAGTTGGTCGCCGGCGCTCCGCTGACCGCCGACGAGGTGAAGGCGGTCGCGCACGACACCCGCCCGCCGGCCCGTTACACCGAACCGTCGCTGGTGGCGAAACTCGAAGAACTCGAGATCGGCCGGCCCAGCACCTACGCCTCGATCATTCGCACCATCACCAGCCGCGACTACGTGTTCAAGAAGGGCTCGGCGCTGGTGCCCACCTGGCTGGCGTTCGCCGTCACCCGGCTGCTCGAAGAGCACTTCCCCAAGCTGGTCGACTACACCTTCACCGCTGCGCTCGAAGAGACCCTGGACGACATCGCCAATGGCCAGGCCGCCCGGCTGCAGGTACTCAACGACTTCTATTTCGGGCCGGACGGCAGTTCGCACGAGGGCCTGCACACCCTGGTGAACGAACTGGGCGAGATCGACGCCCGTGAGCTGTCGACCCACCCGCTGGGCGAGTCGGGCATCAACGTGCGGGTCGGCCGCTACGGCACCTACGTCGAAGACGCAGCTGGCCGCCGGGCCAACGTGCCCGAAGACCTTCCCCCCGACGAACTCACCGCCGACTACGCCGAACAGTTGCTCGAACAGCCCGTCGGCGAAGAGCGCGAGCTGGGCACCGACCCCGACACCGGCCTGCCGGTGGTGGCCAAGAACGGCCGCTACGGCCCCTACGTCACCGAGGTGCTGCCCGAGGATTCGCCCAAGGGCGCCAAGCCGCGCACCGGGTCGCTGTTCGCCTCCATGAGCCTCGACACCGTGACCCTGGCCGACGCGCTCACCCTGATGAGCCTGCCGCGGGTGGTGGGCACCGCCGCCGATGGCGTCGAGATCACCGCCCAGAACGGCCGCTACGGCCCGTACCTGAAGAAGGGCACCGATTCGCGCTCGCTCACCAGCGAGGAGCAGATCTTCACCATCACGCTGCCCGAGGCCGAGGCGATCTACGCCCAGCCGAAGACCCGTGGCGGTGCCCGGGCGGCCGCAGCGCCGCTGAAAGAGTTGGGCAACGACCCGGCCACCGGCAAGCCGATGCTGATCAAAGACGGACGCTTCGGCGCCTACGTCACCGACGGCGAGGTGAACGCCACCCTGCGCAAGGAGGATTCGGTCGAGGCCATGACGGCCGATCGGGCCGCCGAACTGCTGGCCGAGAAGCGCGCCAAGGGGCCCGCGCCGAAGCGCAGCACCCGTCGGACGGCCACCCGCAGCACGTCCAAGCGGGCACCCGCCAAGCGGAAGTAGTGGTCAATGCCCGGCGGTGAGGTGCTGCGGTTCGACCTGCCCCCCACGGCAGCGGTCGCGAACCTGACCGGCGCGGCCACCGGCATTCGGCGCATGGTCGCCCGACCGCCCGCCGAGTCGACCGCCACCGTCATCGACACCGCCGACCACCGGCTGCTCGACTGGGGTATCGAGCTGTCACGCATCGTCGAAACCGGTCAGTGGGTGTTGCGCGCCCCCGGCTGGGTGCCGCCGCTGCAGGCCGAGACGGTCTCGCCCCAGGCCGAAGACGAGTTGCCGCCCGAATTGGCCGACGTGCTGGTGCCGTTTCGGCGGGGCGGCATTCTGGGCCCCAAACTCAAGGTCGAAACGCTGCGCCGCCGGTTCTCGCTGGCCGGCGACGACGGCGTGCCGTTCGGCGAACTCACCGACGAACGCCACCGGGTGCTGAGCCACGCCGGTCAGGTGACCTCGTACCGCGACGTCACCCTGCGCATTCCCGCCCCGAGTGTTGACCAGGTGCAGGCCATCACCGCCGCCTTCGTCGCCGCAGGCGGCACCGTGGTCGACGGCTTCGCCACGCTGGCGTCGCGGCTCGGGCTCGCGCACCAAAGCCAACGGCGCAGCGCGCTGTCGGCCAGGGCCCCGATCGAAGAGTTCGTGGCGGCCCAGTTCGAGTCGCGCTGGCGACGCCTGCTGCTGGCCGATCTCGCCGCGCGCACCGGCTCGGGCGACGACGCGGCGCTGCACGAGGGCGTCCAGGCCGTGGGTGTCGAACTGGCCGGCTTGGAGCCCCTGCTGCAGCCGGCCTGGGTGCACGAGGCCGAGCAGCGTGCCGCGACCGCGGCCGAGTCGACCCGCCCCTTGCAGCACACCGTGCGCTGGCTGCGCCTGTTGGACGTCGTGGCGCAGGGCGCCACCGCTCCGCCGCTGGGACCGGTGGCCGGCCGCATCACCGGCCCGGTCTTGGCGCAGGAACTCGAGGCGTTGGTGCAGACGGTGCTCGACCAGTGCCGCACGCTCGCACCCTATTCGGACGACGCCCGCTGGGTGCGTGCCCGCCAGGTGACCGCCCGCGCCCTCGCCCTGAGCACGCTGGCCAGGGACGTGTTCGGCAAGCCCGCCAAACAGTTGCGCAGGTGCCTCGAGCCGGTGGTGGACGCGCTGTCGGGCACGATCAGGCCCGACCCGGCGTCGCTGACCCGTGACCTGCACAACTTGAGCACCGCCGAGGTGTTCGAGGCCGGCCGCGCCTACGAACGCACGGTGCTGACCGTCGACTACGAACGGCAGAACTTCGTGCGTGACTGGCCGGCCTGGGGCGAGCGTGTGCGCGCACGGATGATCCGCCCCCGGGTGCCGCACGTCCGTCCGACGCCGGTCGAGCCGTTGGTCGAGCCTGTCGAGACCCACGATCCGCCGGTCGAGCCCGTCGAGACCCCCGAGCCACCCCAGCGGGGGGCCCGGTGACCGGCCTGTTCGTGGTGTTCGAAGGCGGCGACGGCGTCGGCAAGAGCACCCAGACCAAGCTGCTCGCCGAGTGGGCGACGGGCCAGGGGCTGGACGTCAGGGTCACGTTCGAACCGGGCGACACCGCCGCGGGGCAGTTGATTCGGCGCATCGTGCTCGACCCCGCCACCGGCGAGCTCGACCCCCGCGCCGAGGCCCTGTTGTACGCCGCCGACAAGGCCCATCACCTGTACGAGGTGGTGCGGCCGGCGCTGGCGCGCGGCGAACTGGTGATCTGCGACCGCTACGTCGACTCGATGCTGGCCTACCAGGGCGCCGGCCGGGTGCTCGATCTGGACGAGGTGGCCGGCATCGCCCGCTGGGCCACCGACGGACTGGTGCCCGACCTCACCGTGCTGCTCGACCTGGAGCCCGAGCACGCCGTCGGCGCCATCGCCGAACCCGACCGGCTCGAACAGGCCGGCGCCGACTTTCATCAGCGGGCGCGGCGGTTCTTTCTCGACCTCGCCGCCTCGGACCCTTCCCGCTACCTGGTGCTGCCGGCGCGCGACCCGATCGAACGCATCGCCGAGCAGGTGCGGCACCGCGTGCAGCAGGAGTTGTCGGCGCAAGCTGGCAAGATCGACCCGTGAGCGTGTGGGCCGACCTGGTGGGGCAGCAACGGGTGGTCGACGTGCTGCGCCGGGCCGTTGCCGGCGGGCCGCACGCCATGTCGCACGCGTGGCTGATCACCGGCCCGCCCGGCTCGGGGCGATCGAACGCTGCCCGTTCGTTCGCCGCCGCGTTGCAGTGCGAAAACGGTGGCTGCGGCACCTGCAACAACTGCCGAACGGCGTTGTCGGGGGCCCATCCCGACGTCACCCTGGTGCGTACCGAGCAGCTCTCGATCGGCGTCGATGAGGTGCGCGAACTCGTTCGCCGCGCCGCCATGTCACCCACGCTGGGCCGCTACCAGGTGCTGGTGGTCGAAGACGCCGACCGGGTCACCGAACGGGGCGCCGACGCACTGCTCAAGAGCATCGAAGAGCCGGCCCCGCGCACGGTCTGGTTGCTCTGCGCACCGACGCCGGACGACGTCGTGGTCACCATCAGGTCGCGCTGCCGCGCCGTGCACCTGTCAACGCCCAGCAACGCCGCGGTGGCCGAGTTGCTGGTGCGGCGCGACGGGGTGCCGTCCGAGCTCGCGGCGTTCGCGGCACGGGTCGCGCAGGGGCACATCGGCCGGGCCCGCATGCTGGCTCGGCACGAACCCGCCCGCATTCGCCGGGCCGAACTGCTCAAGCTGCCCAGCCGGCTGGTCAGCCTGCCCGACTGCCTCACGGCGGCGGCCAATCTGGTCGAGGCCGCCGGTGAAGAGGCGGCCGCCACCACCACCGAACTCGACGCCCGCGAGCGGGCAGAACTGTCCGAGGCCCTCGGGTTCGGGGCCAAGGGCGCTCGCCCGCGCAACGCGCAGGCCGCCCTGCGCGAGCTCGAAGACCAGCAGAAGGCGCGCGCCAAGCGGCTGCAGCGTGACGCGCTCGACCGGGTGCTCACCGAGCTCACCACGTACTACCGCGACGTGTTCTGCGTGCAGTCGGGGGCCACGAAAGACCTGATCAACGCCGAGTTGCGGCCCGAGATCGAGGCCATGGCCGCACGCGATGCGCCCGAACGCACGTTGCGCCGCATCGACTCGATTCTCGAGTGCCGCACCGCACTGGAGGGCAACGTGGCCCCGCTGCTGGCCATGGAATCGCTGATGATCGGGCTGGCCGTCTCTGTGTGAGCTGAGCCGTCGGCCCTGGCGCTGCGGACGCCCTGGTGCGTGCTCCCAGTCGTTGGTCGAGCCTGTCGAGACCGCTCATGGCTAGGGGTTTCGACACGTTCAACCAACGGATGATGCGTGGATCCGTGAACTTCTAGCTGCGCGCGGACTCAGCAAGGATCAGCAGCGCTGCGTGTCGGTCGGCGGCGGGGCAGAGGCCGACAGGCACGATGGAACTCAACCCGTGCGGAGGAGAACCATGACCCACACCGTTGAAGACGAGCAGACCATGCACCAAGGTGGCGAACAGTCGCGCACGCCGCGGCTGCCCGAGCCGCCGAGCTTCGACGACGGTGCCGACGAGCGCACCCGGGTGCAGCCCGCCGTTGCGGCTGCCGTCGAGGCCGACCCGCCCACGCAGCAACAGCCCGTCGTGCCCGACGACGCGATCTTCCGCGCGCAGAGCGTCAGCACCCCGAGCGAGTTGTCGCCCGAAGAGGCCAAATTGGCCGCCGAGCGGGCGGCACGACGTGAGGCGCGTACGCAGGCGCTGGCGCAGCCCGACGTGCGCACGATCGCCACGCCCGAACCGGTGGTGGTCACCCGCCGCACCACAGACCGCTTTCTCGGCGCGTTCGCCCTGTTCGGGCTGCGCCTGGTGGTGGCCGCGATCATGGCGATTCGTGGTCTTGAGATCGTCACCAACCTGCCCGCGGCAGAGGCGCTGTTCGCCACCACGATCATTCCCGAGCCCCGCATCACGGCGATGGTCACCGGTGGTGCCGCCCTGGCGATCGCGGTTGCGCTCGTGTTCGGCCTGCTCACCCGCGTGGCCGGCCTGGGCGTGTTGTTGATCGCCAGCGGGGCGCTCGCCTTCGTGCAGTGGGGCTTCTGGAGCCCGTTCGTGCCCGGCCGCTCCGGTTTCATCGGCGAACTCGAACTGCTGCTCGCCGCCGTCGGACTGGTGTTTCTCTGCGTCGGTGGGGGCGGGTTCAGCCTCGACCGCAGCTTCCGCAAGAGCCGCGAGAAGGACCGGCTGCTCGACCAGGGCCTGTGAGCCTGGCCCCCGTCCGGTTGTCGCGGTTGGCTAGATTGTGCGCGTGCGCACTCTTGGTCGCTGGGCGGTCGCAACGCTGGCGTTGACGCTTCTGGCGGCCTGCGTGCCGCAACAGACGCCCAGCCCGTCCGCGCCCGCCCCGAGCCCGTCGGCCACCGCCGCGGTGCCGTCCGGCGAGGTGATCGACGTGTCGCTGGTGCCGAACCTCGAGGTCGACCGGCCCACCTCGACCGACTCGAACGCTCAACCGGCGGGCTTCGAAGACGCGCCGAAGGGCGGCCTGGCCGGCTACACCAAACAGCAGCTCGACTGGAGCACCTGCGGCGGCAAGTACGAGTGCGCCGAGGTGCTGGCCCCGCTCGACTACGCCAACCCCGACGACCAGGCGATCACGTTGGCCCTGGCGAAGAAGGCCGCGACCAAGTCGCCCAAGCTCGGCACCCTGTTCGTCAACCCGGGCGGCCCCGGGGGGTCCGGACGCAACCTGGTCACCTACTTCGCCTCGACCGGCCTGGAGCAGTACGACATCGTGGGGTGGGACCCGCGCGGCACCAACGCCTCCACCCCGGTGAAGTGCTTCGACGACGAAGAGACCCAGGCGTTCACCGAACTCGACAGCTCACCCGACGACCCCGCCGAAACCGAGGCGCTGATCGTCGGCACCTGGCAGTTCGCCCAGTCGTGCCGCGAGCACAGCGGCGCCCTGCTCGACCACATCTCGACCGTCGACACGGTGCGCGACCTCGACCTGCTGCGCCAACTGGTGGGCGATGAGAAGCTCACCTTTCTGGGGTACTCCTACGGCACCCAGATCGGCTCGTACTACGCCGACGTGTTTCCCCAACAGGTCGGACGCCTGGTGCTCGACGCCGCCGTCGACATCACCGACGACGACTCGGTGATTCAGGCCATGGGCTTCGACCTGGCGCTGGGCAACTTCGCGGCCTGGTGTGCGCGGCAGAACTGCAGCCTCGGGTCGTCCAAACAGGCGGTGCTGAAAACGATCACCGACTTCTTCGACGAACTCGACGCCACCCCGCTGAAGGTCGGCGACCGGCCGCTCACCCAGACCATCGCGGTGAGCGGTGTGGCCGCCTACCTGTACGGGGGCATTCCGGCCTGGAGAACCCTGTCGAACGACCTCAAGTCGGCCCTGGCAGGCGACGGCACGCGGCTGCTCAAGGCGTCCGACGGGCTCAACGACCGCAACGAAGACGGCACGTTCGGGTCGCTGTTCTACTCGTTCCCCGCGATCGGTTGTGCCGACGGCTACGACAAGGGCGTGGTCGAGGCCGAGCAACGCTGGGTGATCGATCAGCAGAAGGCGCCGATTTTCGGCAAGTACTTCGGCCCCGGCTACACCTGCCCGCTGTGGACGGCGCGCAGCACGATTCAGTTCAAACCCACCGGCTCGGGCGCCGCGCCGATCGTGGTGGTGGGCGCCACCGGCGACCCGGCGACCCCGTACCAGAACGCCGTCACCATGGCCAAGCAGCTCGAGTCGGGGGTGCTGGTCACCTACGAGGGCGAGGGGCACGGCACGTTCGGCGGCAAGTCCACCTGCGTCGACCGGTTGGTGATCGACTACCTGGTCAACGGCACCGTGCCCACCGACGGGGTCAAATGTCAGTAGGCCGCCGAATCGCGTCGGTGCTGAGGCCTGCCCTATAGTTGGACGGCGCCGGTGCGTCCGGCAGGCCGCCTTAGCTCAGTTGGCAGAGCGATTCACTCGTAATGAATAGGTCTGGGGTTCGACTCCCCAAGGCGGCTCCA
>ERZ724513.1329-NODE-1329-length-12412-cov-4.219066_pt1 | contig 12412 bp, 14 predicted proteins | sample MGYA00376046_ERZ724513 | MGnify/ENA primary metagenome ERZ724513 (study PRJEB28724, sample SAMN07190883) | activated sludge metagenome | isolation source: activated sludge of sewage treatment plant in Hong Hong | place: Hong Kong | collected 2016-03-17 ... | reverse complement strand
CTCGACGTGTGGCAGAAGCGCCGCGGCCAGGCGTCCCTCACGGGCATGTTCGGCCGCAACAAGGAGGTCGCGGCAGCGACCCCGACCGAGACCGACCTGCTGGAGGAGCAGGCCGGCGCGGTCAACCCGACGGACCTGCGCTGAAGCGGTCCGTCCCAGACTTCCCGGCCACGCAGGGGTGGCCGGGCGGACCCGGGACAGCCAGGGCGGCTACCCGGTACAAGAAAGAGGTAGGGATGAAGAAGTTCGCAAAGGCCGCCGTTGTGCTGGCCGCCGCGGGGGCCCTGGCCCTCACCGGCTGCGGCGGGGGACGCACCGAGACCCCCGCCGCGAGTGGCAGTGGTTCCGGCGCGGCCGCAGGGTTCGCCAAGGACGCCGTGATCGGCGTCTCGATGCCGCAGAAGACCTCGGAGAACTGGGTTCTCGCCGAGCAGCTGTTCAACGACGGGCTGACCCAGGCCGGCTTCAAGGGCACCGTGCAGTTCGCCAACGGCGGCGTCACCGAGCAGCAGAACCAGATCTCGGCCATGATCGAGAAGGGCGCCAAGGTTCTCGTCGTGGGCGCCATCGACGGTTCCCAGCTCGGCACTCAGCTCGCCGCGGCCAAGCAGGCCGGCATCACCGTGATCGCCTATGACCGCCTGCTCACCAACACCCCCGACGTCGACTACTACGTGGCCTTCGACAACTACAAGGTCGGCGTGCTCCAGGGCACCGCGCTGCTGGACGGCCTGAAGGCCCGCAAGGGCGACAAGAGCAAGTGGAACGTCGAACTGATGGCCGGCTCGCCGGATGACAACAACGCCAAGGTGTTCTTCGACGGCGCCATGAGCGTGCTGCAGCCGAAGATCGACGACGGCACCCTGACCGTCCTGTCGAAGCAGACCAGCTTCGAGCAGGTCGTCACCCAGGGTTGGAAGGCCGAGAACGCGCAGAAGCGGTTCGACACCATCCTGTCCGGCTTCTACCAGAAGGCCGACCTCGACGGCATCCTGTCCCCGAACGACACCCTGGCTCGCGCGGCGATGACCTCGGTGAAGGACGCGGGCAAGCCGCTGCCGGTGGTCACCGGCCAGGACTCCGAGGTGGAGTCGGTGAAGTCGATCATGGCCGGGCAGCAGTACTCGACCATCTTCAAGGACACCAACCTGCTGGTCGCGCAGTCGATCAAGATGGTCCAGACCCTGCAGCAGGGTGGGACTCCTGAGGTCAACGACACCACGAGCTACAACAACGGTGTCAAGGTCGTCCCGTCGTACCTGATCCCGCCGGTCATCGTGACCAAGGACAACGCGGCAGAGGTGTACAAGAACGACAAGACCCTCGGCCCGCTCACCCAGGGCTGATCGTCCGACAAACCCGCAGGGGCCGGATCCGTACGGATCCGGCCCCTGTTCGTTCTGCCGGTCAGAAGCGGATGGTCTCCCCGGAGGCGGCGGAGGCGTAGATCGCCTCCAGCACCTCGGTCACCACGGCGGCCTGCTCGGGCAGCACCAGCGGGTCGTGGTCATCCCGGATCGCCTCGAGCCACTGCCGCGTCTCCAGGGTGCCCAACGTCGTGAAGCCGTCCGAACCGGGCGTGCTCGCGGTGGGTTCGGAGATGATCATGCGGTCCGCCAGCACCGTGTTCAGGCTGACCTCGTAGCCGGCGGCCGAGCGCTCGATCTCGGCGCCCCCCTCTGTGCCCATCAGTGTGACCGCGGCCTCGCGCGGGTTCTTGTCGTTGAGTGCCCAGGCGGCCTCGAGGAAGATCGTGGCGCCGTTCTTCAGCTTCACGTAACCGAATGCGGAGTCCTCAACGCTGAACGTGGCCGGGTCCCAGCCGCCGCCGGGGTTGCCCTGCGGCTTGTCGCGCAGCTTGGAGTACACCGAGCCGGTCACCGACTCCACCTGGTAGTCGCCCAGGTACCACAGGGCCAGGTCGAGGGCGTGGGTGCCGATGTCGATCAGTGGCCCGCCGCCCTGCTTCTCCTTGTCGGTGAACACGCCCCAGGTCGGCACCCCCCGCCGCCGCACGGCGTGGGCCTTCGCCACGTAGATCTCACCGAGTTCGCCGGCGTCGACCGCGCCGCGCAGGAATTGGGTGTCCTGACGGAACCGGTTCTGGTAGCCGATGGTCAGCTTCTTGCCGGTGCGCTTCGCTGTCTCCACCATCTGACGGGCCTCTGCGCCGGAGATGGCCATCGGCTTCTCGCACATCACGTGCTTGCCGGCCTCGAGGGCGGCGCAGGTGATCTCGCAGTGGCTGACATTCCAGGTGCACACGTAGACCACATCGATGTTCGGATCGTTGACGATCTCGTGGTAGTCGGTGGTGGTGTAGGCGTCAGGGGCGAAGTCCTGCTTCGCCTTCTCCGCCCGCTCGGGGAGGAGGTCGCAGATGCCCACGATGTCGCACAGGTCGGAGTTGGCCGCCAGGCCCTCCAGGTGCTTGAGGGTCCCGATGAACCCGACACCGATGATGCCTACCCGGAACTTGCTCACAATCACTCCTTCGTAATCGGCGGTGCCCTCCACCGGTTCAGCACGGGTGAGAGCGCGTTCATCCTATCTGCCCTATGCTGAGAGCGCGATCATTTCCCGCAACAGGAGGCATTGTGGCCACACTCAGCTTGCAGCTCTACACCCTTCGCGACCAGCTCACGTCCGACCGGGACGCGACCCTCGCCGCCCTCGCGACGATGGGCCTGGACGAGGTGGAGCCCTTCGGCATCGAGAACTTCGCCTGGCTCGCCGAGGGCCTCGCCGCGCACGGCCTGAAGGCCGGCAGCGCCCACGCCGGCCTGATCAGCGAGCCGGAGAAGGTGCTCGCCGCCGCGCAGGCGCTCGGCGTGAAGACCATCTTCCAGCCGTTCTGGGATCCCGAGAAGTGGCAGGATGAGGCAGGCATCCGCGAGCTCGCCACCGCGCTCAACGGACTCGTCGACGCCTTCGCTGCCGCGGGTATCTCGATCGGCTACCACAACCATGACTTCGAGTTCACCGCACCCGACGTCGACGGTGTGCCCGCCTACGACTTCCTGGTCTCGCTGCTCGATCCACGCATCGTGCTCGAGGTCGACACCTACTGGGCTGCGGCCGGCGGACGCGACGTGCCGGCGCTCCTGGACACCTACGGCGACCGGATCACCCACCTGCACGTGAAGGACGGCCCCCTGCAGCCCTCCCGCAGCGGCGCGGCCAACGTGGTCCTCGGCACCGGCCTGATGGATCTGACGCCGATTCTCGACGCCTCGGCCCACCGCACCTGGGTGGTCGAGTTCGACTTCGCCGCGATCGATCCGGTCGACGAGGTTCGGCAGAGCGTGGCGTACCTCAAGGCTCGCTGATGCCGGTCGGTGTCGGCCTCGTCGGCGCCGGCAACATCTCCACCCAGTACCTGACCCACCTCGCCACGTACCCCGACGTGCGGGTGATCGCGCTGGGCGATCTCGACGAGGCGCGGGCTGCCGGGCAGGCGAAGGCCTTCGGCGTGCCTGCCTCTGGCGGTCCGGATGCGGTGCTCGACCACCCCGACGTCGACCTCGTGGTGAACCTCACCATTCCGGCGGCGCACGTGGAGATCTCCACCCGGGCTGTCCGGGCAGGAAAGCACGTCTGGAGCGAGAAACCCCTCGGCCTCGACCGGGCGTCCGCGCGCGCCCTGCTGGACGAGGCCGCGGCCCGGGGCCTTCAGGTCGGCTGCGCCCCGGACACGGTGCTCGGTCCGGGCCTGCAGACAGCCCTGCGGTCGCTCGCGGACGGGGCGGTCGGGCGCCTGCTCACCGGCCTTGCGATCATGCAGAACCCCGGCCCGGACGCGTGGCATCCGAGCCCGGAGTTCTTCTTCTCCGCCGGGGGCGGCCCGGTGCTCGACATGGGGCCCTACTACCTCACGGCCCTCGTGCTCGCGCTCGGGCCGGTGACCTCCGTCGTCGCCACGGGCGGACGGGCCAGGGACGTCCGCACGATCATGGTCGGGCCGCGCGCAGGCGCCGATTTCCCCGTGACGGTGCCGACCACCGCCAACGTGCTGCTGCGGCACGCGTCCGGGCCGTCATCGGTGGCCCTGTTCTCGTTCGACTGGGGCCTGGCCCGCACCGGCGTGCTGGAGTTCCAGGGCTCCTCCGGCACGATCGTCGCACCCGACCCGAACCGCTTCGGCGGCACGGTGGCCACGCATGTCGGCGGCACGCTGGCTGACCGGGTGGAGATCCCCGACGCGGGCACCGGTCGGGGGATCGGGGTGGTCGACATGGTCCGCTCGCTGGCGGCTGGCGCGCCGCCGCGCGCCAGTGGCGAGCTGGCCTACCACGTGCTCGACATCATGTTCGCGATCGGCGAGTCGATCGAGTCCGGCGACCCGGTCGAGGTCACCTCGGTGCCTCCGGTCGCCCAACCGCTGCCGCCGGGCTGGAGCCCCCTGGTGGCCCAACCCTGAACCACCCTCGTCGTAGCCGGTCGAGGCGCCCGCACGCCGAGCCGCGGGACCTACCATCAGAGAACCACCAAGAGAGGAACACCATGAAGCTGGGAATGCTCACCGCCTGCCTGCCGTCCTGGTCGCTTGAGCAGATCGCCGAGTACGCCTCGGGGCAGGGCTACCAGTGCCTGGAGGTGGCCTGCTGGCCCGGCGGGCCGGGGCGGCCATTCGAGGCGTCCCACCTACCGGTCGCGCGCTGGAGCGGAGCCGACGTCGAGGCGACGAAGGCGCTGCTGGAGCGCACCGGGCTGGAGATCTCCTCGCTCGCCTACTACGAGAACAACCTGATCGGCGACCTCTCGCGCCGCGAGGAGATCCGCACCCACGTCAAGGCGTGCATCGACGCCGCCCAGTCGCTCGGGGTCGAGACCGTCGGCACGTTCATCGGACGCGACGTCACGAAGTCGGTCGTGGACAACATGGCGGAGGCCGAGCGGATCTTCCCAGAGCTCGTGGACTACGCCGGCGAGCGTGGCGTGAAGATCATCATCGAGAACTGCGTGATGGAGGGCTGGCACCCGGACGGCTACCCGGCCAACCTCGCCTACTCCCCGGAGCTGTGGGAGTGGCTGACCACGAAGCTCGGCCTGTACCTGAACTGGGACCCGTCCCACCTGACCTGGATCGGTATCGACCCGGTCGAGACCATCCGCCCGTTCGCGAAGTACATCGCCCACGCCCAGGCCAAGGACCTCGAGCTGTTCCCCGACAAGCGCAACCAGTACGGCTTCTTCGGCGTCGTCGACAAGGGCGGCAACCCGTGGGAGATGGGCTGGTGGCGGTTCCGGGTGCCCGGGCGCGGCACCGTCGACTGGCCGAGGGTCGTCGACCGCCTCTACGAGGTGGGCTTCACCGGCACCTTGTCGGTCGAGCACGAGGACCCCCTGTGGGGAGGAACCCCCGAGAAGGTCGTGGAGGGCCTGCGGATCGCCTACGGCACCCTGCGTCCGCTGATCGGGGACGTGGACCTCTAGGCACACCGCGGTACTTCGCGCAGAGCTCAGGGCCTGCTCACAGGTTCGACACAGGAAAGCGCGTCAGGCTCGGTTCATGGCCCGGCACGCAGGGCCGGAGACGGAGCGGTGGCGATGACGGAACTGATCACCTGGGAGGGGCTGTTCCTGGTGGCCATCGGCGTCATTGCGTTCGCCGCGGCCCACTGGGGTGGGCGCCGGCGGGGCAGCGGAAGTGCCGAGCCCGTTCCGGTCCGCGTCCGTACAGACCGGCGACCCTGACCCGCGGGCGCGCCCTGCGGTGGCCGGCTGGCCAGTGGTCCGGACGGTTCAGGGGTGGGCCGTCCGGACCGGGTCGTGTCCAGCCCTGACCCGGCGAGGTGGGGTCGGGCTCAGCCCACGCAGCCCTTCACTGTCTCGACGACCGACTGACGTACCTCCGCCTTCTGCGCGTCCGTGAGCCTGCCGAGCGGGCGGGTGAGGCGTGCGTCCGCCAGGCACTGCTGCTGCGCGCCGGTCAGCGCGGCGAAGCGGAAGCCGAGCCGCGGACGGGCGGAGACCTTCGCGGGCAACGTGACGTCGCAGGCCTTCAGCGCCGCCTGCACCTGCTGCTGCAGCTCCTTCACCTGGGCGTCAGTGAGCTTGCCCTCGGGACGCTGCAGGTTCGCGTCGGCCAGGCACTGCCGCTGCACGTCGGTGAGGGCGCGGTAGAACCAAGCGATGCGGGTGCTGTCGTCCGCCTTCGTTGTGGCGGCCGGCCCGGGAGCGGGCGTGGTCGGTTCGGCGGACGCCTGGACGGCGAACAGGCCGCCGGCGAGGGCCAACACCGCGGTGCCGGCAGCGATGGACGTGGTGAGCTTCATGGATCCCCTCCTGGTGGCTTCTGCCCTCGATGCTCCGCGGTCCGGCTGGGGGCGGCGTCAAGGAAAGCTGGAGATCTGCTGGAAGCCGGATCGGCGCCTCGATTCGGGGCAGGGGTAGCTGGCATCTTGTACGCGTGCAGGAAAGCCCGCGTGTGCTCGTGGTCGACGACGAGGAGAACATCTCGTTCCTTGTCGGCTCCGCACTGCGCCTGCAGGGCCACCGGGTCGAGACGGCCGGCACCGGCGCCGCTGCACTGGCCGCGGCCGCGGCCTTCGACCCGCAGGTGGTGGTGCTCGACATCCAGCTGCCCGACGTCGACGGCTACGAGGTGCTGCGCCGCATGCGCGCCGCCGGGAGCAGGGCCGCGGTGATCTTCCTCACCGCCCGTGGCACCACCGGCGACCGGGTCCGCGGCCTCACCTCCGGCGGGGACGACTACGTGGTGAAGCCGTTCGCGCTCGAGGAGCTGGTCGCCCGGGTCCAGGTGGCGTTGCGGCGGCGCGGCGAGGCGCCGGAGCCGGTCCACCGCTGGCAGGTGGGCGATCTGGTCCTGGACGCCGACGCGCACCGGGTCTGGCGAGGCGGGGCGGAGGTCACCTTGTCTGCGACCGAGTTCAAGCTGCTCGCGTGCCTGATCGCCAATGCCGGGCGGGTCGTCACCCGGGACCGGATCCTCGATGAGGTCTGGCAGTACGACTTCGGCGGCGAGTCGGCGATCATCGAGTCGTTCATCTCCAGCCTGCGCAAGAAGGTGGACGCCACCGGGCCCCGGCTGATCCACACCGTGCGCGGCGTCGGCTACTCCGTGCGGGAGCCGTGATGACGTTGCGCAGGCGGCTGGCCGCAGCAATCACCACGCTGCTGGTGGTGACCGCGCTCGCGTTCGTCGGGGTCGCGCTCTCCCAGCGCGCCTACCTGATCGCCCAGCTCGACGAGCGGCTCACCACTCTGACCACGGACGGCCGCGCGCTGCTCACCATCGCCAACCGGGCGGACGCGGGCAACGGCGCCGCGGCCGGCCTGCTCACCGACGTGTACATCGGTGTCCTGCGCACGAACGGCGCCTTGTTCACCGTGCTCACCCCCAACGCCGACCCCGGCCTGGTTCCGGTGCTGCTCGGCAACGAGCGGGACGCAGGGCCGCTCACCCGTGCGATCGTTGGTGGCGGGGAGCGCGTCCGGCTGGTCGAGGTGCCGCTCAACGGGGGCCGCTACGCCGTGGTTGCGCTCTCCATCGCCGGCGTCGAGGCAGCCTTCCGGCGGCTGCTGCTGGCGCTCGGCCTGGCCTGGCTCGGCGTCGCGGCCGTCACCGGCCTCGTCGCGTACTGGGTGGACCGACTCGGGCTGCGTCCGATCGCCCGGCTCACGTCCGCGGCCGATCATGTCACGGCCTCGGGCGGGCGCGCGCCGGTGCAGGTCGAGACCGCCGATCCGCAGACCGAGGCGGGACGCCTCGGCCAGGCCTTCAACGCCATGGTTTCGACCACAGTCGCGGGGCAGGAGGAGTTGCGCCGCTTCGTTGCGGACGCCAGTCACGAACTGCGCACCCCGCTGACGACGCTGCGCGGCTACTCCTCGCTGTACGCCGCCGGAGGGTTGGCGTCCTCCGAGGAGGTGGCCGACGCGATGGGCCGGATCAATGCTGAGGCGACGCGGATGGGCCGGATCGTCGACGATCTGCTCGACCTGACCGCGCTCACCGACAGCGCAGCGCTCGAGCTGCGTCCGCTCGACCTCGGCACGGTGGTCGAGGAGCTGGCCGCGGATCTGCGGGTCCGCAACCCCGATCGGGCCGTGGTCGTGGAGCGGGCCGGCACGACTGTTGTCCTGGCCGACCCCGACCGGGTCCGACAGGCTCTGACGGCGCTGGTGGCCAATGCGGTGAAGTACTCCCCGGACGGCTCCCCGATCGTGCTCGGTGCACAGCGACTCGGGCCGATGGTGCGGGCGCGAGTGGCCGACCGCGGTCGCGGCATCCCGGTCGAGGAGTTGCCCCGGGTGTTCGACCGGTTCTACCGGGTGCGGTCCGCTGCGGGTGCCGGTGGTCCGGCGCCGGCGACACCGAAAGGTTCGGGGCTCGGCCTTGCGATCGTCGCCGCGATAGTCTCGGCCCACGGTGGCCGGTACGGCGTCGACTCCGTTCCGGGGCAGGGCTCGACGTTCTGGCTCGAGTTGGCCGGCTCCGAGGGGACAGTTCCCGCGCCCGCGTGATACCCTAGGGGGTATCTGGAGAAGGAGTTCCGAATGGCCACGCAGAATCTGACTGCCGCCACGTTCGAGCAGACCGTGACCGAGAACGACATCGTCCTCGTCGACTTCTGGGCCGCATGGTGCGGGCCCTGCCGGATGTTCGCCCCGGTCTACGAGGCGGCGTCCGAGAAGCACGCCGATCTCGTCTTCGGCAAGGTGGACACCGAGGCCGAGCGTGAGCTCGCCGCCGCCGCACGGATCATGTCGATCCCCACCCTGATGGTCTTCCGCGAGGGCATCCTCGTCTACGCCCAGCCCGGCGCAATGCCGGCGCAGCCCCTCGAGGAGCTGATCGCCGCCGTCCGCGCCGCCGATATGGACGCCGTACGCGCCGAACTGGCCGAGCAGGAGGCGGCCGTGGCCGGTTCCGACGAGGGGCCGGTCCTCGACCCGGCGGGCGCGTCATGAGCCCGTCGCCCCATACGCCGGCAGGTATGATCTCCCTCATCCGTAACGCTGAGGGAGCGGCCACCATGCAACTCGACACCGATGATCTGGGCGCAGTGCTCAAGCGCCTCAAGCGCGCCCAGGGCCAGATCGGCGGAATCATCCGGATGATCGAGGAGGGCCGCGACTGCAAGGACATCGTCACGCAGCTCGCCGCGGTCTCGAAGGCACTCGACCGGGCGGGCTTCGCCGTGATCGCCGCCGGCCTCAAGCAGTGCATCACCGAGGACCCCGAAGGTCAGGGCGGCGTCGACACCGCCTCGCTGGAGAAGCTCTTCCTCTCTCTGGCCTGATCAGCCACCGCAATCACGTTCGAGGGCGCTACGCACACCGCGTAGCGCCCTCGACCCTTGCCCCCGATGCCGTGCCCGGCCCCGGCGTGACCATCGATGGTTGAGGCCGCTGCCGGTACTCGGCAGCGGCCTCAACGGTTCCGGTGGAGCGGGTGGACGGGTCAGTGATGGCCCTTGATCACCATCCGCATGATCCGCAGGTCGAAGGCCACGAAGCGCCAGAACTGGAGCCACAGGTTGCGGCGGGCGCCGAGCGTCTTCGCGGTGGGCAGCGGCGCCTTGGACAGGTCGAGGACGGGCTCGCCGCCGCCGGCGGGTTGGTGCATGGAAAGTTGCGTCATGTTCACTCCGGGATCAGTTGCCAGCCGAGGTAGGCCTTGGCCTTGTACAGGAACAGGTAGTGGAGCATCAGCTTCACCCAGTGGCCGTGCAGGCCCAGCTCCCCACGGGTCTCGCGTTCGTCGCGTCCGGTGGTGAAACGCTGGTAGTCCGGTACCACCGGGAGCATGGTCATCGCCGCAGCCGAGCCCTTGGTCAGGCCGGTGCCGGCGGACGCCACGCAGGCCGCGCCCATCCGGGCCATGGACGCCGTGTGCGGAGCGGCGCTCGTGCCGTGCCGGATCCGGTCGGCGATGGTCATGGCCACCGTCTTGCCCATCACTCCGGACGGCATGCCGGTGCGTGGCGGAGACGGGGCGATCACGGTCCCGTTGGGGGACTTGCGCGGCTTCGAGATCTGGTGCGGTGGCGCGAACGCGATGCCGACAGCCCAGATGTTGTCGTAGCCCGGGGCGGCGTAGGTGGTCGGCCAGTCCTCGGCCCGCCACTGTTCGTACGGCTTGGGCGTGTAGTCGGCGTCCACCTTCATGAAGCCGGACGGGGCGAACATCTCCGCGGTGATGTCGGTGCCGTCCGCGTCGTAGGCCTTCAGCGGGACGCCACCGAACGGCGGGATCAGCATGGCGAAGTCGAACTCGAGGGCGTGCGTGGTGCCGTCCAGGGTCTCGTAGTGGATCGTCCGCTCCTCGACCCGGTGGACATGCGTGCCGACGATCGCCTCGACGCCGCGCTCGCGGAACAGCGAGCCGGTCCACAGTTCGCTGGTGGTCTGGAAGCCCTGCTGGTCGAAGACCATGCCGTCCACGCCGAAGTCGCCCAGCGCCGCCTCGTTGGTGAGGTAGACCACGCGGGCCAGGTCGCGGACGCCGGCCTCGCGCAGTTCGTGGTCGACGTTGAACACGTACTCGAACGCTGCGCCCTCGCAGGTGCAGGTGCCGTGCCCTGTGCCGATCACCAGTGTCTGCGGCGTGCCGGTCTTGAGCACCTCGATCACGTCGCGGAGCCTGTGGTTCGCCTCGACGGCGTGGTCGGCCGTGCACACGGACTGGGTGAAGCCGTCCGGGCCCATGCCCTCGGTGGCCTCGAACTTCAGCTTGGGGCCGGTGGCGTTGATCAGGTAGTCGTAGCGCAGCCGCTCGGTGGTGCCGGCCTTCTCCGGGGAGGTGTACTCGATGTCGACCGCGCCGCGGGAGTCCTCGGCGTCGCCCTTCGGCCGGATCGCGACCGCCTTCGCCTGATGGAAGCCGATCTTCTTGCGCGCGTAGACGGGGGCCAGCGGGAAGACCACGTCCTTCTTGGCCATCTCGCCCACGCCCACCCAGATGTTCGAGGGGATCCAGTTCCATTGCGAGTTCGGCGACACGACCGTCACCTTGTCCTGGCTGCCCAGCAGTCGCCGCAGGTGCAGTGCGGCGGTGTGGCCGGACACGCCCGCTCCGAGGATGAGGACCTCTGCCATGTGTTTCTCCTTCTGTCGGCGCCATCGCCGATCAACCACTATACCCTAGGGGGTATCGGGCGAGTGTGTCGATTCCGGGCACGCTCCCCCGGATTCACGCTAGCCCGGCGAGTGCGGGCCCGCAGGTGGTTCGCTGGACTTTCAGGCTGTGGGGAAGCGGACACCGCGAGCCGCCAGTTCGGCGGGGGCGTCGGCGGCCCGATGGGGTGCCACCACGGTGGGGTAGCGGCCGATCGGTGCGACCGTGGAGGTGACCGTCGCGGCGTGCACGCTGATCAGCTGCCAGGCCTGGGCGCCGTCCTGGCCGCGCATGCCGCGCCCGGTGGAGAGGTCCTGGGTGTAGCACAGCGAGGTGGCGGCGTGGACCCCGATGCCGGCGAACAGCCCGAAGCCGGCCTGGTGGAAGTGCCCGGCCAGGATCGCGCGGACGTCCGAGCCGGCGAGCACCCCGGCCAGCTCCGGCTGCCCGACGAGCTCCCAACTCGCGGCGAGATCCTGTACGACCGGCAGCGGTGCGTGGTGCATCGCCAGGATCGTTCCCTCTGGCGCTGGCTCGCCCAGCTGGTCGGCCAGCCAGCTCAGCGAGTCCGGCGCGACCGAGCCACTGTCCAGGCCCGGCACGGTGCTGTCCAGGCAGACCACCCGCAGGCCGCCGATCCGGTGCGCATGGTTCAGCGGGTCGGTGCGTCCCGTCCCGCCCAGCAGCGCGGCGTCGAAGGCCGCGCGCTCGTCGTGATTGCCGTTCACCCAGATCACGGCGGCTCCGAGCCGCGCCGCGACCGGCTCCACGATCCCGCGGAGTTCGGCGTACGACTCGGGCGTCCCGTCGTCGGAGAGGTCGCCGGTGAACACCAGTGCCTCGGGGGAGTGGGCGGCGGCAGCCTCGAGCGCCGCGACCAGATTGGGTCGGGAGTCCAGCACCCCGCGCACCAGCGGGTCGTCCGGATGGCGCAGGTGAGTGTCGCTGAAGTGCGCCAGCACATGCGCCGGACGCGGGTACTCGACGGTTCGCACGCCCTCAAAACTACGCCGAGGCCTTGCCTGACCGCCGAGGAGCCCGGCCCGAGGGGCGAGCCCTCGGCGAGGAGGTCGGCCCCTGGGCGTCAGCCGTGGCGGGCAGTGAAGAGGCGGGCCTCGGCGAGTGCCGACCAGCCGTCGAAGAACTCCAGGCCGACCAGCGTGGCCGGGGGGAAGTTGTACCGGATCAGCGCGAGCGCGTCCGCGCTGGAGTGCTGGCGGTCGGCGATGTTCTCCGCGAGCGCGGGGATACCCGGCGCGTGCCCGACGACGAGCACGGTGTGGACCCGGTCCTCGATGCCGGAGAGCTCGGCGAGCAGCTGGCGAG